>JAABUZ0100000488.1_pt1 | contig 96881 bp, 84 predicted proteins | sample 5562091 | NCBI WGS metagenome assembly JAABUZ01 (sample SAMN12813069, study PRJNA571459) | rock metagenome | isolation source: Antarctica rocks | place: Antarctica: Victoria Land, Linnaeus Terrace sud | collected 2015-12-21
CGAAGGGCTACAGCAACAGCTCCGCGGCGCGCGTCCCGGTCCTGGCGTCGTCTCCGTGACCTCCCCCGGCCTGGTCCTGACCGGCGAGCGCACCCTGCCGGGCATCGGCCACGAGAACTACTGGTTCCGTCGCCACGAGGCGGCGTACCTCGCACTCGCGCGGCTGCTGGGCGGCACCGTCGTCGAGGCCGGCGCCGGTGAGGGGTACGGCACCGAGCTGCTCCGGGCCCACGGCGCCCGGGTGCTCGCCCTCGAGCTCGACCCGGCAGCCGCGACCCACGCGCGCGCGAGGTACGCCGTACCCGTCGCAAGGGCTGACCTGCAGGCGATGCCGCTGCTGAGCGGGAGCGTCGACGCGGTGGCGAGCCTGCAGACGATCGAGCACCTGCACGACCAGGAGGCCTTCGTCGGCGAGTGCGCCCGCGTGCTGCGGCCGCGCGGCGTACTCGCGATCACCACGCCCAACAGTCGCACCTTCCCGAAGGGCAACCCCTTCCACACCCGCGAGCTCGAGCTGGCCGAGCTCGTCGCGCTGCTCGGGGCGTCCTTCACCGTGACCCACCGTGCAGGCGTGCAGGCGCGCGGGCACCTGGAGGGCATCGAGGCCGAGCAGCTCGCCGCGCCGCAGGAGCAGTGGGGAGAGGAGCTGCGTGCCAGAGTTGAGGCGGTGACCGCGGCCGACTTCACGGTCGGCCCCGCGGCGCACGACGACCTCGACCTGGTCGTCGTCGCCGAGCGCCGGTGAGCCCGCGGCCCGGAGCGCTCGCCCTCGTCCTGCACTCGCACCTGCCTTGGCTGGCGCACCACGGCGCCTGGCCGGTGGGTGAGGAGTGGCTGCACCAGGCCATCTCCGCCTCCTACCTCCCCGTCGTCGCGCTGCTGCACCGCCTTGCGGAGGAGGGCCGCCGCGACCTGCTGACCCTCGGCGTCACGCCGGTCCTGGCCGCGCAGCTGGACGACCCGTGGTGCCTCGCCGAGCACCACCGCTGGCTCACCGACTGGCTGCTGCGCGCGCAGGGTGCGACAGCGAGCCCCGACCCACCAGCCGTCGCCGGGTACGAGGGCAGGCTGGCCCGCACCGCCCTCACCGACTTCGAGCGGCGGTGGGCGCACGGCGCGTCTCCGCTGCTCCGGGCGCTCTCCGACGGCGGCGCGGTCGAGCTGCTGGGCGGCCCCGCGACGCACACCTTCCTGCCGTTGAGTGACCCGGCAGTGACTGCGGCGCAGCTGGAGTGGGGCCTCGACGATGCGCAGCTGCGGGTCGGCACCAGGCCGGCCGGCATCTGGACGCCGGAGTGCGCGCTGCGCCCTGGCCTCGAGGATCTGCACGCAGCCGCGGGCGTCGCGCACCTGGTCATCGACGGGCCGACCGTGCACGGCCGGACGTGGGCCGGCACCCGCCTCGGCGGCACCGACGTCGTCGCGCTCCCCCGCGACCTGGAGGTCGCCTACCGCGTCTGGTCACCCCGCAGCGGGTACCCCGGCGCCAGGGACTACCGCGACTCCCACACCTACGACCACGAGAGCGGTCTGCGCCCCGCGCGCGTCACCAGCCGGCACACCGCTCCGCAGGACAAGCGGCCCTACCGGCCGGAACGTGCTGCGGCGCAGGTGGAGCGGGATGCCCACGACTTCGTCACCACTGTCGCGCGGCGCCTCGACGAGCAGGCCGAGCACGCGGGGAGCGCGGGCCCGCTGGTGCTCGCGGCCTTCGACACCGAGCTCTTCGGCCACCACTGGCATGAGGGGCCGGCGTGGCTGGAGCGGGTGCTGCGCCTGCTCCCCGAGGCGGGTGTGCGCACGACGACGCTGGCCGGCGCCGTCGCCACCGGCATGGTCGAGGGGCGGCTGGACCCCGTACCCGTGTCGTCGTGGGGGGCGGGCAAGGACCACCACGTGTGGTCGGGCGACGCCGTGGGGGAGGTCGTCGCGAGCCACGCGGAGCAGGAGCGGCGGCTGCTCACCACGGTGGCCAAAGGCGACCCGCGAGTGCGCGACCCGCAGCGTGACGCGCTCGCCCGGGAGGTCGCGGTCGGTACGGCCAGCGACTGGGCCTTCATCATCAGCCATGACGGCGCCGCGCAGTACGCCGCCGAGCGGGTCGAGCGCTCAGCCGCCCGCGCGACGCGGCTGGCCGACGCCATCGACGCGGGGCGGCCCGGGCGGCTCGCCAGCGACGTCGACGTGGCACTGCGCGGGCTGCTCCCCTGCCTCGACGCGCGTGTGCTGGGCACCGGCTGAGGGCACGCCCCGATCATGACCGAGCCACGCAGCAGCGCCAGCACCTCCTCCTCGACGCCGGCGAAGCAGCGCGCCGGCGTACCCGTCAAGGTCGTCATCGCGCTCGTGCTGCTCGTGCTGGCGGTCATCTTCCTCGCGCTCAACACGCAGCAGACCCGGATCAACTACGCCTTCGGGCACGCCGACGCGCCGCTGTGGATCATCTTCCTCATCCTGCTCGCGGTCGGCTTCGTGGCCGGCGTCCTCGTCTCCTTCCGCCGCTCGCACCACCACCGCTCCTAGGCTGCGGCCGTGCGGGTGCTCCAGCTGTCGTGGGAGCACCCCCCGGTCGTCTACGGCGGGCTCGGCCGGCACGTCGGCGCCCTCTCGGCGGCGCTGGCGCAGGCTGGGCACGAGGTCACCGTGGTCACGCAGGCCGGCGCCGGCGCACCCGCGCAGGAGCGCACCGCCGACGGTGTCCGGGTGCTGCGCGTGCCCGACGACCCACCGCTGGTGCCGCGTAGCGACCTCATGGCGTGGGTGCTCGCCTTCGACCACGCGCTGCTGCGCACCGCCATCGCCAGCGGCCCGTACGACGTCGTGCACGCGCACGACTGGCTGGTCGCGCACGCCGCGGCTGCGTGCAAGTCCGTGCTCGGGCTGCCGCTGGTCGCGACCGTGCACGCCACCGAGGCCGGGCGGCACCAGGGCTGGCTGACCTCGGAGCTGTCCACCGCGATCCACTCCACCGAGTGGTGGCTCACCTACGAGGCGCGCCGGGTGATCACCTGCTCCGCAGCGATGCGCTGGGAGGTCACCCGCCTCTTCGACCTCCCGCCCGACAGCGTGGACGTCGTACCGAACGGGGTCGAGAGCGCCCTGTGGTCGTCGCGTCGCGGCCCGCGCGGCCCGGACGGACCGCTGCTCGTCTGCGCGGCCCGGCTGGAGTACGAGAAGGGCGTGCACGTGCTGCTGCGCGCGCTCCCCCGGCTGCGCCGCCGCCACCCGGGGCTGCACCTGGTCATCGCCGGCACCGGCACCTACGAGGCCGAGCTGCGCGCGCTCGCCCGCTCCCTGCGCCTCGGCCGGGGGGTGAGCTTCACCGGCCGGCTGGCGACGGCCGAGCTCGCGGCCCTGCTCGGGCGTGCGTCGGTGGCCGTGGTGCCGAGCATCTACGAGCCCTTCGGCATGGTCGCGCTCGAGGCGGCGGCCGCGGGTGCGCCGCTCGTCGTGAGCGATGTCGGTGGGCTGCACGAGCTCGTCGAGGACGGGGTGGACGGGGTTCGCGTACCCCCCGGTGACGTGGGCGCCCTCGCGGACGCGGTCGGTGGTCTGCTCGCTGACGAGGTGCGCGCCGGCCGGCTCGCCCGCACAGCGCGGCAGCGGGCGCGCAGCGAGCACATCTGGGCCGCCGTCGCCGCACGGACGGCCGAGGTCTACGCCCGAGCCGCGCGCGAGGAACGCACGCTGCAGGACCGGCTGCGCCGCGGCGCCGCCGCGCCCTCGCTCCGCGTCGTCGTCCGCGACGGGAACCTTCTCGCCGGCGAGCGGCCCTGACGGCGCACGGCCAGGCGGGTGCTCGGCAGCCGGCGCCACGCGCGGCGGCCCACCGACGGCCACCCGCGGGAGCTGCCGAGCACGGAGGTCGGCATGTCGTGCACGCACGGCACAGCCGAAGAGTACATGATGAACCCATGGCAGCCATCAGTGTGGAGCGGAACAAGCGGCTCACCCCCGACCAGCGCGAGAAGCTGGGGAAGAGCCTGGAGAAGGACTACGGCAAGGGCTCGAGCCTGGCCGAGCTCGCCGAGACCTACGCCACGAGCGCGGGTCGCGTGCGGCTCATCCTGCTCGAGCGCGGGGTGACGCTGCGCAGCCGCGGCGGCGACACCCGCAGCAAGAAGAAGAAGGCCTGACGGCTGGGCGCTCCGGCTGGGACGGTCCAGCCGGAGCGCCCCTCAGTCGTCCGTCAGACGCCGACCGGCTGCGCCTCGGCACGCGCCCGCAGCACGGCCCGGGCGTGCGCGTCGGTCTTGCGCGCGATGTCGGCGAGCGCCGCCCGCCGGGTGGCGTCGGCGGCGTGGTCGGCGGCTCGGTCGCGGATCACCCGGGCCGGGACCCCGACCGCGACCGCGTACGCGGGGAGGTCCTTGTTGACCACCGCGTTGGCCGCGACGACGCAGCCCCACCCGATGTCGACGCCCTTGAGCACCGTCACCTTGGTCGCGAACCAGGTGTCCCCCGCGCAGCGCAGCGGCGACTTCACGATGCCCTGGTCCTTGATCGGCACGTGGATGTCGCTGAAGACGTGATCGAAGTCGCACATGTAGACCCAGTCGGCCAGCAGCGTCGCCGGCCCGAGGGTGACCTCGAGGTAGCAGTTGACCGTGTTGTCCTTACCGAAGACGCACTTGTCGCCGATGGTGAAGGTCCCCTCGTGTGCGCGCAGCGCGTTGCCCGCCCCGATGTGCACCCAGCGACCGAGCACCAGTCGGCCGATCCCCTTGCGCGCATGCAGGTCCACGGCCCTACCGATGAAGACCATGCCGCGGGTGGTGATCTGCGGCTTGACCAAGCGCAGCACGAGCAGCCGCCAGTAGCGCACCAGGTAGAAGGGCGTCCAAGCCCGGTGGCGCAGCACCCAGCGCAGCGAGGCGACCGACAGGTGCCGGCACTGCCGCGGGTCGCGTCGTGGCATCCCCCGCACCCGGCGGCAGCCGGCACCCACCGCGTCGAGCGGGGTGCTCACGGCTTCAGGCCGGTGATGACTGCGTTGTAGAACAGCCCGGCCGGCACCACCCGCTCCAGGACCTTGGCGTCGAGGGCGGACAGCCGCTGCCACGACCGGTACGCGAACATCGCCCACCGCCAGCCCAGCCGGCCCGGCGGCACCGCTGCCTCGAAGGTGCGCACCGGCCAGCCGAACCACGCTGCGGTCAGCTCCTCGGTGCGCACCGCCACGTCGACGGCGCCGGCGCGCAAGGCCAGCCGCTCGAGGTGGCGCGGCGGGAAGGTGTGCAGGTCCACGAGCGACTCGAGCGCCGCCGCCTCGCTGCTCGCCTGCAGCTCCGCCGGCGGGCGGACCCAACCCCGCAGCGCGGGCAGCCGGGTGACCTGCTGGGTGGCCCACCAGGTCAGCCGCGACAGCCGGCGGGCCACGACGTCGCCGTAGCGCGTCGGCTCGCCGGCGAAGACGAAGCGCCCGCCGGGGCGCAGCACCCGCAGGACCTCGCGCAGCGCCAGCTCCACGTCGGGGATGTGGTGCAGCACAGCGTGTCCGACGACCAGGTCGAAGCTGTTGTCGTCGTACGGGAGGGACTCCGCGTCGGCCACCCGGCCGGTGACGCGCAGGCCGGCGGCGGCCGCGTTGCGCTGCGCGACCTCGACCATGCCGGGGCTGATGTCAGTGACCGCGCCGCCGTCGGGGGCGATGACCCCGGCCACCGCGAGGTTGACGAGGAAGAAGCCGGTGCCGCAGCCCAGCTCCAGCGCGGTGGGGTACGGGGTGCCGTCCCACCCGGGGCCCGGCGCGCCACGCAGCGCCGTCTCGAAGCGGTCCCTGGCGTAGACGTTGCACCGCTCGTCGTAGCTGATGGACCACTTCTCGTCGTACGTGCCGGCCTCCCAGTCGTGGTAGACGATGTTGGCCTGCTTGGGGTCGTCCTTGAGCTGGTCGTAGAGGCTGGTCACGTCAGCGCCCCACGAAGGTGGCCTTGCCCGGACCGTCGGTGAGGAAGGACGTCAGCCCGCGCTCCCGGTCCTCGGTGGCGAAGAGGCCGGCGAAGAGGTCGCGCTCGATCGCGAGCCCGTCCTCGATCGGCACCCCGATGCCCCGGTCGATGGCGGCCTTCGCGGCGCGCAGCGCGAGCGCCGGCCCCTGCGCGTAGCGCTCGGCGCGTGCGGTCGCGGCGCTCAGCACGTCGTCCGGAGCCACCACCTCGTCGACCAGACCGATGCGCAGCGCCTCCTCGGCGCGTACGTGCCGGCCGGTGAAGCACAGGTCCTTGGCGCGCGCCGGGCCGACCAGCCGGGCGAGCCGCTGGGTGCCACCGCCGCCGGGGATGATGCCGAGCTGGATCTCCGGCACCCCGAGCCGCGCGTCGTCCCCGGCCACCCGCACATCGCAGGCCAGCGCGACCTCGAGGCCGCCGCCCAGCGCGTACCCCGTGATGGCGCAGACGGTCGGCTTCGGCACCGCGGCGAGGGCACCCAGCCCGGCCTGCAACCGGTCGACGCGCAGCACCATGTCGGCGTAGGACATGGTCGCCATCTCCTTGACGTCTGCGCCGGCGGCGAGCACGCGCGGGCCGCCCCACACGACGACGGCGCGCACGTCGGTGCGCTCGGTGAGCTCAGCGGCGGCGAGGACGAGCTCGTCCTGCACCTCCGCCGAGAGGGCGTTCATCGGCGGCCGGTCGATGCGCAGCGTCGCGACGCCGGAGCCGGCCACCTCCAGGCTCAGGTGTCGCAGCTCGGGTCCAGGCACCGCGCGAGGCTAACCGGGCGGCGCGGGCGCGCCGGGCCCCGGATCACGCACCGCACGCGGGCGACGCCGCGACACTGGTCGCCCGGCCGGGCGACCGCCCGGGGGGGCACGCGTAGAGGAGCGACCCGGCATGTCCGAGCAGCAGTCGTGACCCGGCTCGGCGTGCGCTGGACGGCGCCGGCGTCGACGTCGCCGTCCGCGCCCCAGGGGCGACCGGTGTCGAGCTGTGCCTGCTCGCCGATGCGCCACGTGGCCGGCTCAGCGAGGAGCGGCTCCCCCTGGTGGAGCGCCCCGGCGACCTCTGGGTGGCCCGCGTGGACGGGGTCGGCCCAGGGCAGCGGTACGGGTTGCGCGCCGCCGGCCCGTGGGACCCGGCGCAGGGGCAGCGCTTCGACCCGGCCAAGCTGCTGCTCGACCCGTACTCCCATGCCATCACCGGTGAGCTCGGCGACCACCCGTCGCTGCAGACCCGCGGGTCGGACACGCTGGGGCGGGTGCCCGTCGCCGTCGTCACCGACGACGCCTTCCCGTGGGGCGCCGACCCCCGCCCGGATGTCCCTGCCGCGCAAGCAGTCCGGTACGAAGTACACGTGCGACAGGCCACCATGCGGCACCCCGACGTGCCGCCGGAGCTGCGCGGCACCTACGCCGGCCTGGCCCACCCGGCCGTGACGGAGCACCTGACCAGCCTCGGGGTGACGACGGTGGAGCTGCTCCCGGTGCACCACTTCGTCAGCGAGCGCCACCTCCTGCGCCGCGGGATGGTCAACGCATGGGGGTACAACACGCTCGGCTGGCTCGCCCCCCACGCGGGGTACAGCAGCCGGGGCAGCCGGGGCGGTCAGGTGCACGACATCAAGGCGATGGTGCGCGCGCTGCACCGGGCCGGGCTGCAGGTCATGCTCGACGTCGTCTACAACCACACCGCCGAGGGGGGCGCCGACGGGCCCACGCTGTCGCTGCGCGGGCTCGGCGACGGCGCGTGGTACCGCACGGACGGCGGGCGCTACATCGACGTCACCGGCTGCGGCAACACCCTCGACACCAGGCGCCCCGCCGCGCTGCAGCTGGTCCTTGACTCGCTGCGCTGGTGGGTGGAGCAGGTGCACGTCGACGGCTTCCGCTTCGACCTCGCGACCGCGCTCTCCCGCTCCGCCGACGGCTTCGACCGCGGCAGCGCCTTCCTGCTCGCGGTGGCGCAGGACCCGGTGCTCAGCACGGTCGACCTGGTCGCCGAGCCGTGGGACCTCGGGCCGGGGGGATACCAGGTGGGCGGCTTCCCGCACCCGTGGGCCGAGTGGAACGGGCCGCTGCGGGACACGCTGCGCTCGTACTGGCTGGGCGGCACGCACGGTGCCCGCGGCGAGCTGCGCAACCTCGGCCAGCGGCTGACCGGCTCCGCCGACCTCTACGCAGGACGCGGGCCGGCGGGCGGCACCGGCTTCGTCACCGCGCACGACGGCTTCACCCTCGCCGACCTGGTCTCTTACTCCGGCAAGCACAACGAGGCCAACGGGGAGGACGGCCGGGACGGTACGGACGACAACCGCAGCTCCAACGTCGGCGTCGAGGGACCCACCGGCGACGCGACCGTGCTCGCGGCCCGGCGGCGGTTGCGGCGCGCCCTGCTCGCCACGCTGCTGCTGTCGGCCGGCACGCCCATGCTGCTCGCCGGGGACGAGCTGGGTCGCACGCAGGCCGGCAACAACAACGCCTACTGCCAGGACGGTGAGGTGACCTGGCTCGACTGGTCACCGGACGCCGGCGAGCGCGACCCGGCCGGTGCCGACCCGCTCCTGGTGCCGCTCGTCCGCGCGCTCACCGGCCTGCGGCGCAGCTCACCGGTGCTGCGGCCCCACCGGTTCGCGACCGGGGGCGCCGTCACCGGGGCGCCCGCCGACGTGGGCTGGTTCCGCTTCGACGGTGCGGTGATGACCGAGGACGACTGGGCGGCACCGGTGGACGGGTGCGTGGTCATCAGCCTGGCGTCGGGGGGTGACGGCCCGTCGTACCTGCTGGCGCTGAACCCGACCGCGCGCGACGCGCCGGTCCGCTGGCCGCCGGCCCCGTGGCCGCAACCGGAGCTGGTGGTGCTCGACACCACCGCCGACGACCCGACGGCTGAGGCACCCGTGCCATCGGTCTCACCAGCCCGCTCCGTGCTCCTGGTGCGGACCAGGGCGGGCGTCGACGAGCGCGCTGGTGCAGCGCTCAGCCCGTCGTGACCCGCAGCAGCAGACCGTCGAGGAAGACCTCGTCCCCGAGGCCGGCGGGTACGCCGGTCACCTGCTCGTGCAGCGTGGCGGCCAGCCAGGCAGCGAAGCTCGCCCGCACGCCGGGGGCGAGGGTCCACCGCCGCGCGCAGAAGGCCTGCAGGAGCTCGCGCTGCCCCGGCCCGAGCCGGTCGACGCCCCAGTGACCGACGTCGAAGCCGACACCGGCCGGCAGGCCCTGCGCGGTCGGCGGCCCGACCGAGCTCCACGCCACCAGCGACGCGCTCGCCGTGGCAGCGGTGACGGGCGGCGGCACCCGCACCACGACGGTGCCAACGGCCCGGTCAGCCAGCGTCTGCCCGAGCGGGCTCAGGGTCATGGCGAGCAGACCGACCGCGCCGGTGCCCGGGAGGCCGTCGACGACCCGGAGGACCCCCCGGACGACGAGCGACGCCGCGGGAGCGGGTGTGCCGTCGAGCTGCACGACGCGCACCCCAGCGACCAACCCGCCCAGGGACCGGCCGCGCCCGAGGAGCTCCCCCACGAGCGGGACGACCAGCGCCAGGACCACCAGCGGCAGGGCGAGCCGGGCGCCGCCTCGCACAACCGCGTCGAGCCAGCCGATGTCGGTGGGGCGCCAGCCGTCGCGCGGCGCCGCAACCACGCCCACCCCGGTCACGGCGAGCACCGTCAGCAGCAACCCGGCGATGAGCGTGTCGACGAGGGCCGCGACGGCCCTGGAGCCCGGCCCGGCCAGCGGCAGGCGGAGCAGCACGCCCTCCGGCGTGGTCAGGACCAACCGGCCGTCGATCGCCTCCTGGGCCACCGGCTCACCGTACGGTCGGAGGCGTGAGCCTGCCGAGCGTCGACGGCTTCCTCGCGGCCCGCTCCGGCACGTGGGCCGAGCTCGACGCGCTGCTGCGGGTGGCCTCCCTGGGGCGGCTCTCGGCGACCCGGCAGCTGCGCCTGGCGGAGCTCTACCGCGCGAGCGCCGCCGACCTCGAGCTGGTGCGCCGCCGTTACCCCGGGCACCCCGCGGCGGCCGCCCTCGAGGCGCTCGTCGCGCACGCCCGCGACGTGGTGCTCGCCCGGCCCCGCGCGCCGACCGCAGCCGCCCTCCGCGACACCCTGCGCCGGCTGCGCCCGGCTCTGCCCGCCCTGCTCCGCGCGGCCGCACCGGCGCAGCTCGCCGCCGCTTCGCTCCTGCTGCTGGCCCTCGGGCTGACCGCGGCCTTTGCCCTCGCTGACCCGCTCGCGGCGGCCCGCACGCTCCCAGCGGCCCTGCGGCGCGGCGCCGACGGGCCCCCGATCCCCGCCGGTCTGCCGCGTGGCGTCCCGTACACCACGCACGCGTGGACCGCCGGGCAGGCCGCCCTCACCGCCGTGCTGGCGACCGCGCTCGGGGTCACCGCCGGCCTCGGCACCGTGGTCGTCCTCGTCGGGTTGGCCCTGGAGCTCGGGGTGCCGGTGGGGCTGGCCCTGCAGGGCGGGTCGCCGCTGGGCCTGCCCGCGGTGACCAGTGGGCAGGCCCTGGACGGGCTCGGCCAAGCCCTCGGGGCAGGAGGCCTGCTGCAGCTCGTCGCCGTGGTCGTCGCTGCCGGGCAGGGGTTGTCGCTGGGTCGAGCGGTGATCGCGAGGACCCCGCTGACCGCTCAGGCCCGGCCGGCCGCCGGCGGGGTGGTGCTCTCCGCCGCCCTGCTCGCCGTCGCCGCGGTGCTCGGGGCCGTCGCCGCGGGCAGCGGCCTCGCGCGGGGGGCGGCCGTCGGGTGGCCGGTGACCTTGGTCGTGCTCAGTGCGCTGGGGCTGGCCAGCCGATCGGTCACCGCGCGCGGGTGAGGTAGGCGCGCACCGCTGTCGCGGACAGGTCGGCGGGCAGCGCCTCGACCACCGTCACCCCGGCGCGGCGCAGCAGCGTGCGCGAACGCAACCGGGCCTCGGCGAGGTCGGCCGCGGCCGCCTGCCGCGCGGCCGCGGCGACGTCGGTCGGGGTCGTCGCGAGCACCGCGCGCAGACCCGGGTCGAGTGCCGAGACCACCAGCAGGGCCTCGCGGGCCGCGAGCGGCGGCAAAGTGGTGAGCAGACCGCGAGCGGCGCTCTCGTCGAGCAGGTCGGTGAGCACCACCACGGCGGTGCGCTGACCGCGAGGCAGGGCGCGCAGCACCAGCTCGAGGTCGCTGTCGACCGACTCCGCCGTGAGCCCGGCGAGCGCTCTGAGCACATCGTCGGCACCGCGTTGCGCGACCCGAGCCGCCGCCCGCAGGTCCGCCGCGAAGCCCACCATGCCCACCCGGTCACCGAGCTCGGTGGCCGTCAGAGCCAGGGCCGCGGCCGCGTCGACGGCGGCGTCGAGCCGGCTCAGCCCGGGCAGCAGCGGTGCCCCCATGAGGCGTCCGCAGTCGACCGCCAGCAGCAGCCGACGGCTCTGCTCGACCCGGAAGACGTTGCTCGTCGGGCGGTCTCGTCGGGCGGTCGCGCGCCAGTTGACCAGGCGCACGTCGTCACCGGGCACGTAGTCACGCAGCGCCTCGAACTCGCTCCCCCGCCCAACCGGACCGCGGACGCCCTCCCCTGGCGCGGCGCGGCGCAGCGTGCGGGCGGTGAGCGCCGCCCGCCGTGCCGCCGGGAGGTCGGGGTAGACGGTGAGCGCGGCCGGGGCACCCACCGGCGCCGTCCACGACGCGAGCCCCCACCGGCCGCTGCGGCGCAGGGTCAGCGGCGGCAGGACGTGCGCGCCGCGACGCTCGGCGACCAGCTCCCACGCCCCGCTGCCGGGCAGCACCGGGCCGGCGTGCAGCCCCGGCACCGCCGGCTGGGCCACCTCGTCACCCAGGTGCAGCCCGGTGACAGCGACCGTGACGCGCGCGCCCCGCGGCAGCACCGCGGGCACCTCACGACCCGGACCGCCGACGGCGTGCGCGGCGCGGGCGGAGGACACGTCCACCGCGGTGGCGAGCAGCAGCAGCAGCGCCAGCACCGCGCTCACCGTCACCGGCAGGGCGAGCGCCAGGACCGCCAGCACGGCGAGCAGCGCCGCGGACCGGCGGGTGGGCGCCGGCACGCTCAGCGGGGTACGGGGACGCGGCCGACCGCGCGGTCGAGCAGCGTCTCCGCGCTGACCCGCTCGAGCTCGGCCTCCGGGGTGCGGACCAGCCGGTGCGCGAGCACGGTGGGTACGGCGCCGGCCACGTCGTCAGGGGTGGCGAAGTCACGCCCTGCCAGCCGCGCCGATGCCTTCGCCGCGGCGAGCAGGTGCACCCCCGCGCGGGGCGACGCCCCCACCTGGAGGCCGGCGAGGTCTCGGGTCGCCCGCACGACGCCGACCACGTAACCGAGGACCTCCTCGGTCACCAGCGTCGTCTCGACCACCGCGGTCACCGCGCGCAGCGCTCCCGGCGTCGCCACGACCTGCACGTCGTCCAGCGTCGCCGGCGTCACCCCGCGGTGACGCAGCCGCAGCAGCGCCAGCTCGTCGTCCTCGCTCGGGTAGTCGACGGTGATGCGCACGTGGAAGCGGTCGAGCTGCGCCTCGGGCAAGGGGTAGGTGCCCTCGAACTCCAGCGGGTTCTGCGTCGCGATCACGAGGAAGGGGTCGGGCAGCGGGTGCGTCGTGCCGTCGACGGTGACCGTGCCCTCCTGCATGGCCTCGAGCAGCGCCGCCTGTGTCTTCGGCGGAGTGCGGTTGATCTCGTCGCCGAGCACCACGCCGGCGAAGATCGGCCCGGGCGAGAACTCCAGGTCACCGCGGCGCAGCACGACGCTGCCGGTGAGGTCGCTCGGCAGCATGTCCGGGGTGAACTGCACACGCCGGAAGGACAGCCCGAGCGTGCGCGAGAAGGCCTGCGCGAGCAGCGTCTTGGCCACGCCAGGCACACCCTCGAGCAGCGCGTGGCCGCCGACGAGCACCGCGCCGAGGAGCCGCTCGACCGCGTCCTCCTGACCCACGACGACCCGGGCCACCTCCTCCTGCACGCGGTCGAGCAGCGCCACCGGATCGGCCTGCACCGCCCTCGCGCGCGCGGGTCGGGTCACGGTCCGGACAGTACGGCGAGGGCCCGGCCCGCGCGCAGCAGACCCGGCCGGTCGGCGCCGGGCGCCAGCACCGCCTCGACGTCCTCGGCGTCCAGTCCGGCCCGCCGCCCGGCCGCCCGCAGCGCGTCGTCGCTGCCGTCCCACCCGACACCCGCGCGCTCGGCCAACGCGGAGCGGGCCGCCCGCTGGACCGGTACGGCGACCTGCTCAGGGCGGCCCCGCGCCAGGGATGCACCGAGGGCGTCGACGAGCACGCGGCGCCCGGGAGGGCCGGGCGCGGCTACGGCCGGCCGGGAGTGCGGCCGGGTCGCCGTGGCCGCGGCAGCAGCAGCCAGCGCGAGCAGCCCGAGCACCAACGCCGCGCGCGCCGGCGCCGGGAGCCCGGCCGGGCCGCTGGGCGCCCCGAAGCCGTGCACCTGCTCGTCGAAGACCACCCGCCGACCCGGACCGGCGAGGTCGAGGCCGAACGTCGCGTCCTCTCGCGCGGCGAGCCACTGGTTCTGCAGCGGCCCCGAGTCGCCGAGCAGGACCACCCGGCCACCCGCACCGCCGACCGCGGCGACGGTGGCACTGACCCGGCCGCCGCAGGCGAGGATCGGCAGCGAGGAGCCGACCGAGCCGAAGGACCCGCTGCTGGTGAGGACCACGTCTGTCACGCCGCGCGTCTCGGGGACCGGGACGACGCTGTGGCAGGAGGGGTTCCCCCCGCGCTGCCAGGTCGGTGGGTCGGGCACTGCCGAGGCCAGCCAGCGACCCGGGTCGCGCCCGCCCAGCACAGCCCGGCCGCCCGACACCAGGAAACGCTGCAGGGCGGTACCTTCGCTGGGCAGCAGCTGCGGGGCGTCGAGCACGACGACGGTGTCGCGGGCCGGGTCGAGCGGGGTGTCCACGTCGAGCGCCTGGCGCCGGCGCTGCACGTCGTACCCGTCATGGCGCAGGAGATCGCGGTAGCGGGACAGACCCCCCTCCCCGGTCGCGTACGACGACCCCGCCGGCCCCCGCGGCCCGTCGGAGAAGGCGCTCGACAGCCGCACCGCCAGCTGCCCGAGGACCACCAGCGCGACCACGGCCAGCGCCACCGCGAGCACCCCCCGGCGCGCCGGGGTCGAGGTCACGGGCGGACCGCGGCCAGCAGCGCGTCCCAGCCGGCCCTGGCCTGGCGCACATCGCCGGCGCTGGCGTGCCGGCCGCCGTAGGCCACCGCGTCGAAGCCCCCGGCCAGCTCGGTGAAGCCGCGCTGCGCCCCGCGACCCGCACGCGCGAGCCGGCGCGCGACCCGCGCGGTCGGCCGGCACGGGTCGTAGGGCAGGACGCCGGCCCGGTCGAGGCGGAGCAGGCCGGCGACGAAGGTCCAGCGCAGCGCGGTGTCGTGGTCGGCGGCGGCTGCCGCACGCGCAGCGAGGGCGTCGGCGTCGTCGGCGGACATCCCGGCCACCGCCGTCGGGGCGACCGCCGTCACGCGGCGCCTGAGCAGCCGGCGCAGCACGAGCACACCCAGGGCCGCCAGCGCGAGCAGGAGCAGCCCGAGCGCCACCGGCGGCAGCGCGTGACCGGTGCGCGGGCGAGCGGTGGCGCGGACCGGGGGGGTGACCCGCTTCGGCGGGGGCGTGGTGGTCACCGCGCCGGTGCCATCAGCGCCGTCGCCGGGCAGCACCTGCGTGCCGGTGCCGCCGCCCGGCCCGCGCACGGGCCCGCTGCCGGAGCCGCCGCTGGCACCACCGCCGCCGGCGGACCCGCCGCCACCGCCCTCCTGGTACCCCACCGCGGGCTGCTGCTGCCGCGGCGTGGTGCCCGAGCTGCCGGCCTGCCCCCGCAAGGTGGCGCCGCCACCACCGCCCTGCACGAGCGCCCGGGCCTGCGCCTGCTGCTGTGCCGGGGTGCCCGCGCCGCCGTCCCCGCCGCCGGCGCCGCCCTGCTCCAGGAGCTTGGAGATGCCGCTGCTGCCGTCACGCAAGATGTTTCCCAGGCCACCGTCGGCGGGCGCGCCCGCCGCGAGGCCGCCGCCGGCGAGCCCACTGCCGTCGACGCAGCGCGCCGGCAGCGGCTGCGCACGCAGCCCGTCGCTGTGCGCGGAGGCGACGGCCACCCCGCCGGTCGCCACGACGGCCGCGACGGCAGCGGCCGCGCCCAGGACCGGGCGCCTCACGCGGCCACGGCGAGCGGCAGGGGGGTCGCACCCAGGCGCTGCAGCTCCAGCTGCAGGTCCAGCGCCTCGAGGCGCTCGCGACGGCTGAGGAAGACAGCGAACTGCCCCGCGGCCCAGCACGGCAGGACGGCTGCGGCGATGATCGCGCCGGCGAGCACGAGGCGCACCTCGGCGACGGCGTCGCTGCCGCCGGCGGGGCGGGGCAGGGCGAGCAGGAGCAGCGCCACCGGCAGCGCCGCGGCGGCGATGGCCACCAGGGTGAGCACCGCCTGGGCCCGCAGCGCGACCCGTTCGGTGCTGCGCATGAGCACACGGGTGCGGCGCAGCGCCTGCCGGGGGCCCGCCTCCTCGAGCAGCAGCACGGGCAGGGCCACCTGCAGCGAGGAGAGCCGGGCGAGCCCCGGCAGCACGAGCAGCAGCAGCCCGGCGGCCACCTCCACGGTCCCGACTGCGGTGACGGTGACCAGCGCCGGCAGCCGGCGCGCCGTCACCCGCAGGACGGAGAGCGCGGAGGGCGGCGAGCCGACACCCGCGTCGGCGATGGTGCGGATGCCGGCGGCAACGGCGAGCAGGGCAGCGAGCGCAGGAAGGCCGACGCGCACCGGCAGGCGGGCCGTCGCCGGCAGCAGCGGTGCACCGGCCACGAGCGCGGCGGCGGGCAGGACGACCAGCGCGACGGCCGCGAGGCACGCGCCGGCCGCAGGCCGCAGCGCCCGCAGCGCCGTGTCGGCCAGCGACCCGGCGCCCGGCGGAGGACCGGCTGCGCTCAGCACCCGGCGAGGCTACGTCCGACCGGCCGGCCGGGGACGGCCCTGCCGCGACCTGACGCGGCTCAGGTGGTGCGAGCGGTCAGTGCTTGGCGCTGAGGTGCACCGCACCGTTGACGCCGGACGGGAAGAACAGGCCGCTGCGGGCGGCCGTCTTCTTGCCGTACACGACGTTGAGGACCTCGCCGGGCGTGCGGCTGAAGGCGATGCTGTTCCCGTCCGTCGGGACCAGGTTGGCCTGGTGGTTCTTGGTTATGCCCTGGTCGTCGTCCTGCCGGCCGTCGAGCGCGTCACGCAGGTCGGAGATCTTGTTGACGATGTCCTGCAGGCCGAGGCTGTAGAGGATGGTGCGGATCGACGCGGCGTGGTACGCCTCGACCGCGAGGATGCCGGCCGCGGCCTCGAGGTAGGTCTTGTTGGTGATGAGCGGCGCCGCGCCCTTGTACGCCGTGACGCCGACGTCCTCGAAGATGAAGGCGCCGATGAGGAAGGACGCCTCGTCGGCATAGGGGTCGAAGGTCTCGGTGGAGCTGATGACGCCAGCGGCGCGGGCGGCGGTGGTGAAGCTCGACTTGATGTCGATCTTCGGCCGGGCGACGCGGGCCGAGCCCAGGGCCGAGCGCAGGAACTTGACGTGGTTGAGCTCGTCGTTGGCGATCTCGGCCGCGTACTGCTGGACTGCGACGCTCTTGAAGGGGACCTTGGCGCCACCGCTGACGCTGCCGTGCGTCCCCTTGCCGTGGGTCAGGCTGTCCGGCAGGCCCCTGCCGTTGACGGCGTTCTGGTAGTACTCCGCCTCGAGGTACTCGAGGTTGAGCGCGAAGTTGAGGACCGCGGCGTCGGTGGCCTGCTCGGTCGGCGTCTCGGCGCCGGTGGCGGCGTCCGCGTGGCCGGCCCCGACCGCGGTCAGCGCGCCGGCGCCGACGACACCGAGGCCGGCGGCCGAGGCGGTGCGCAGGAAGGTGCGCCGGTCCTTCTCGCTCTGGGCCGAGCGGTTGATCAGGTAGGTCGTGTACCTCTTCCCGAACACGGGGACTCCGTTTCTCCTACGTGGGAACTGTGTGCATCTGGGGCGTTGGTGACCGCGACCCTCCCACACCTTTCACCATCGGGTCACCCGAGGTTCGTGCGCGGGTGGCGCTCACAGCAACCTCAGGTGTTGGAACCTCAGGTGGTGGCGACGAGACCGAGCTCGGCCGGGCCGGCGAGCAACGGGTGGCGCGGCAGCACGCGCACGGTGTAGCCGAACGGGCCGGTGCGCTCCAGCGGGAGTCGGCCCTCGTACCGGCCGTCGCCTACCGCGCTCAGGGCGACCGAGCCGGCCACGGTGATCTCCTCGCTGGCGTCGACCGCGCCGTAGACCGCCTGGACCTGGACGTCGGTGGGCGCGATGCCGGCCAGCTCGACCTCCGCCCTGACCTCGAGCACCTGCCCCAGCTCGGGAGCATCGCCGAGGCCGGCGCTCTCGACGTGCGTCACCCGCACGCCGGGCCACGCCGCCTGCAGGCGCCCGACCCAGGCGGAGAGCTCACGCGCACCGGAGTACGACGACCCGGTCATGCTCCGGGCCGAGCGCGCGGCCGGTGTGTAGAGCTGCTGCACGTAGTCGCGCACCATGCGCGAGGCGAGCACCTGCGGGCCGAGGGTCTTGAGCGTGTGGCGGACCATGGCGACCCACCGCGCCGGCACCCCGCCGGACTCGCGCCGCTCGTAGAAGCGCGGTGCCACCGAGTCCTCGAGCAGGTCGTAGAGCGCGGCGGCCTCGAGGTCGTCCCGGCGCTCGGGGTCGACGCCGTCGGCGGTCGGGATGGCCCAGCCGTTCTCCCCGTCGTACATCTCATCCCACCAGCCGTCGCGGACGGAGAGGTTGAGCCCACCGTTGAGGGCCGCCTTCATGCCGCTGGTGCCGCAGGCCTCGAGCGGGCGCAGCGGGTTGTTGAGCCACACGTCGCAGCCCCAGTAGAGGTAGCGCGCCATGGCCATGTCGTACCCGGGCAGGAAGGCGATCCGGTGCCGCAGGTCGGGGCGGTCGGTGAAGCGCACCATCTGCTGCACGAGGGCCTTGCCGCCGTCATCGGCTGGGTGGCTCTTGCCGGCGACCACCACCTGGACCGGCCGGTCGGGGTCGAGCAGGGCGCGGGCGAAGCGCTCGTGGTCGCGCAGCATCAGCGTCAACCGCTTGTACGACGGCACCCGCCGCGCGAAGCCGATGGTCAGCACGTCCGGGTCGAAGATGCCGTCGGTCCAGGCGAGCTCCGCCTCGGTGGCGCCCCGCTGCAGCCACGAGGCGCGGACCCGGCGGCGCACCTCGTGCACGAGCCGCTCGCGCAGCAGCCGCCTGGTCTGCCAGATGGTCAGGTCGGGGACGCGGTCGATCTCCTCCCAGCCGCGGGCGTCGGTGGTCAGCGCGGGGCTCGCGTGGGCGGCGGCGATCTCGAGCACCTCCCGGGCGACCCAGGTCGGCGCGTGCACGCCGTTGGTCACCGAGCCGATCGGCACCTCGCCGGCATCGAAGCCCGGCCACAGCGAGGCGAACATGCCTCGGCTCACCTCCCCGTGCAGCTTGGCCACGCCGTTGCTGCGCTGGCCGAGCCGCAGGCCCATGTGCGCCATGTTGTAGACGCTCGGGTCGCCCTCGGCACCCAGCGCGAGCACCGAGGTCACCGGGATCCCCGGCAGCGCCGCCTCGCCGCTGAAGTGCGCCTCGACGAGGTCGCGGGGGAAGCGGTCGATGCCGGCGGGCACCGGCGTGTGCGTCGTGAAGAGCGTGCCCGCGCGCACGACCCGCACCGCCTCGTCCCACCGCAGCGCCGGCCCTGCGGGGTCGGTGAGCTCGCGCAGCCGCTCGACGCCGAGGAAGCCCGCGTGCCCCTCGTTGCAGTGGAAGACCTCGGGCGCAGGCGCTCCGGTGAGCCTAGACCACGCCCGCAAGACGCGTACGCCCCCGATGCCGAGCAGCATCTCCTGGTGCAGCCGGTGCTCGCCGGAGCCGCCGTACAGGCGGTCGGTCGTCAGCCGTGCCTCGGCGTCGTTGCCCTCGACGTCGCTGTCGAGGAGCAGCAGCGGCACCCGGCCGACCTGCACCCGCCAGACCTGCGCGAGCAGCCGGCGCCCGACCGGCAGCGTGAGCGCGACCGTCAGCGGGGTCCCGTCGGCCTCCAGGACCTTGGTGATCGGCAGGCCGTTGGGGTCGTACCCCGGGTAGGTCTCCTGCTGCCAGCCGTCGCGTGACAGCGACTGCTCGAAGTAGCCCGCGCGGTAGAGCAGACCGACCCCGACGATCGGCACCCCGAGGTCGCTGGCCGCCTTGAGGTGGTCGCCGGCGAGGATGCCGAGGCCACCGGAGTACTGCGGGAGCACCTCGCTGATGCCGTACTCCATCGAGAAGTAGCCGACCGCCTGCGGCGCCTCTGGCTGCGTCTGGTACCACCGGTCGGCGATCAGGTAGCCGTCGAGGTCGGCGGCGGCCTCGGCCAGCCGGCGCATGAAGCCGGCGTCCTCGGCCAGCGCGGCCAGGCGGGAGGCGGGGACGGCGCCGAGCAGGCGCACCGGGTCGCCAGCGCAGCTGCGCCACAGGTCCGGGTCGACCGAGGCGAAGAGGTCGCGGGTCTCGGCGTGCCAGCTCCAGCGCAGGTTGACGACCAGCTCGCCGAGCGGCGCCAGAGCCTCGGGCAGGGTCGCGCGGACGGTGAAGCGGCGGACGGCTCTCACGGGCGGTCACGCTAGTGCCGAGCTCCCCCCGCACGGACCGGGTCGGCCAGGGTGGTCCAGGTGCGCGCCGGGGTAGGGCGGCCCCCGATGACCACTCCCGGCAAGGCCTCACCCCGCGCAGGCATCGGGCGCGTCCCGGTGCTCGACGTCGAGCCCACCGTCCTCGACGGCCGCTTCAGCGCCCGCGTCGTCGTCGGGGAGACCTTCGGCGTGAGCGCGACGGTGTGGCGTGAGGGGCACGACCTGGTCGGCGCCACCGCGGTCCTCACCCCGCCGGGCGGCTCGGCCGGGACGGTGCGGCGGGTCCGGCTGCGGCCGCTGCCCAACGGTCAGGGAGCCCGCGGCACCGACGGCTTCACCGGTACGGCCACCTGCGACGCGCAGGGCCTGTGGCGCCTCGCGGTGGAGGGCTGGGCCGACCGGTACGGCACCTGGGTGCACGACGTGGAGGCCAAGCTCGACGCCGGCCAGCAGGCCGACGAGCTCGCCAACGACCTGGAGACCGGCGCGCTGGTCCTCGAGCGCGCCGTGCCGGGGGTGCCGCGGGAGGACCGGGCGCTGCTGGCGGCGGCGCTGACGCGGCTGCGCGATGCGGCGTTGCCGCTGGGCGAGCGGGTGGCGGCGGCGCTGCACGAGCCGGTCGCCGGGCTGCTCTGGCGCTTCCCGGTCCGGGACCTCGTGACCTCCAGCGTGCCGGTGCCGCTCGTCGTCGACCGCGTCCGTGCCATGGTCGGCAGCTGGTACGAGCTCTTCCCCCGCAGCTACGGCGGCCTCACCGGCGCAGCGGCTGACCTCGACCGGGTCGCCGAGATGGGCTTCGACGTCGTCTACCTCCCCCCCGTGCACCCCGTCGGCCGGTCCTTCCGCAAGGGCCCCAACAACACCCTCGACGCCGGCCCTGACGACGTCGGCAGCCCGTGGGCGATCGGCGCGGCGGAGGGCGGTCACGACGCGGTGCACCCCGACCTCGGCAGCTGGGCCGACTTCGACGCATTCGTCGCCCGCGCCGGCGAGCTGGGCATGGAGGTGGCGCTGGACTTCGCGCTGCAGTGCTCGCCCGACCACCCCTGGGTCACCGAGCACCCGGAGTTCTTCACCCACCGGCCGGACGGCTCGATCGCGTACGCGGAGAACCCGCCGAAGAAGTACCAGGACATCTACCCGCTGGACTTCGACTCCGGCGGCCATCCGCTGCGCGACGAGGTCCTGCGCGTGCTCCGCGTCTGGATGGACCGCGGCATCCGCATCTTCCGCGTCGACAACCCGCACACCAAACCGGTCGACTTCTGGGAGTGGCTGATCGGCGCGGTCAAGGCCACCGACCCCGACGTCCTCTTCCTCGCGGAGGCCTTCACGCGCCCGCCGATGGTCCACGGGCTGGCGATGGTCGGCTTCACCCAGAGCTACACCTACTTCACCTGGCGGACGGCGCGCTGGGAGCTGGAGGAGTACCTCCTCGAGCTGTCCAACGGCCCCGGCGCGGCCTACCTGCGGCCCAACCTCTTCGTCAACACACCGGACATCCTGCACGCGTCGCTCCAGGAGGGCGGGGTGCCGATGTTCAAGATCAGAGCGGTGCTCGCCGCCTGCGCGTCGCCTACCTGGGGCGTCTACAGCGGGTACGAGCTGGCCGAGCGCACCCCGCTGCGCCCGGGCAGCGAGGAGTACCTCGACACGGAGAAGTTCCAGCTGCGCCCCAGGGACTACGGCGGCGCGGGGCCATGGGGCACCGGGCTGGCTCCGTACCTCACCACCCTGAACCGGGTGCGCCGCGAGCACCTCGCGCTGCAGCGGCTGCGCGGCCTGGTCTTCCACGCGCCGGACAACCCGCAGGTGCTCGCCTTCTCCCGGCGCGTCTGGCACGCCGACGGCACACCGGACACGATGCTGACGGTCGTCAACCTCGACCCGCACGCAGCCCAGGAGACGACCCTGTTCCTCGACACCGCCGCCCTCGGCGCCGCACCGGGCGAGGAGCTGCAGGTGCACGACCAGCTCGGCGCCCGCGCCACGTACCAGTGGGGCACCTCGGCCTACGTCCGGCTCGACCCGGGCGAGCCGGCGCACCTCTTCCACGTCACGCACGCCGACGGCCGTCCCGCATGACCGCGGAGGCGGAGCGCGAGGTCACCGCCGAGCCGGCCGAGCTGCCGGAGTCATCGCGGGACCCGCACTGGTACAAACGGGCGGTCTTCTACGAGGTGCTCATCCGTGGGTTCTCCGACCACGACGGCGACGGGACCGGTGACCTGCGCGGCCTGACGGCGCGGCTGGACTACCTCAAGTGGCTGGGCATCGACTGCATCTGGCTGCTGCCGATCTTCGAGTCACCGCTGCGCGACGGCGGGTACGACATCAGCGACTACACCAAGATCCTGCCGGAGTTCGGCGACCTGGGTGACTTCGTCGAGCTGGTGGACGAGGCGCACAAGCGCGGCATGCGCATCATCGCCGACCTGGTCATGAACCACACCAGTGACCAGCACCCGTGGTTCCAGGCCTCGCGCAGCGACCCCACGGGGCCCTACGCCGACTTCTACGTCTGGAACGACTCCGACGACCGGTACCCCGACGCCCGCATCATCTTCATAGACACCGAGCGCTCCAACTGGACCTACGACGAGGTCCGCGGGCAGTACTTCTGGCACCGCTTCTTCAGCCACCAGCCCGACCTCAACTTCGAGAACCCGGCCGTGCAGGACGCCATGATCGAGGTCCTGCGCTTCTGGCTCGACCTCGGCATCGACGGCTTCCGGCTCGACGCGGTGCCCTACCTCTACGTCCGCGACGGCACCAACGGCGAGAACCTGCCGCAGACGCACGACTACCTCAAGCGGGTCCGCAAGGAGGTGGACGAGCAGTACGCCGACCGTGTCCTGCTCGCCGAGGCCAACCAGTGGCCGGCCGACGTGGTCGAGTACTTCGGCGACTACTCCGGTGGCGGCGACGAATGCCACATGGCCTTTCACTTCCCGCTCATGCCGCGCATCTTCATGGCGGTGCGGCGCGAGTCCCGATACCCGATCTCGGAGATCCTCGCCACCACCCCCGGCATCCCGAGCAACTGCCAGTGGGGCATCTTCCTGCGCAACCACGACGAGCTGACCCTGGAGATGGTCACCGACGAGGAGCGCGACTACATGTACGCGGAGTACGCCAAGGATCCGCGGATGAAGGCCAACGTCGGCATCCGCCGGCGCCTGGCGCCGCTGCTGGAGAACGACCGCGGCCAGGTCGAGCTCTTCACCGCGCTGCTCCTGTCACTGCCCGGCTCGCCCGTCCTTTACTACGGCGACGAGATCGGGATGGGCGACAACATCTACCTCGGCGACCGCGACGGGGTGCGCACCCCGATGCAGTGGTCACCCGACCGCAACGGCGGCTTCTCCTCCGCGGACCCGCAGCGGCTCTACCTGCCCCCCAACAGCGACCCCTCGTACGGCTTCCAGGCGCTGAACGTCGAGGCGCAGATGCGCTCGTCCACCTCGCTGCTGCAGTGGACGCGCAAGCTCATCGGCGTGCGGAAGCGCCACCCCGTCTTCGGGCTCGGCACCTTCGAGGAGCTGGCATCGAGCAACCCGAGCGTGCTCGCCTTCGTCCGCCAGTTCGGTGACGACCTGGTGCTGTGCGTCAACAACCTCTCGCGCTTCGCGCAGCCGGTGGAGCTCGACCTGCGGCGCTTCGAGGGCACCACCCCGGTCGAGCTCCTCGGCGGCGTGCACTTCCCGCGCGTCGGGGAGCTGCCGTACCTCCTGACCGTGCCAGGTCACGAGTTCTTCTGGTTCGCGCTGACCCGACAGGAGGACCTGAGCACGACGTGACGTGCACGCCGTGCTGCGGGCTGGCAGGTCTCCGGCCGCGGCTCCGGCGTTTCCCGTCCCGGGAGCGTCGGGGAGGCTCCGGGCATGCCGACCCTCGTCGACCTGCTCACCGACTGGCTGCCTGACCAGCGCTGGTACGCCGGGAAGGGGCGGGAGGTGACCGCGCTGGGCGTCGAGGTGCGCACCGAGCTCGGTGACGTCGCCGGCGTCACCGTGCTCGACCTGGTGGTCGCTGTCGAGCACGCCGGGGACACGGTCCGCTACCAGGTGCCGGTCACGCTGCACGACGCCCCGCTCGAGGGCTTCGACGCGGCACTGCTCGGCCAGTCCGACGAGGGGCTTGTCTACGACGGCCTCGTCGACCCCGCGGGCGCCGGCAGGTGGCTCGAGCACCTGGCTGGAGGTGCGACGCTCTCGGGGCTGCGTTTCGAGCACGACCACTTCCCGATGGGGCTGCTCGGCCTGCCGGGCCGCGTCGTCGGCGCGGAGCAGAGCAACACCAGCGTCATCTACGGCGACCTGGCGATCCTCAAGGTCTTCCGGCGCCTCGCCCCCGGGCTCAACCCCGACCTGGAGGTGACCGGTGCGCTGGCCGCGGCCGGCAGCAAGCACGTCGCCCGGCCGTACGGCTCGGTGACCGGCGAGGTGCTGGGTGAGCCGACGACGCTGGCCTTCCTGCAGGACTTCCTGCGACAGGGCACCGAGGGGTGGAAGCTCGCGCTGGCCAGCGTCCGCGACCTGCTGGCCGAGGGGGACCTGCGTGCCGACGAGGTCGGCGGCGACTTCGCGAGCGAGTCCGAGCGCCTCGGCGCCGCGGTGGCCGACGTGCACGCCATGCTCGCCGAGGTGCTGCCCAGCGAGGTCGTCGGCGAGGCGGACAGCCGGCGCACCGGCGCGCAGCTGCACGAGCGGCTCGACGTGGCCATCACCGAGGTGCCCGAGCTCGCGGTGCACGCCGACGGGCTGCGGGTGCTCTACGACGCCTTCGCTGCTCGCCCCGGCGAGGTGCTGGTGCAGCGGGTCCACGGCGACCTGCACCTCGGCCAGGTCCTACGCACCGACTCCGACTGGGTGCTGCTCGACTTCGAGGGTGAGCCGGCCCGCCCGCTGGCCGAGCGCACGACCCTGATGAGTCCGATCCGCGACGTGGCGGGGATGCTCCGCAGCTTCGACTACGCCGCGCAGTCCCTGCTCGCCGACTCCCCCGGCGACGACCAGCGGCGTTACCGCGCGACGGAGTGGAGCAAGCGCAACCGTGACGCCTTCTGCGACGGCTACGCGGCCGCCGCGGGCGCCGACCCCCGCGCCGACGCCCTGCTCCTCAAGGCCCTCGAGGCCGACAAGGCCGTCTACGAGGTCGTCTACGAGGCCCGCCACCGCCCCTCCTGGATCGCCATCCCCATGGCGGCGGTCGCCCGCCTCGCCGCCGGCTGAGGCGGCGCCGCACAGAGGCCCGGCCGCCGCCCTCGGCCCCGGCCCCAGGTCCCAGGTCCGCGGATGTCCGCACCCGTCCGCCGGTGTCCGCCCCCGTCGCTGCCGTCCGCGATCCGCCGCCGTCCGCGATCCGCCACCGTCCGCGATCCGCCACCGTCCGCGATCCGCCACCGTCTGCCATCGCCACCGTCGCCATCGCCATCGCCACCGTCTGCCATCGCCACCGTCCTGGAGTGGGGCGGCGCATGTCCCCCCGGCGGGTACCACGTGCACAGCGGTGACGAGCAGACGGCAGCGCCGAAGGCCTCCGTCACCGCCAGATGCACATCGGGGTCGAGCACGATGGCCGGCCCGGTCGCCGATCGGTCGCTGTGCTCAGCCCGGTCGAGCACATGACCCCGGCTTGCCCGCCACGACCGTCCCAGCTGCTCACCCACGCTGAGCACGTGGTACTCGCCACGGAGACACGTCTCCCCGCGTGCACTCGTGAGCTCCGGGCCGGCGACGACACGGTGCGGTGATGCGTCCACAGGCAGTCCCGCTCCCCGGGGCAGCCCGTCCACCGGCAGCGGCGCCGCCGCCAGATCGCGGCGTCGACCTCCGCGACCCTGTCCGGGTGCAGATCAGTGCGGCCGTGCGGGGGTCGCGTCGCTCAGCCGGCGTCAGCCAGCGCGGGCTGGCGGCGGCGGCGGGCGTGTCCGTCGGCACGGTGGCGGGCTGGGAGCGGGGCACCGACGGCCACGAGCGGCTCGAACGTGCGGTCGCGACCTGCGGCCAGCGCCTGGTGCCCGTGGCGGTCGGCGAGGGCGATCCCGACGCCCGCATGGCGGCGGTCCAGTGGCACCAGCGGACCTCGCTCGTCGAACGGCTGGTGCTCGCCACCGGGCTCCCGGAGCTGACCCGCCTGGAGATGTTGGCGCTCCAGCACCCTCGGCTGCTGTTGCACGGTCGGCTCGCGCGCGCGCTCTGGCTGCCCGGCCGCGCCTCACCCGCGCGCGGACAGGTCGTCTCGGGGGGCGAGGTGACCCGGGTGGGTCTCCCGCCGGATGCCTGGGCGACGTCCCTGCCGCTGTGGCCGACCTACCCGAGGGGCCTGCGGGTGGCGCACCCGCGCGCGCTGCTGCACCAGGGCTGGGACGGCGACCTGGTCCTCGCCGCCGAGGCTCTCGAGGCACTCCTCGACGACGACGGGCGCCTCCTCGTCCCGCACCGTGACCCGGGGTGGCACCGACGCGGCGAGCGGTACGACTGGCCCGAGCACATCGAGACGCATCCGCGCGGCTACGTCTGGCCCGAGGGCGTCCTGTCCACCGGCGAGGCGCGGGCGACGAGGCCCCTGCGGTGGTTGGAGCGCCAGCCCCGCCGGGAGCCCCGAGAGCCGCCGACCTGCATCGCCGACCTGCCCGGGCCTGCCGTCCCGAGCCCCGTGCCGCAGCCAGCCGGCCTCAGCCAGGGAGGCCGGGAGCGACCAGCGCGGCGTCGTCGGCGAGCGCGGCGAGTGCGGGGGCGAACATCCGCTGCTTGATCAGGCCGAGCGTGGTGCCGTCTTTGCCGGCAAGCGGGCGGACGTGCTCCAGCGCCGTCAACATCAGCTCCTCCGCCGGCACCGCACGGTCCACGATGCCGAGCGCAAGGGCGTCGAGCCCGCCGTACCGGCGTCCGGTGGTCATCGCGTCGACCGCGGCCGCCGGGGTGAGCTTGGCCTGGATGAGCGCGCCCATGAAGGGTGTGAAAGGGATGTTGATGTCGACCTCGGGCAGACAGAGGAAGCCGCGGTCCGCGCGCATGACCCGGGTGTCGTGTGCGAGGGCGAGCATCGCGCCGGCCGCGAAGGCATGCCCCTGCACCACCGCGACCGTGGGGGCTGGGAAGGCCAGGACGTCGGCCAGCAGGGCGTGCACCGAGGCGACGTAGGAACCGGCCTCGTCGGGGTGGGCGACGAGCCACTCGAGGTCCAGGCCGTTGGAGAAGAACCTCCCCCCGGCAGTCGTGACGAGGGCCCGCGGCGAGGGGCGGGCCGCCACCTCGGCGAGCAGGTCCCGCGCCTGCTGCACCCACGCCGGAGAGAAGCGGTTCTCGTCGTCGCCGAGGTCGAGGTGGGCGATGTCGCCGTCGGTCGTGAGCGTCAGCACGGCGCCATCCTGCCGGGTGTCGGTCTCGGAGACCCCGGGCAGGGATCACCCATGCCGCCGAGGAAGAAGGCCGCCCCGGCGGTCACCCCCGCGACCACACCCCCGACGACGGGTACGGAGCGCGCGGCCGCCCCCGAGGCACCGCCGGTGCCAGCTCCGCCCGTGCAGACCGACCCCGCAGCCGTCGATGCCGAGGTGCTCGACCGCCTCGTCGGCGGAGCGCACCGCGACCCGCACGCCGTCCTCGGCGGGCACCTCATGGACGGTCGCGTCGTCGTCCGCGCGCTGCGGCCCGGCGCCGAGGCGGTCGAGGTCGTGCTGGTCCCCGGTGGCGAACGCCACCGGCTCGCCCGCGTCTGGGACGAGGGCGTCTTCGCCGGCGTGCTGGAGGGGCTCACCGAGGTGCCCGACTACCGCCTCGACGTCACCTACGACGGCACCGTCGTCCCCGCGGACGACCCGTACCGCTTCCTGCCCACCCTCGGCGAGGTCGATCAGCACCTCATCCGGGAAGGCCGCCACGAGCGGCTGTGGGACGTCCTCGGCGCGCACGTCCGCCGCTACGACACAGCGTGGGGCGACATCACCGGCACGAGCTTCGCCGTGTGGGCGCCCAACGCCCGCGGGATGCGGGTCATCGGGGACTTCAACGGCTGGGACGGCCGGGCGACGCCCATGCGCACGCTCGGCAGCAGCGGCGTGTGGGAGGTCTTCATCCCCTCCGTCGGCGCCGGGACCCGCTACAAGCTGCAGGTCCTCGGCGCCGACTCGGTGTGGCGGGAGAAGGCCGACCCGATGGCGCGGGCCACCGAGGTGCCGCCGGCCACGGCGAGCGTTGTCGCGGAGTCTTCGTACTCCTGGGGGGACGGGCCCTGGATGGCCAAGCGGGACGCGGGGGCGCCGTACCGGGAGGCCATGAGCACCTACGAGGTGCACCTCGGGTCGTGGCGCCAGGGGCTGTCCTACCGCGAGCTCGCGGAGCAGCTCACCGCCTATGTCGTCGAGCAGGGCTTCACCCACGTCGAGCTGCTCCCGGTCGCCGAGCACCCCTTCGGCGGGTCGTGGGGCTACCAGGTCACGGGGTTCTACGCCCCCACCTCGCGCTTCGGCTCGCCTGACGACTTCCGCGCCTTTGTCGACGCCCTGCACGCCGCGGGCATCGGCGTGATCTGCGATTGGGTCCCCGCGCACTTCCCCAAGGACGAGTTCGCGCTCGGGCGCTTCGACGGCACGCCGCTCTACGAGCACGCCGACCCGCGGCGCGGCGAGCAGCTCGACTGGGGCACCTACGTCTTCGACTTCGGCCGCAGCGAGGTGCGCAACTTCCTCGTCGCCAACGCGCTGTACTGGCTGGAGGAGTTCCACATCGACGGTCTGCGCGTCGACGCGGTGGCATCGATGCTCTACCTCGACTACTCGCGGCCCGAGGGCGGCTGGCTGCCCAACGTGCACGGCAGACGGGAGAACCTCGAGGCGGTCTCCTTCCTGCAAGAGGTCAACGCCACCGTCTACAAGCACTTCCCCGGCGTGGTGACCATCGCCGAGGAGTCCACCTCGTGGCCCGGCGTCACCCGCGACACCCACCTGGGGGGCCTCGGCTTCGGCTTCAAGTGGAACATGGGGTGGATGCACGACGACCTCGACTACATGTCGCGGGCGCCGGTCTACCGCAGCTACCACCACCACCAGCTGACCTTCAGCCTGATGTACGCCTTCAGCGAGAACTTCGTGCTCCCCATCAGCCACGACGAGGTCGTGCACGGCAAGGGATCGCTGTTGCGCAAGATGCCGGGCGACCGCTGGCAGCAGCTGGCCAACCTCCGGGCCTTCCTCGCCTTCATGTGGGCGCACCCGGGCAAGCAGCTCATCTTCATGGGCTGCGAGCTGGCCCAGGACTCCGAGTGGAACGAGGAGCGATCGCTCGACTGGTGGGGGCTGGAGGACCCCGGCCCCGCCGGTGTGCAGCGCCTCGTACGCGACATCAACCTCGTCTACAAGGGCACCCCGGCGCTCTTCACGCAGGACTCCGACCCCAGCGGCTTCGAGTGGGTCGACGCCAACGACGCGGCGGGGAACACGTTCTCGTTCCTGCGCTGGGGGTCTGACGGCTCGGTGCTCGCCTGCATCAGCAACTTCGCCGGCACGCCGCACGAGGGCTACCGCGTCGGCGTGCCCCGAGGCGGTCGCTGGCGCGAGGTCATCAACACCGATGACGGCGTCTACAGCGGCTCGCACGTGGTGAACGACGTGCTGCACGCCGACGAGGGCTTCGGGTGGCACGGTCAGCCGCACTCGGTCACGCTGCGCGTCCCGCCGCTCGGCACCGTGTGGCTCGTGCAGGACGCCTAGCGGTCGGTTCGTCCGCATCGCCGTGGTTGGCCCCGTACCGTCGCGGTCGTGCCCCGTCGACGTGGCCTCGGCCTCAGCCTGCTCCTGCTGGGGCTGGTCGCCGCTCCCGCCGGGGCGGCGGCCACCGCGACCTCGACGCCCGCGCCGCCGACGATCGTGCTGCACGGCAAGGGTTTCGGCCACGGTGTCGGCCTGGCGCAGGACGGCGACCTGGCGCTGGGGCGCGAGGGGCGCACCGCGAGCCAGATCCTCGGGCTCTTCTACCCCGGCACCCGGTACGCCGCGGCCACCGGCGCTGTCCGCGTGCTCGTCGCCGGCCTGCCCGCGGGTGCCCCGGCGCAGCTGCTGCTCGCGACCGGGGGGACCGTGGTCGCCGGTGGGCAGACGCTGCACCTGCGCCCCGGCTCGACACTCACCGTGCAGGTGCAGGGCGACCATTACGCCGTGCGCTCGGGCAAAGCCCACGCCGAGGCCGCCGGCAGCGCCATCAGGGTCACCTCCAGCGCGCCGATCCAGGTGCTCGCCACCGGGCGGCACTACCGCGGCGAGCTGCGCGTCGAGGGCTCCGGTGCCGGGCTCGAGGTGGTGGACGCGGTCGACGTCGAGTCCTACCTGCTCGGCCTCGGCGAGGTGCGCGACCCCTCCTGGCCGGCCGCGTCCCTGCAGGCCCTCGCCGTGGCCGCCCGCTCCTACGCCGTCCACGCCGCGGGGTACGGCAACCCCTCCTTTGACCTGTACGACGACGACCGCAGCCAGGTCTACCTCGGCTCGGATGCGGAGTACGGCGCCCTGAGCAGTGCCGTGCACGCCACCGACGGACAGGTGCTCACCTACGGCGGCAGCGTGATCGACGCCGTCTACAGCGCCAGCGCCGGCGGCGTCACGGCCACCCCGGCCGAAGGCTTCGGCAGCGGCACCGGGCTGAGCACACTGCCCTACCTCGCCGCCGCCGCGCACTACCCGACGCTCGACCCGCACGCCTGGGTTGCCTCCTTCCCGGCCGCCGACGTGGCCAGCCGGCTGGGGTACGCCGGCCGGTTGACCGGACTGGCGATCACCCAGCGAGGGCCGAGTGGCCGTGCGTTGGTGGTGCAGCTCACCGGGTCCGCCGGCAGCAAGGACGTCTCCGGCGTCGCGATGGAGGCGCAGCTGGGCCTGCGCTCCACCCTCTTCGACCTGGGGCCACCGCCCGCGGGCACCGCGGTGACCACCGCGATCACGGGCGCCGACGTCGGGGGGACCGGCGCGGCCGACCCGGTCGCCGCCCCGCATGCGGCGCTCGCCGCCGGCGCGGCCCGGCCCGGCACCCCTGCGGTGTCGATCACCGCTCCTGCGCCGACCCAGGGCGCCAGCCCCTCCGCGCTGGCCCCCGCGACCCCGGCCCCCGCGACCTCGGCCCCCGCGACCCCAGCTGCCCCGTCGGCGACGTCGCCACCGAGCGCGCCAGCGTTGCCGGCCGAGCACCCCGTACCCCTCACCCAGGCGGCGAGCGTCCACCAGGAGCGGCGGCCGGCAACGCTGGTCGCCTGCCTGCTGGTCGGCGCGGTGGGTGCCGCCGTGCTGGTCCAGGTGCTCCGGCGCCGCCGGGCACGCTGAGAGCGCCGGCTCCGCGGAGTCCCAGGCCGCTCCCAGTCGGACCGCACGGCCGCCCCAGGCCCACCGTCGAGGTTGGGCGTCATGACCAGCCAGGTCCGGCCGCTGACCACCCCCGCCCCGTCTCGTCCCGCCCCGTCTCGTCCCGCCCCGTCTCTTCCCGCCCCGGCGGGGTCCCTGCCACTCGCCGGTCGGGCCGCGGAGGTCGTCGCGAGGCCGGTGCTCGAGCTGGTCGTCCCGGTCTTCGACGAGGTCGTCGGCCTCGAGGCCAGCATCCGGCGCCTCGACACCTTCGTCGGGACGCAGCTGCCCTTCCCGGTGCGGTTGACGATCGCGGACAACGCCAGCACCGACGGCACGTGGGCGCTCGCCTGCCGGCTGGCCACCGAGCTGCCACGCGTACGCGCCGTGCACCTGGACGCCAAGGGCCGCGGGCGGGCGCTGCGGGCGGTGTGGTCGACCAGCGAGGCCGACATCGTGGCCTACACCGACGTCGACCTGTCCACGGACCTCAACGCCCTGCTGCCGCTGGTCGCGCCGCTCCTGTCGGGGCACAGCGACGTGGCGATCGGCAGCCGCCTGGCCCGCGGCTCGCGCATCGTGCGCGGACCCAAGCGGGAGGTCATCAGCCGCTGCTACAACCGGCTGCTGCGGACGACGATGCACACCCGCTTCAGCGACGCCCAGTGCGGCTTCAAGGCCCTACGCCGCGAGGTCGCCCGCCAGCTGCTGCCCCTCGTCGAGGACGAGGAGTGGTTCTTCGACACCGAGCTCCTCGTGCTCGCCGAGCAGGCGGGCCTGCGCATCCACGAGGTCCCCGTCGACTGGGTGGACGACCCCGACAGCCGGGTCGACATAGTCGCCACCGCGGTAGCTGACCTGCGGGGGATGGTCCGCGTCTCCCGCGGCGTCGCCACCGGCGTGCTGCGCCGGCAGCTGCCGCCGAGCGCGCGGCCGCAGCTGCCGAGCGGGATGGGGCAGCAGCTGCTGCGCTTCGGCGGCATCGGCCTGCTCAGCACGTTCGCCTACCTCGCGCTGTACGCGGGGCTGCGACCGGAGCTCGGCCCCTTCGGCGCCAACGCCCTCGCGTTGCTCATCACCGCACTCGCCAACACGGCAGCCAACCGCCGCGTGACCTTCCGGGTGAGCGGCAGCCGCGGCCGCGCGGCTGACCACGCCGCCGGGCTGGGGATCTTCGCACTCGGCCTGCTGCTCACCAGCGGTGCCCTGGCCACGCTGTCGACCCTGCTCCGCTTCGTCGCGCTGCGCGCATGGCTGACCCGGCCGGCTGCCCGCGCATCCTGACGCGCCCGTCCCGTCTGCGACCGCCGCGCGGAGAGGTCGTCCCCCGGCCTCAGAAGAGCGCGTTGGCGAGCGCTCGGCGCCCGCTCACCGTGACTGGCTCGTCGGGGCCGAAGAGGGCGAAGAGCTCGAGCAGGTGCGCCCGTGCCCGCTCCCGCTCAGGCCCTGCCGTGCGGCGGACGAGGTCGACGAGCGCATCCACCGCAGCCTCCGCCCTGCCCTGCAGCACAGCCAGATCGGCCGAGCGGAGCACCCGCGCGACCTCGTCGACGTCCGCCGGCAGAGCCGCGTCCGCGCGCTCGAGCAGGGCCACCCGCGCCAGCGCCTGGACCGCGTCCGGGTCGGCCGGCGTGCGCTGGAGCAAGCGGGAGTACGCGGCGCGAGCCGCCGTGAGGTCGCCGGCGTCCAGGGCGTCATCACCGGCACGGAGGTCGTCGTCGTAGGCAGGCGCGGCCGGCGTCGTGTCACTCGCGGCGGTGGGCTCCCCCTCGAGCCCGGCCTGCTCGGCGAGCGCGAGCAGCTGGTCGATGTAGTCGCGCACCTGCGCCTCGGGCAGCGCTCCCTGGAACATCGGCACCAGTCGGCCGCCGACCACCCCGTACACGGTCGGGATGCTCTGCACCCGGAGGGCCTCACCGATGCCGGGGTTGGCGTCGACGTCGACCTTGGCCAGCACCCAGCTCCCGGCGTCGGCAGCGGCCAACCGCTCCAGCACGGGCGAGAGCTGCTTGCACGGCCCGCACCAGGTCGCCCAGAGGTCGAGCACGACCGGCGTGGTCATCGACAGATCGAGGACGTCGGTCTGGAAGGTCGCGTCCGTGGCGTCGATGACGTGCGCGCCGCCGGCACCGGTCGGCGCGGGGGGCGTGCTCGGCCGCGGGTCGAGCGAGACGGCGCCGGCGAAGCGCAGGGAATCGGGGTTCACGCGCATGCCCCAATCCTCACACCGCGCACGGCCGGGCGAGCCCGCGAGCGGCCGGAAGTGTCATGTCACACCCGCCTCCTGGCGTCCAGGTCATGGGCGAGGGGCTACGGGCCGCACGGGGCAGGGCGCGTGACAGCATCAGCGCCGTGAGCGCCGACCTCGACCCGGCGGAGCTGCTCGCCGGGGTGCTCGACGCCATACCCAGCCACCTGCTCGTCTTCGACGGCGAGGGCCAGCTGCGCCACGACAGCGCCACCCCCATCGCCACGCGCACCGCCGCCGCTGCGCCGGACCCGCACCGCGCTGCCCCCAGCTGGGTCGAGGAGGTCCGAGCGGCGCTCCAGCCCGACGGCAAGGGCGAGCGCGCCGACGCTGCCTCCGCCGCGCTGGCTCGTGGCGGCAGCTGGACCGGGGTGCTCGAGGTGCCCGCGCTCGACGGCGAGCCGGTCAGCATCGACGTCTCGATGCGTCGCCTGCGCGGTGGCTGGACCGTCGTCTCGGCGACGGAGCGACGTGACGCCGGCGCGAGGGAGCAGGCCGAGCGGGAGCGCGCTGCGACGGAGGAGCACCTCGGGCGGCTCGGGCACGAGCTGCGCACGCCGCTCAACGCGGTGCTCGGCTTCGCCCAGCTGCTCGAGCTGGATGCGCTGTCGGCCGACCAGGCCGAGTCGGTCGGGCATGTGCTCATCGCCGGCCGGATGATGGCGACGCTGCTCGACGAGGTGCTCGACCTCGCCCGGGTGCGCGGCGGCGGCATCGACCTCGACGTCGGCCCGGTCCCGGTGCTCGACGTCGCGCAGGGTGTCCTCGACCTCGTCGGCCCGATGGCCGGCGCCCGCCGCATCCGGCGTTTCGTCGAGCCGGCCACCCCGCTCGTCGCGCTGGCCGACCGCACCCGGCTCTGGCAGGTGCTGCTCAACCTCATGACCAACGCCGTGAAGTACGGCCGGGACGGCGGCACGCTGCGGGTCGGCATCCGCCCGGTGACCGGCGCCCGGTTGCGCATCGAGGTGGAGGACGACGGCACCGGGGTGAGCCCCGACCAGCTGGACCGGCTCTTCCAGCCCTTCGAGCGCCTCGGCGCCGAGCCCGCCGGGACCGGGCTCGGGCTCGCGCTCTCCCGCGCGCTGGTCACCGCGATGGGCGGCACCATCACCGCCTCCTCGAGGTTGGGAGTCGGCACCGTCTTCGCCGTGGAGCTCGATGCGGTGGACGCCGACGAGCTGTCCGACGTGGTCACGCCCAGCGCCCGGCGGGTGGTGCACGTCAGCGGTGACCCGGCCTCGCACGCCTTCGTGGCGCAGGCGCTGCGCGCCCGCCTCGGCGCCGAGTCGGTCGCCGTCGGCCGGAGCGCCGGCGCGCGTGAGGTCGTGCGGCGCACCCAACCCGCGGCCATCGTCGTCGACGACCCGCTGCCCGACGGCTCGGCCAGCGAGCTGCTCCACAGCCTGGCCGGTGACCCGCTGACGGCACTCCTGCCCGCTGTCGTGCTCTCCGGCGGGGCCGACGACCCACGGGTGGTGCGCCGGCTGCGGGCGGCCGGTGCGCACGCGGTGCTCGCCGTACCCGTATCGCTGCGGGACCTGCTCGACGAGCTCGGGACGCACCTGGACCGCGCCAGGGGTGACGCCGGCTAGAGCGACCCGACCAGCCGGTCGGCGGCGGCGAAGGGGTCGAGCCGCCCGGCCACCACCTCCGTGGCGAGCCACGGCAGCTGCGTGCCGCCACGCAGGTCGCCCAGCCGTGCGCGCAGCAGGGCGAGTGCCACCGCTTCGACCTCGGCGCTCGCCCTGGCCGTGCGCCGGCGGGCCAGCGCACCGGTGCGCTCCTGCCAGGCGCGGTGCTCGGCGACCGCGTCGACGACCGCGGCGATGCCATCGCCGCGGGAGGCGACGGTGCGCAGGACCGGCGGCGTCCAGGCGCGGGAGCTGGTGAGCGACAGGGCATGCCGGAGCTGGCGGGCGGTGGCCTCCGCGCCGTCACGGTCTGCCTTGTTCACGACCAGCACGTCCGCCACCTCGAGGATGCCGGCCTTGCTCGCCTGGATCCCGTCGCCCATCCCGGGGGCGAGCAGCACCAGGGTCGTGTCGGCGAGCGCGGCCACCTCGACCTCGGCCTGCCCGACGCCGACGGTCTCGACGAGCACGACGTCGCACCCTGCCGCGGAGAGCACGCGCAGCGCCTGCGGCGTGGTCGCCGAGAGCCCCCCGAGGTGACCCCGGGAGGCCATGGAGCGGATGAAGACCCCGGCGTCGCCCGCGTGCTCCTGCATGCGCACCCGGTCACCGAGCAGCGCACCGCCGGTGAAGGGTGAGCTCGGGTCGACGGCCAGGACGCCCACGGTCGCGCCCCTGGACCGGTACGCGGAGACCAGCGCCGAGGTCGACGTGCTCTTCCCGACGCCGGGCGCCCCGGTCAGCCCGACGACGTACGCCGACCCGGCCCGCGGCGCGAGCAGGCCCATCACCTCGCGGACGCGCGGGCCGCCGTCCTCCACGAGCGAGATCAGCCGGGCCACCGCGCGCGGCGACCCGGCTACCGCGGCCTCGACGAGCTCCGCGGCCGCCGGCCCCCGCTCAGCTCGCGCCGCGGGCACCGGGACGTGTCGCGGACGCGAGCCGGCAGGTGCGGGCGTCGCTCAGGAGCTGGCGGGGACGTGTAGCAGCAGGGCGTCACCCTGACCGCCACCGCCGCACAGAGCCGCCGCGCCGATGCCGCCGCCGCGCCGGGCCAGCTCGAGCACCAGGTGCAGCGTGATCCGGGTGCCGCTCATCCCGACCGGGTGGCCGAGGCTGATCGCGCCGCCGTCGACGTTGACGATGGCCGGGTCGATCCCGAGCTTCTCGGTCGACACGAGGCCCACCGCGGCGAAAGCCTCGTTGAGCTCCACCAGCGTCAGGTCGGCCGGCGTGAGGCCCTCGCGGGCGAGCGCCTGCAGCGTGGCGTTGGCCGGCTGCTCCTGCAGGGAGGTGTCGGGCCCGGCGACCGTGCCGTACCCGCCGATGTAGGCGAGCACCGGCGCACCGAGCTCCCGCGCCTTGTCCTCGCTCATCACCACCACCGCCGCACCCCCGTCACTGATCTGCGAGGCGTTGCCGGCGGTGATCGTGCCGTTCTTGGTGAAGGCGGGGCGGAGCTTGGCCAGCGACTCGACCGTGGTCTCCGGGCGCACCCCCTCGTCCTCGGTCACCATGATCGGGTCGCCCTTGCGGGTGGGGACGGGGACGGCGACGAGCTCGGCGTCGAACCGGCCGTCCTTCATCGCGGCCGCTGCGCGCTCGTGGCTGCGTGCGGCGAGCTCGTCCTGCTGCTCGCGGGTGAGCGTGCTGTAGCGCTCGTTGGCCCGCTCGGTGCCCTCGCCCATCGGCACCTTGTCGAAGGCGTCGAAGAGTGCGTCGTGGTAGGTCGCGTCGAGCATCTCGGCGTTGCCGTACCGGTAGCCACCGCGCGCCTTGGGCAGGAGGTAGGGCGCCTGCGTCATCGACTCCATGCCGCCCGCGACGACGATGTCGCACTGCCCCCCGCGGATCATCTGGTCTGCGCTGGCGATGCTGCTCAGACCGGACAGGCAGACCTTGTTCACCGTCGTCGACGGCACGGTCATCGGGATGCCGCCCTTGACCGCGGCCTGGCGGGCGGTGATCTGCCCCTGCCCGGCCTGGATGACGTGGCCCATGATGACGTACTCGACCTGGGCGCCGGTGAGCCCCGCCCGCTCCAGCGCCGCCGCGATCGCGATCCCGCCGAGGTCCATGGCGGTGAAGTCCTTGAGCGCCCCGGAGAGCTTGCCGATCGGGGTGCGGGCCCCGGAGACGATCACGGATCGCGTCATGCTGGACACCTCTGCGTGTGGACGGCTGGGAGACGTCCCAGTCTGCCGTACGGGAGGATCGAGCGGTGACGACGCCCGCGGGGGCCGCGCCCCTCACCGCCATCGACCACGTCGGCATCGCCGTCGAGGATCTCGACGCCTCGATCGCGCTGTACGAAAGCGCTTTCGGGATGCGCTGCGTGCACGTCGAGACGAACGAGGAGCAGGGCGTCCGCGAAGCGATGATGGCCGTCGGGGATAGCGGCTCCTACGTGCAGCTGCTCGCGCCGTTGACGCCGGAGTCGACGATCGGGCGCTACCTCGCCAAGAACGGCCCAGGCATCCAGCAGGTCGCCTACCGGGTCGCCGACCTCGACGCCACCAGCGCAGCCCTGCGCGCCGCGGGCCAGCGGCTGCTCTACGACGAGCCGAGGACCGGTACGGCGGGATCGCGCGTCAACTTCGTGCACCCGAAGACCTCGGGCGGCGTGCTCGTCGAGCTGGTCGAGCCCGGTCCTGAGCCGATGGGCCACTGACCCGACGGCGTCAGCGGGTCGGTAGCCTCCCCGCTCATGGTCGAGATGAAGGCTGTCCGCGACGCGATCGTCGCCAGCGCGTGGGACGACGTGGCATCGATGGGCGTGCCGTCCTCCTACGAAGGCATCGTGGTCCGCGCGGAGGAGCAGGAGATGTTCGCCGGGATGGAGTCCCGCGACAAGGACCCCCGCACCTCGCTGCACCTGCAGGAGGTGCCGACCCCCGAGCTCGGCCCGGGTGAGGCCGTGATCGCGGTCATGGCCAGCGCCATCAACTACAACACGGTGTGGACGTCGATCTTCGAGCCGGTCTCGACCTTCGGCTTCCTCACGAGGTACGGCAAGCTCTCCACGCTCACCAAGCGCCACGACCTGCCCTACCACGTCATCGGCTCCGATGCTGCCGGCGTCGTCCTGGCCGTGGGCGCGGGCGTGACCCGATGGAAGCCGGGTGACCGCGTCGTGGCGCACTGCCTGTCGGTGGAGATGGAGGACCCGCAAGGGTACGACGACGCGATGCTCGACCCGCAGCAGCGCATCTGGGGCTTCGAGACCAACTTCGGCGGCCTGGCGCAGCTGGCGCTGGTCAAGGCCAACCAGCTGATGCCCAAGCCCGCGCACCTGAGCTGGGAGGAGGCCGCCGCCCCCGGGCTGGTCAACTCCACCGCCTACCGCCAGCTCGTCAGCCACCACGGCGCGCAGATGAAGCAGGGCGACGTCGTGCTCATCTGGGGGGCCAGCGGGGGTCTCGGCTCGTACGCCACGCAGATGGCGCTCAACGGCGGCGCGATCCCGGTGTGCGTCGTGAGCTCCGCCGACAAGGCCGACATCGTGCGCAGGATGGGGGCCGGGCTGGTCATCGACCGCGCTGCCGAGGGCTACCGCTTCTGGAAGGACGAGCACACGCAGGACATGAAGGAGGTCCAGCGCTTCGGCAAGAAGATCCGCGAGCTCACCGGCGGCGAGGACCCCGACGTCGTCTTCGAGCACCCGGGTCGCGAGACCTTCGGCGCGTCGATGTACGTGACCAAGCGGGGCGGCACCGTCGTCACCTGCGCGTCGACCAGTGGCTACATGCACACCTACGACAACCGGTACTTCTGGATGCACCTGAAGAAGTTGGTGGGTACGCACTTCGCCAACTACCGCGAGGCATGGGAGGCCAACCGCCTCGTGGCCAAGGGGCTGGTGCACCCGACGCTCTCCCGCGTCTACCCGCTCGCCGAGACCGGCCAGGCGACCTGGGACGTGCACAAGAACACCCACCAGGGCAAGGTCGGCGTGCTCTGCCTCTCCCCTGAGGAGGGCCTCGGCGTCGACCCCGCCGCCGCGGCCTTCCGCGCGGAGCACCTCGACGCCATCAACCGCTTCCGCGGCGTCTGAGCCGCGCTGGAGCGGCGGGACGACGCAGGTCCAGCCGGCTCAGCTGGTGCAGCGCGCCCCGGCCCGCGGCACGGTGAGCCGCTCGAGATAGGCGTCGACGTAACCGCGGACGCAGGCGCTGGCGTCGTACCCGGTGTGACCGGAGCCGACCCTGGTGACGAGGACCGAGCCGGAGATGCTGCGCTGCAGCCCTTGTGCCTCGGTGAAGGGAGTGGCCGGGTCGTTGGTCGTACCGACGATGACGATCGGCGGCACACCGGAGACGGGGAGTGGCGGCCGCGCCTGCGCGGCCTTGGCCGGCCAGATGCTGCAGACGTAGGACCCGACGGCCTCGTCGGCGAAGTCCGGCGCCGTCTTCTGCAGCCGCTGGTACGACGCGAGGTACGGCGCTAAGCCGCTCGGGTAGCTGTAGTCGAGGCAGTTGACCGCGTTGAGCGCAGGGATGAGCGCGCTGTACGACCCGTCCTGCGCCCGCTCGTCGAGCGCGTCGGACAGCGCGAGCAGCAGAGTGCCGTCGCCGCCCTCCGCGTTGGACAAGCCCATCTGCAGCGTCGGCCAGGTGTCCTTGGAGTAGAGCGCCGCGGCCACACCGGTCTGGAAGAGCGACTCCGTCAACATGCGGTTGCCGAGGCTCGTCTTCATCGGCGTCGCCTGCACCCGGGCCCGCAGCGAGCGCACCGCCGTGAGCAGGTCACCGCCGGGGTGGAAGGCACAGCCGGCGGACGAGGAGCAGTCCGCGAGGAACGCCTTGAGGTTGTTCTCGAAGCCGTCCGCCTGCACCTCGGTGGAGGTGATCGGGTCGACGGTCGAGTCGACGGCCCCGTCGAGCGCGAGCGCGCGCACCTTGGTCGGGAAGAGCTGGGCGTAGACGGTGCCGATGAAGGTCCCGTACGAGTAGCCGAGGTATGTGAGCTTGTCGTCCCCGACGGCGGCACGGATGGCGTCCATGTCCTTCGCGGTGTCGACGGTGCCCACGAAGGGCAGCAGGGCGCCGGAGTACTTCGCGCAGCCGGCCGCCAGCTCCCGCGCGTCGCTCTGTGACTTCGCCTGTCCCGCAGCCGTCGTCAGGTCAGGCGAGTCGGCGAGCAGGCGGTCGCCCGTCGGCCCGTCGAAGCACTTGAGCGGGTCGCTCTTGCCGACGCCGCGGGGGTCCCAGCCGACCACGTCGAGCTGCTGGCGCACCGAGCTCGAGAGCCCGTCGGCGAGGAAGTCGAACTCGCTCAGCGTCGAGCCACCTGGGCCACCGGGGTTGATGAGCAGCGACCCGGTGCGCTTGCTCGGCACGCCGGCCGGGCGGCGGACCAGCGCGAGGGTGATCTGCGTGCCGGTCGGCTTGCTCCGGTCGAGCGGCACCTGCAGCGACGAGCACTGGTCCGCGGCCTTGAGGTCGGACTCCGTGCAGGGCACCCAGCGCAGGGATGCCGGGGCGAGCGTGGCGGGGACGGTGCTGGTCGGTGCGGCGGAGGCGGTGGGCGCGTCGGTCGTCGTGGGCGGCGGGCTCGGGGCCGGCGTCGCGGCGCTGGTGGGAGCGGCCGTGGTGGGGGCGGCCGTGGTGGGGCGGGGTGAGGTGGTGCCGCCGTGGCTCGACGAGCTGCACGCGGCGAGCGCGAGCACGGCCACCGCGGCCAGGGACGCCGCGACGCGGGAGCGGCGGGCTTGGCGGTGAGGGCTCGGCACCGCCGCAGCCTGCCATCCTCGGCTGTGCCGACCGCCGCACCGGCGGCGTGTCGGCCGCGGCTCACCCAGGCCAATCCCGCGCCAGGGGCGCCGCGCCGGGGACCACGGCGGCGGCGGCGGCGTCGAGCGCCGCCTCGACGTGCCCGACGAGCAGGTGCCGGCTGCCGGCCACCTCGACCACCTGCGCCTGCGGCACGGCGGCGAGTGCCACGCGGACGGCCGGCGGACGGGCGTAGTCGTCGAGCTCGGGCACGACGGCGAGCAGCGGACGCCCGTCGGCGGCCCAGCCCGGCAGCCCGGCCAGGCCGAGCGCGCGCAGCGGCGGGCTGAGCAGGATCCCCCCGACGGGCGTCGGGTCCTCCGCTCCCCAGCGGAGCACCACCTCGCTGCCGAAGCTCCAACCCAGCAGCCACGGGGCTGGGAGCTGGAGCGCCTCCACGACGTCGAGCGCGGCGGCCAGGTCCCACCGCTCCCCGACCCCCTCGTCGAAGCTGCCCTCGCTCCGCCCCTCGGCGCTCGCCGTACCCCTGGTGTTGAGGCGCAGGACGGCGACGCCGGCGAGCGCGGGCAGGCGCCAGGCGGCCTTGCGCAGGACGTGGCTGTCCATCGAGCCACCGGGCGTGCCGCCGCCGCCCGCCTCGGGCAGCGGGTGCAGGCAGACGAGCGTCGCCACCGGGTCGCGGTCGGCGGGCAGCGCCAGGGCGCCGACGAGCGCGAGCCCGTCGGCGGTCTCCAGCCGCAGCGCCGATCGCCGGGCCGGCAGCACCGTGCTCGCCCGGATCGGCTCCGGCGCAGCGGTCTCTCTCACCCGGGCAGCGCGGTCAGCGGCGCGCGTAGGCCCGGAAGCCGCGGCCGACCTTGCGGCCGAGGTAGCCGGCGGCCACGAGCTGCTCGAGCAGCGGGGCCGGGGCGTAGCCGGGCTCGCGGAACTCGTCGTAGAGGGTGCGCTGGATCGCGAGCGTGACGTCGAGCCCGACCACGTCCATCAGCGCGAAGGGCCCCATCGGGTGACCGCAGCCCTTGACCATCGCCTCGTCGATGTCGTCGGCGCTGGCGTAGTGCGCCTCGAGCATCTTCACCGCATCGTTGAGGTACGGGAAGAGCAGTGCGTTGACGATGAAGCCGGCGCGGTCTGCGCAGACGACGGGGTGCTTGCCGCTGCGCACGGTCACCTCGCGCACCGTGGCCAGCACGTCGTCGCCGGTGAGCACGGTCGGGACCAGCTCGACGAGGCGCATCGCCTGGGCGGGGTTGAACCAGTGCATGCCCACGACGTCCTGCGGCCGCGAGGTCGCCATCGCCAGCTCCACCACCGGCAGCGATGAGGTCGTCGTCGCGAGCACGGCGCCCGGCTTCAGCACCTCGTCGAGCGCGGCGAAGAGCGCGCGCTTGACCGCGAGGTCCTCGACGACCGCCTCGATGACCAGGTCGCAGTCGGCCAGGTCGTCGAGCGCGGTGGTGCCGGTGATGCGCCCGAGCGACTCGGCCGCGGCCTCCGCAGCCAGCCGCCCCCGCTGCACCTGCTTGTCGAGCGACGTCGAGATCGCGGCCCGTACGGCGGCCGCCTTGTCCTCGCCGCGCGCCCGGAAGGTCACGTCGTACCCGCTGCGGGCCAGCACCTCCACCATGCCGCTGGCCATCGTGCCGGTGCCGACGACGCCGACCCTGGCCACCGGGCGCGCCTCCTCGAGCGACGGCCCCGAGGCGGCCCCGATGTCGACCGGGCCACCGGCCTCGCCATAGCTGTAGAAGCCGCGGCCGGCCTTGCGGCCGAGGTAGCCGGCGGTCACCAGCTGCTTGAGCAGGGGCGGCGGCGCGTGCAGGTGGTCCCGCGAGGAGGAGTAGATCGTGTCGAGGATCTCGTAGGCGGAGTCGAGCCCGATGAGGTCGAGCAGCGCCAGCGGCCCCATCGGGTGCCCGGTGCCGAAGCGCATCGCGGCATCGACGTCCTCGCGGGTGGCGTACCCGGCCTCGACCATGCGCACCGCGTTGCCGAGGTAGCCGAAGAGCAGCGCGTTGGCGATGAAGCCGGCCCGGTCGCCGACCGTGACATCGGTCTTGCCCACCCGGGCGACGAGCGCCTCGACGTCCGCCACGACGGCGTCGTCGACCATGACGGTGCGGATGACCTCGACGAGGCCCATCACCGGCGCGGGGTTGAACCAGTGCAACCCGATGACCTGCTTGGGGCGGCCCGAGGCGACCGCGAGGTCGGTCACCGACAGCGCGCTGGTGTTGGTGGCGAGGATGGTCTCCGGCGCGCAGATCCGGCCCAGCTCGGCGAGCAGCGCGCGCTTGCCGGCGAGGTCCTCCGGCACCGCCTCGAGCACGAGGTCGCAGTCGGCCAGCGAGGCCAGGTCGGTGCCGAGCGTGATGCGGGCGGTCAGCGCGGCCTGGTCCTCAGCGCTGAGCTTGCCCTTGGCGACGGCCCGGCCGGTCGAGCTGGCCAGGTGCTCGTGCGCTCGCTCCACTGCTGCGTCGTCGACGTCGACCCCGACCACGTCGAGGCCGGAGCGGGCGAGCACCTCGGCGATGCCGGCGCCCATCGTGCCGAGACCGACCACACCCACCCGCTGGACCTCGCGTGCCACCGACCGCCTCCTCGCGACCCGGCGCCCGCACCGGGCGCGCAGCGCGATCCTGCCAGCCGGTGCGGGCCCGACCGCTCAGACGGGTACGGGGGCCTCGGCCCGATCGGACGACGCGGGCTCGGGTGGCTCCGCCGGCACGTCGCGCAGGCCGAAGAGCGGGGAGCGGACGACCCACACCGTGGCGGCCCACCCGATGACGGCCCCGACCAGCAAGGTCAGCCGGGGGCTGGTGAGCGTGGCCAGCGCCCCGCCCGCGAGAGCCCCGAGCGGGATGGTGCCCCAGACGATGAACCGGACCGAGGCGTTCATCCGCCCGAGCAGCCGGGGCGGGGTGATCGTCTGGCGGTACGTCACCTGGGCCACGTTGTAGACCACCGCCCCGAAGCCACCGGCCAGACCGCTGACCGAGATCAGCAGCACGCCCCACCCGGGGAAGGCGGCAGGAGCGAGGAAGGCGAAGGGGCCGGTCACCGCCTGGGCGAGCCAGATCACCCGCGCGGTGCCGATGCGCCGCCCGATCCGCCCCGCGAGCAGGCCGCCGACCACGCCGCCGACCGAGCCGAGGCTGAAGACGAGACCGATGGCGAGGGACGAGGCGTGCAGCGTGCGGGCGAGGAAGACGACCTCCACCGCACTGCCCATCCCGCTGGCGAAGTTGGCCGTCCCGGTGCACCCCACGATGCGCGAGAGCACGGGGTGGCCGGTGACGAAGCCGAGGCCCTCCTTGATGTCCTCGCGCAGCCGCTGCCGATCCGCTTTGGGCGGGGGCACCGGGTCGGGCCGGCGGATCGCCGCGGTCGCTCCGCCCGAGACCAGGTAGCTCGCGGCGTCGATCGCGACGGCGTAGGGCGCACCGACCAGGCCGACCAGCGCCCCCCCGATGCCGGGCCCGGCGACCTGCGCGAAGGACTGGGTCGTCCCGATCTTGCCGTTGCCGTCGGTCAGCTGCTCGGCGTCGACGACCTCGGGCAGGTACGACTGGTAGGCCACGTCGAAGAAGACGCTCAGCACGCTGCTGGCCAGCGCGACGGCGTAGAGCTGGGCCAGCGTGAGCACGCCGAAGGCCTGCGCGACGGGCACCGAGCCGACGAGCAGCAGCCGGCCGAGGTCGCTGCGCACGAGCACCCGCTTGCGGCGCCACCGGTCCACCCACGCACCGGCCGGCAGGGCGATCAGCAGGAAGGCCGCGCTCGTCGCCACACTCAGCAGAGCTACCTCGAAGGTGCTGGCGTGCAGGGTCTTCACGGCGAGCAGCGGGAAGGCGAGGAAGGTGACGGCCGAGCCGATCTCGCTCACCGTCTGCCCGCTCCACAGCAGCATGAAGTCGCGGTGCCGCCACAGGCTGCGGTCGGGGGACCCCATGTGCCGAGGATGGCCGGAGTGGTTGGCAGGTGTCAACCACTTATTCTCAGCGGGTGGAGGCGGACGCGGTCGCGACCCTGGCGCAGAGCCGGGCGATGGCGCACCCCGACCGCCTGCGCATCATCCGGCTGACGTACGACACCCCGCTGACCAACGCCCAGCTGGCCCAGCGGCTCGGCCGCGACCCGGCCACGGTGCTGCACCACGTCCGCACGCTCGTGCGCACCGGCTTCCTCGTTCCGCAGGAGCCCCGCCGGGGGGCCCGCGGGGCGCGCGAGATCCCGTACCTGTCGACCGGTCAGTCCTTCCGGTTGCAGACGCCGCAGCCCGAGGAAGCCCGCGCCATCGACCTCGCCGTCGTCGACGCCTTCCGGGTGGAGCTGGCCGAGGCGCTCGAGCTGGGGCCGCAGACCCTCGGCCGGCTCGTCGTGCGACTCTCGCCGGCTGGGGCGGATGCGCTGCGGCGCAGACTCAGCGAGCTGCTCATCGAGGCGGCGGCCTGGGAGCCCGTCGCGGGAGGTGGGGCGTACGCGCTGCTCCTCGCGCTGCACGAGCAGGTCGAGGGGTAGGCAGGAGCACGTGAGCACCGGCACCGCGACCCCGCCCATCCCGGCCGACCTGCAGGCCCACCTCGACGCCGCGCCCCGACAGCTGTGGCATCGCGGGCGCTGGGTCGACGCCGCCGACGGCGCGACCTACCCCGTGCTCGACCCGGCGACCGGGGTTGAGGTCGCCCGGGTGCCCGATGCCCGGGCAGCGGACGCCGTCGCGGCGCTGGACGCGGTGGTCGAGGCCGGCCCAGCCCTCGTCGCGATGGCCCCGCGGGCTCGGGGCGAGGTGCTGCGCCGCGCTTACGAGCTGATGGTCGAGCGGACCGACGCGCTCGCTGCGGTGATGACCATCGAGATGGGTAAGGCGCTGGCCGAGTCTCGTGCCGAGATCGCCTACGCCGCCGAGTTCTTCCGCTGGTTCAGTGAGGAGGCCGTCCGCGTCGGGGGCGAGTGGCGGCGCGACCCCGCGGGTGGCTACGACCTCCTCACGACCCGGCGTCCCGTGGGGCCGGTGGTCATCCTGACGCCCTGGAACTTCCCCCTGGCCATGGCCACCCGCAAGATCGGCCCGGCGATCGCGGCCGGCTGTCCGATGGTCTGGAAGCCGGCCGAGGACACGCCGCTGTCGGCCCTGCTGCTGGCGGGCATCCTCGGTGAGGCGGGGCTCCCCGACGGGGCGCTGGAGGTGCTGACCGGCCCTCGGTCGGAGGAGCTGGTCGCCCCGCTCCTCAGCGACCGGCGCACACGCAAGCTCACCTTCACCGGGTCGACGCGGGTCGGCAGGTTGCTCGCGGCGCAGGCAGCGGAGCGGCTGCTGCACTGCACCTTCGAGCTCGGCGGCAACGCGCCCTTCCTCGTCTTCGACGATGCCGACGTCGACGCAGCGCTGGAGGGCGCGATGGTGGCGAAGATGCGCAACGTCGGCGAGAGCTGTGTCGCCGCCAACCGTTTCCTCCTGCACGACAGCGTCTTCGACAGCTTCGCCGAGCAGCTCGGCACGCGGATGCGGGCGCTGAGCGTCGGTCCTGGCTACACCGACGCGGCTGTCGGCCCGCTCATCAACCTCCGGCAGCGCGACCGCGTCGCCGACCTGGTCCGCGACGCCCTCGACCGCGGCGCCACCGCCCTGTGCGGTGGCGACCCGGCCGACGTCCCGCCGGGCGAGGGCTTCTTCTACCCCCCGACGGTGCTCGTCGGGGTGCCGGCAGACGCCCGGCTCCTGCACGAGGAGATCTTCGGACCGGTCGCGCCGCTGGTCCGCTTCGCCGACGAGGCCGAGGCGCTGCGGCTGGCCAACGATGTCGACGAGGGGCTCGTCGCCTACGCCTACACGCGCGACATCGGCCGCGCGCGACGGGTCGCCGGAGCGCTGGAGAGCGGGATGGTCGGGCTCAACCGCGGGCTGGTCAGCAACCCGGCGGCGCCCTTCGGCGGCGTCAAGCAGAGCGGGTACGGGCGGGAGGGCGGCCGGGAGGGCATCGAGGCCTACCTCGACGTCACCTACGTAGCGCTGGGCAGCTGAGGGCTGCTCGGAGCGACGCTCAGAACAGGACCGGGTTGGTCGGCTCGATGCCCCGCATCTCGTCGTAGTCGAGCAACACGCAGGTGATGCCCCTGGCCTCGGCGAGCACCCGGGCCTGCGGGGTGAAGTGCTGCGCTGCGAGCACACCACGCACCTCGGCCAACGCGGGGTCGCCGGCCATCCGCTCGACGTAGCGCACGACCTGCTCCACGCCGGCCATCTCGCCCTTGCGCTTGACCTCAACCGCCACGGGTCGCCCGGCGGCATCGCGGCAGAGCAGGTCGACCGGCCCGACGTCGGTCATCCACTCCCGGCGGACCAGCGTCCAGCCCTCACCCAGGACCGCGCACCGGTCCGCGAGCAGCTCCTGCAGATGGCGCTCGACGCCGTCCTTGACCAGCCCGGGGTCCATGCCCAGCTCGACCGAGGTGTCGGAGAGGACCTCCGCCAGGTGGACGAGCAGCTGCTCGCCAGCGGGGTTGCTGACGACCCACTCCCCCGGCCGCTCGCGCAGGGTGCACGGCGGCGCCATCCAGTTCAACGGCTTGTACGCCGCCTGGTCCGCGTGCACGGAGACGCTGCCGTCCGCCTTCACCATGATCAGGCGCAGGGCGGGCGGGAGGTGCGCCGACAGCCGGCCGACGTAATCGACGCTGCAGCGGGCGATGACGAGCCGCACAGACCCACCGTAGGCGAAAACCCGTGCGGCTCATCGACGCACCGAGCGGCCTCAGGAGGGGAGCAGGTCCTCGACCTTGTCGCGGACGTCGCTGGCCAGGTGGCTGACGTGCGCCTTGACCTCACCGGCCAGCTCGCCGGCCTTGACCAGGGTCCCCGTACCGGTCGAGACGGTGTCGGCCTTGGCCTTCGTCCCGAGCAGCGAGCCCTTCGCCGCCTGGGTGGCCGCGATGGCCTTCGCCTTCGCGTCGTCGGTGCTGGGGACGGCGTCCTTGGCCTTGGCGGTCAGCTGGCCGGCCTTGGCGGTGGCGGTGCCGGCGAGGGCACCGGCCTGCCCGCGCACCGCACTGGTGACCGTGTCGGCCACCCCCGCGAGGCGGTCCTGCGCACCGTCGATGGCGTGCCGGGCGACGCCGAGGGCGACCTCCGAGGGGCGCTGCTGCTCGCCGGCCTGGGCGCTGACGACGAGGACTCCACCGGTCAGGGCCGGGAGGGCCCACTGCAGGGCGGCCAGCTGGCGCTGCGCCGAGGCGACGGTGGGGGGCGTCTGCGCGCTCGGGCTGGTGCCCCCGTCGACGGGCACGTCACCCGCGTCCAGGATGCGCTTGCCGAGCACCCGGGAGTAGGCCGTCGCGACGAGCGCTGCCGACGTCAGGCCGGTCTTGACGGCCGACGTCGCGCCGACACCCTTCTGGTGCTTGACGCGGCCGCGGTTCTCCTTGAGCAGCAGGACGCTGCCGGTCAGGTGCGCCCCGATGGCGAGCGCGTTGACCGGCGTCCACCGCGCCCAGCCTGCGTTGGCCACCCTGGCGCGCTGACGGGGGTCGTCGACGTCGGCGGCCGCGCCGTTGACGCCGACCGCGCCCATCAGGGTGCCGCCGAACCACGCGGCCAGGCCGACGTCGTGCAGGGTGCGGGCGACGGTGGAGCGGGTCATGCGTCCTCCTCGGACCAGGTGCATCGTCAGGGAGCGGGTCGCCCCCCTGGTCCAGCACCCCCTGCCCTCGACCCGCACGCCGTAGTCCTGCGCCGGGCAGCCGCCCTCCGGGCGGGGGTTCGACCCATCCGTACCGGGCAGGTATGCAGCGGCCTCCAGCCACCCGGGCTTGCCGAGACCACCCTCGACCCAGGAGCCACCGCATGCACCGACGCACCACCGCCCGCCTCGCCGCCGGAGGGGTCGCCTCGGCGGTCGCCGCGGCGCTGCTCACCAGCCCCGCCGCAGCCGCCCCCTCAGCCGGAGGCGCGCAGACCTTCGCGGCCGAGCGACTGGCGACGATCTCCTACCGCGCCGCGGAGCACCCCTACCTCGTCGGGACGCTGGCGCAGGTCAGCGCCCTGCACGGCAGCCGCAGCCCGCAGGCCCGCGCCGTGGCGACCGCCCTCGCGGCCAACCGGCACAGCCTCGCGGGGCTGCTCACGGGGACGCTCCCCCGGCAGTCCGTGCTCGAGGTGGCCGTGACCAAGCGCGACCAGGCCGAGCTCGCCTACGCCACGGCGACCGTCGAGCGCTACGGCAAGGGCACCACGGTGCAGCACACCAAGGCCGCCAACGACCAGAGCAAGGCCATGCTGTCGCTGAAGAAGTCGGAGGCCGGGCTGACGCAGTACGCCGTCGACCAGTACCCCGGCATCGACCGCAGCCAGCTGTCGCAGGTGCTGGCGCAGGTCGACGCCGGCGACCTCACCACGCTCGAGGCGATCGCCCAGACCAGCAAGTACGTCTTCACCGACGCCCTCGTCGGCTCCACCGCCAGCGCCAACCTCTTCGCGCTGTTCGGGGTCGCCGAGATCGAGCGGCAGCGGGTCGCCGGTGACCCGCTGGCGCCTGCGTCGGTCTACCGCGCCGCGCTGACCGTGGCCTTCGTCCAGCACGTTTACCAGACCGGGCTCACCGGTACGTCGGGCCTGCTGACCAGTGTGACGAGCACCGACACCAAGGCCGCCCTCAAGGCCGAGGACAAGAACACCGTGCTCGTTGCCGGCCTGCTCGGCGGTCCGGGCGGCAAGAGCAACCAGGTGCTCGGTGACTGGCGGCTGCACATCGCCAGCGGCTACGTGCCCATCCTGAAGTACCTCGACGGCGGTGCGGTCCGCAACCGGCAGTACGGCGAGCGGGCCCTCACGTCGTACATCAACAAGATCACCGGTGACGTGCACTCGCTCGCGCCGGGCCTGCCCTCCTCCACCGTCAAGGCGGAGTACTCCGAGCACTCCTTCGGCACGGAGCAGGTCTTCAAGGATCTCGCCTCGAGCTCCAGCACCACGCAGGCCGCCGGCTACGAGCTCGCCTACACAGGAGCGGCGCACTTCGCGGACCTGGCCAGCCAGATCGCCGTTGCCGCCGACCAGTCCGGCAACCTCGCCGCCCTGACCACGGAGGGCAGCGCCGGCCGGCTCGTCACCGGCTGACCTGACCGGCGAGCGGGGGCGCTGCTGGCCGGCCTGACGCTCGGGTGGGTGCACGGCGAGGGCGGGTGGGAGTGCTCCAGCCGCCCTCGTCGCGTCAGGGCGCGGGCCCCCGTCAGCCCGGTCCTGTGATCAGCGTCGGGCGCGGCTGCGCGAGGTGCCGCCGACCGCGCCGACCAGGACCACCGCCAGGGCGACCTGGATGATCAGCGTGATGACGAAGTGGCGACCGTTGCCGATGTGGTCACCGATCGCCCCGCCGACGAAGGCAGCGACCAGGCCGAGCACGATCGTGACGATGATGCCGATCGACTGCCGGCCCTTCGCGAACAGGCGCCCCAGGGCGCCGATGATGAGGCCGACGATGATCGCGCTGAAGATCGAGTGGGTGTGCACGCCGGGGCTGTGCCCCGGTGCGGGCGCCCGACACCACGGCCGCGCCGCCGGTCTGCCCCCAGCCGGCCGAGGGCGCCGGAGCGGAGGTCACGGTTCGTGCCCCAGCGGAGCGGACGCGTGAGTGCCGCACGGCTGCGCGTGGTGGGGTGGCGGGGTGCACCACCACCACGGGATGCACCTCGTCGTGGCGATCACGGCCGCGCTGCTCGCCGCGCTGTGCTTCGCCAGCGCCTCGGTGCTGCAGCACCGCAGCGCGCAGGCGGCCCCTCAGCTCAGCGGCATGCACCTGGGGCAGCTGGCGCGATTCGTCGTTGACATGGTGCGCTCACCGCTGTGGCTGCTCGGCACGACCGGTGACCTCGTCGGGCTCGTGCTGCAGGCCGTCGCGCTGGCCCGGGCGTCGCTGGCCCTGGTGCAGCCGCTGCTGGTGTGCGGGCTGCTCTTCTCCATCGGCGTCGACGCGGCGCTGACCCGGCGGGCTCCGACCCGCCGCCAGCTCGGTGCCGCGGTGGTGACCGTGCTCGGCCTCCTGCTCTTCACCCTGCTGGCGACACCGCACGGCGGCGGTCGGCTGCACGGTCGCCCTGCCGCCGCTGCCCTGCTCGTCACCGGTGCGGGGGTGGCTGCGCTGGCGGTGCTCGGCGCGCGCCGACCGCACGGCCCGACCCGCGCCGGGCTGCTGGGCGCGGCCTGCGGGCTGGTCTTCGGCGCGACCGCCGCCGTCCTCAAGCAGGCGACGGAGGACCTCGGCCACGGGGTGGGGACGCTGCTCGGCGGGTGGCCCTTCTACGTCATGCTGCTGCTCGGTGTGGTGACGATCGTGCTGGCGCAGAGCGCCTTCGCCGCTGGGCCGCTGACCGCCAGCCTGCCGGGCATCGCCGTCGCCGACCCGCTCGTGGCGGTCGCGCTCGGGGCGGTGATGTTCCGCGAGCAGCTGGGTAGGGGCGCCGCCGACCGCGCCGGCCTGCTCGTCGGCCTCATCGTGATGTCGGTCGGCGCCGTCGTGCTGGCCCGGGCGAACGCTCGGGTCGAGGAGACCGTCCTGCTGGTCTAGACGACCGGCGCCGAGGGCGCACCCGCCTCGAGGCCGTTGGCGGACCGGACCACGCGCACCACGTCCGCCATGATCGCGGTGAGCTCGTAGTCCTTGGGCGTGTAGACGGCCGCGACCCCCTGCGCCTCGAGGGCGCGGGCGTCGGCGTCCGGGATGATCCCCCCGACGATGACCGGTACGTCACCCGCCCCCGCCTCCCGCAGCCCGGCGAGCACCGCAGGGATGAGCTCCATGTGGGAGCCGGACAGGATCGACAGGCCCACGACGTCGACGTCCTCTTGCACCGCGGCCGACACGATCTGGCTGGGGGTGAGCCGGATCCCCTGGTAGACGACCTCGAAGCCGACGTCGCGGGCCCGGACCGCGACCTGCTCGGCGCCGTTGCTGTGCCCGTCCAAGCCCGGCTTGCCGACCAGCATGCGCAACCGGTGCCCCAGCTCGGCCCCCGTGGCGTCCACGCTCGCCCGCACCGCACCGATCGCGTCGCCGGCGTCCGCCGCGCTGACCGTCGCGGCCCCCACCCCCGTCGGCGCGCGGTAGCCGCCGAAGGTGTCGCGCAGCACCCGGGCCCACTCGCCCGTCGTGACGCCGGCGCGCGCGCACGCGATCGTGGGCTCGACCAGGTTGGCGTCGGTCTTGGCGGCGTCGCGCAGCGCCACCAGCGCCTCGTCCACCGCGGTCGCGTCGCGCTGCGCCCGCCAGGCCTGCAGCGAGGCCACCGCCTGGGCCTCGACCGCCGGGTCGACGTGCTGGATGGAGCCGATGCCCGAGCCGTCGACCCCGCCGGTGAGCGGGCTCGGCTCCGTCTCGCGCCACCGGTTGACCCCGACGACGATCATCTCGCCGGTCTCGATCCTGCGCCGCCGCTCGGCGTGGGCGGAGACCATCTCGCCCTTCATGTACCCGCTCTCCACCGCGGCCACGGCGCCGCCCATCGCCTGCACGCGGTCGACCTCGGCCCGCGCGCCAGCCACGATTTCATCCACTTTCGCCTGCACCACAGGCGATCCGGTGAAGAGGTCGCCGTACTCCAGCAGGTCCGTCTCGTAGGCGAGGACCTGCTGCAGCCGCAGGGACCACTGCTGGTCCCAGGGTCGGGGCAGGCCCATCGCCTCGTTCCACGCGGGCAGCTGCAGGGCGCGGCAGCGGGCGTCCTTGCTCAAGGTCACCGCGAGCGCCTCGATGAGGATGCGGTAGACGTTGTTCTCCGGCTGGGCCTCGGTGAGGCCGAGGGAGTTGACCTGCACGCCGTAGCGGAAGCGGCGCTGCTTGGCGTCGGTGATGCCGTAGCGGGTGCGCACCAGCTCGTCCCACAGCTCGACGAAGGCGCGCATCTTGCACATCTCCTCGACGAAGCGGACGCCCGCGTTGACGAAGAAGCTGATCCGCGCGACCACCTCGCCGAAGCGCTCGGCCGGGACCTGACCCGAGTCGCGCACGGAGTCGAGCACCGCGATCGCTGTGCAGAGCGCGTATGCAACCTCCTGCACCGGTGTCGCGCCGGCCTCCTGCAGGTGGTAGCTGCAGATGTTGATCGGGTTCCACTTGGGCACGGCGGTGTAGGTGTGCGCGATCATGTCGGTGATCAGGCGCAGCGACGGGCCGGGCGGGAAGGCGTACGTCCCGCGCGAGAGGTACTCCTTGACGATGTCGTTCTGCGTCGTGCCCTGCAGCTGCGCCGGGTCGGCCCCCTGCTCCTCGGCGACCACCTCGTAGAGCGCGAGCAACCACATCGCCGTGGCGTTGATCGTCATGGAGGTGTTCATCTCCGCGAGCGGGATGCCGTCGAAGAGCGCGCGCATGTCACCGAGGTGCGCCACCGGCACGCCCACCTTGCCGACCTCACCGGCGGCGAGCTCGTCGTCGGCGTCGTACCCCGTCTGGGTCGGCAGGTCGAAGGCGACCGAGAGCCCGGTCTGGCCCTTGGCGAGGTTGCGCCGGTAGAGCGCGTTGGACTCGGCCGGGCTGGAGTGCCCGGCGTAGGTCCGGATGACCCAGGGCTTGTCCCGCTCGACCATCTGCCCAGGGTAGGACGAGCGCGCGCCCCGCCGATGGTCGCCCGTGGTACTCATCACCCGTGCCGAGCCAGCACCACCCGCGCCAGCTCGCGCTGCCCTCGGCCGCGCTGACCGCGGCGCTGCTGGTCGGCTGCTCCGGCGCCTCCACCGCGGTCCAGCGCCTGCCGCCGCCGCCGGGCGGCCCGGTCAGCTCGGGCAGCAGAGGCGCGCCGTCCCCGGGTCCGGCCACCGCGTCGACCGGTAGGCCGAGCGGGCCGTCCGCCCCCTCGGCCGTGGCGCCGACGACGGGCGTCGCCGTCCCGGCCGACCGGTGCCCGCCGGAGGTGACGACCGTCGGGGTCACGACGGCGGTGCCCCAGCCGCAACCGGTGAGCGGGCTGGTGTCCTTCGGCATCACGCTGACCCACAGCGGGGGCACGGGCTCGTGCGTGCTGCGCGGGTTTCCCGGCGTCTCCTTCTTGGACGACTCGGGCCGCGAGCTCGGCCAGGCGGTGCGCAGCGGTGACCCGGGCGGCGGCGAGGGCCTCGCGCTCGGGGACACCGTGGTCTCGGTCGTGACGGTGCCCTCCGGCAAGGACGCCGTCGACGACCCCGACTGCCGGACGCGCCACGTCGCCCAGGTCCGCGTCTTCGCACCGTCGCAGACGGTCTCGCACCTGCTGGCGATCCCGTGGCGGCCTGCCTCGGGGCCCCACCGCACACCGGCGCCGTCGTGGCGCCGGTCACCTTCCTCGGTTGAGCAGAGGCGCTCAGGCAGCGAGCTCGACGTGCAGCACGCGGCCGAGCCGGGTGCGCCAGAGCAGCCGGGCGAGCGGCGCGGGGACCGCCCGCAGGACCAGCGTGTGACCGTGCCGGGCTGCCCGGCGGTGGGCCGAGAGCAGCGCGCCGAGACCGGTCGCGTCCGAGAGGTCGAGCGCGTGGACGTCCAGCACCACCCGGCGGTCGCTGCTGACCGGGAGGGCGTCGATGACCGCGTGCAACCCCTCGCGGAGCTCGGCCACCGTGGTCACGTCGATGCGGCCGCGGGCATGGACGACCCCGTCCGGGGTGACGGTGACCTCCAGCGGAGCCGGCACGACCCGCATGGTGCTCTCCATGCACCTCGGGACGCGCCAGGCGCGCCGCGGGTTGCCCCGCTCAGATCTTGAGCAGCGCGGTGACCTGCTTGAGCAGGCCGACGTGCCAGGCGCCGCCGACCCGCACCCGCCGCGTCAGCACCTTGCGGGCCAGGTCCCTGACCTCGGCGGCCAGCGGGTTGGGCAGGACCCGGAGCACGGTCGGCAGGCTGGCCAGCCCGACCATGGTGGCGCTGTCGAGCACGAGGTGCAACGTCGCCCGCGGGATCCCGGAGCCGAGGACGGTGACGGCACCGGCCGCGAAGATCAGCCCGGCCTCGGCGCCCTGGTCGGGCACGGTCAGCGTGACGGTGCCGTGCATCGCGTCGAGCAGCGCGGCCTTGGCCGGCTTGGTGACCTCGTTGCGCAGCAGGGCGGCGAGCATCGCGTCGAGGCCCGCGGCCTGCGGGTCGGCCAGGCGGACACGGTCGGCGGTCGGGGTGCTCGTCACCCGCCGGACCGTAGCCGCGCAGCCGCCGCGACCGGGTGTGGCCTGGCGGACAGCGGCCGCCCGCGCGATCCTGTGGGCGTGGCCCTCCCCAGCAGCGCGCACTACATGATCGGGCCCGACTCCGCGCTGCTGGTCGTGCTCGCGCTCGGCTTCCTCTCCCGCTGGGTCTTCTCGGTCAAGAAGCGCGAGCGCCGGATGGCTGCGGAGCGAGCCGAACGTGACTTCGGCGTGCTGGTGCCGGTGACGACGGCGACCGACCCGGACGAGGCCGCCCGCCAGCGGGACCTGCTCGTCGCGCACGGGCTACGCGCGACCGTCGGCAGGGCCGTCGGCCCCGACCACGGGGAGCCGGTGCGCGTCACCGCCTCCGGGCACCTGCTGCCGCACCAGGGCGGGGTGGTCGGGACGCATGTGCTCGTCTTCCCCGACGACCGGGAGCAGGCGCGCCAGCTGCTCGGCGTCTGACCGCCACCGCACCCCGCCGCGCGCGTCCGTACGCCACCGAGACGCACGCCCGCGAGACACCGCGGTTGTCCGCCGCCCGCACGCGTCCGTACCCCACGCAGGCGCACGGGCGCGAGGCGGCGCCCGCGGGTGAGCCGCGGGGACGGGCGACCGCGTCAGGCCCGGAGGCGGCGCCGGCGGCGCACCGTCGTCCCGGCGGCCAGCACGACACCGGCGCCCAGCAGCAGCGCGGTCGGGATGCGGCTCTCGGCCAGCGTGCTCGGTGGGGCGCCCTGCGCCCGCAGGCAGCCGTCAGTGGCGGGCACGTCCCCGGTCGGCGCCGGCGGCCCCAACGTCACCGGGTCGGGGCTGCCGGCGGCGAGGGTGTGCAAGGTGCGTGTCACGACCGGGGCCACGTTGAGGTCGCCCGCCTGCAGCTCGGCGGAGCGGTCCAGCGCCAGGTCCAGCGGCAGAGCGGCACCCCCGCGGTCGATGCCGGGCGGGATGCTCAGCGCGAGCCGTGCGGCTGCCGCCTCGGTGGGGTTGCGAGCCTGCGCCAGCGGCCGGTTCGCGTCGGGCTGGGTGCTGTTGGCCAAGGCCGTGTAGGGCGTCTCGTCGGGCTGCTGGGAGCCGCTGATGAAGTCGTCGCTCAGCGGCGTGGCCACCGCCTCCTGGAGCGACGTGGGCGGGAGGCCGAGGATCAGGTTGATCGTCTTCGTCATGGAGCTGAAGGACGTGTGCACGTGCGAGACGTGCCCGCGCTTGGCGTACGGGCTGGCGACCAGGCCGTAGGTGCGGTAGGCGTCCACATGGTCCTGGCCGCCCTGCGTGTCGTCCTCGGTGACGAAGACGGCCGAGGACGACCAGTACGACGAGTGGCTGATGGTGTCGAGCACCCGGCCGAGCCCGTGGTCGTTCTCCGCGACCTGTCGCTCAGGGGTCTGCGCGCCGGCGATGTCGCCGTCGGTGTGGTCGTCGAAGAGCACCATCACGTTGAGCTGGGCCACCTCGGCCTGGCCGTCCGGCCGCGCGAAGGCCGAGGCCCGCGCCTCGTCGTTGTAGCCGTAGACCGCACCGACCGGCGCCTTCAGCGGGCCGAGGTTGCCCTGCAGGTTGGCCTGGCTCGGGTAGAGCGCGTCGTAGGTGGTCAGCGCGTTCTGCTGCACGCCAGGCACGAGCTGTCCGGCGGAGGTCGTGGTGGGGCTCTGGCCGAGCAGCGCGGGCGCCACGCCGACCACGAAGGTGCCCTCGCCGTAGATGGTGGAGCGCACCCCGTGGCGAGCCGCGTTGTTCCAGATGAAGCCTCCCTCCGGGAGGTTCTCCGGCGTCGTGTCGAAGGGGCCGTACGGGTACTTGAGCGCGTACGAGCTCGGCGTGACCTTGTCGACGAACTCGTTGACCTGGCCGGTGTCGATCGCGTAGTGGCCCTGGGTGCTCGTCTCGGTCGTCGCGTAGTAGTTGTCGCCCACGGAGAACTGGCTGGCGATGGCGTGCGTGTTGGGGGTGAGTCGCTGCGGGTAGGCGGTGAAGCGCTGGTCGGCCTCGACCCCTGGTTGGTCGCCGAGCACCTGGTCGAAGGGCCGGTTCTCCTTGATGATGAGGAAAACGTGCTTGATCTTCGTCGACGGGCCGGCGCCGTAGGACGTCGGGATCACCGAGCCGTCGCCGGCCAGCGCCTGCCGGTCGGCGGAGCCGAGCACGAGCCCGTTGTCGGCATCCGAGCTCGCGGTCAGCGACGGCAGCGCTGCGCACGCGGCGGACAGCTCGACGTCGCTGACCCGGCCGTGGATGGTGTTGGGGATGTAGGCGACAGCCGGCTCCGAGCCCGACGGCGGCGAGGCGACCGGCCCCAGAGCCGAGTTAGGGCCCGCGCCGAGCCCCTTCATCGTCGTGACGAAGAGGTGCCCACCGTCGGGGCTGATCGCCAGGGACGTCGGGTACCACGCTGTCGGGATGCGGCCGACGACCGCGTCGCGGTTGGGGCCGGCCGCGCTGCCGGGGCCGTCTCCGAGCGCCGCCGTGGGGTCGGGCAGCGTCGAGGGGGCGCTGATGAGCAGCGGGTTGATGACGACGACGTCGTTGCGCTCCCCCTCCCCGACGAAGAGCACCTTGCCGTCGGGGGACCACAGCGGGGCGTCGGGCTGCGCGCCGGTCGGCCCGGCGACGGCGGCGCTGCCGACCAGGGCACGCAGGTCGACCTCGCTCACCGGGTGCGCGGCGACGGCCGGCGCGCCGGAGCTCGGGACGGCGGTGCTGGGGACCGTACGGGTGGTGTCCAGCAGCGCGAGCTGGTCATCCCCGCTGGCCGCGACCGCGAGGGTCCGGCCATCGGGGGACAGGGCCAGCCCCGACGGCGAGCTGCCCCCGTCGACGTCGGCGCCGTCGAGCGGCTCACCCACCTTGGTCGCGGCCACCACGGTGGGCGTCGGGCCGGTGATGTCGTAGGTCCAGACCGACGCGCTCGTGGTCGAGTCGTACCCGCCGATCGAGCCCGGCGGCGGCGCGATCGGGCTGCTCAGCCCGAGCGACGCGTCACCGTTGTAGAGCCCCATGTTGCTCACGTAGGCGCGCGTGCCGTCGGGCGAGAGCACCAACGTGTACGGGTAGGCCCCCGTACCCGTCCGGCCGAGGACGGCTCCGCCGACGGTGCTGACGGTGGTCAGCGTGTCGCCGGAGAAGCCGGTCACGTAGAGGCGGTCACCGGCCGGCGAGAGCACCAGCCCGTCGGGGTAGTCGGTCGGCTTGGTGGGGTCCAGTGGCCAGTCCGCGGTCTTCGCGTACGTGCCCACGCCGCCATCCGGGGCCGGCGTGCGGGTGAAGACGCCGATGCTGTCGGTCTGCCCCTCGGCGACGTAGAGGGTGAGCCCGTCGGCGGTCTCGGCCAGGCCCGCGTGCAGCGCGTCGTCCTCCACCCGGGTGACCGCCAGCGTGACGGTGTCGAGCACGCTGAAGTACCGCGCATGCCGGGTGTGGTCGTGGTCGGTCGTCGTGGGCGGATCGTCGTCGACGCCCTCGCTGCTCACGTAGAGCCGCCGGCCGTCGTGGCTCAGCTCGCTGTGCTGCGGCTCGAGGTCGACCTGCACGCTGCGCCCGACGGGCGTCACGAAGCGACCGTCCGGCAGCACGCCGGTGCCGTTGGAGCGCGGACCCGAGGGGAGCATCCCGGCCGGGCTGGTCAGGATGCTGCCGAGGCCGACCGCGGGCTCGGCGCCGCTCTGCGCCGCAGCCGTGCCGTCGTCACCCGCGAGCGCGGGGGTGGCGAGGCCGACGGCAGCGAGCAGGGCGGCGGACAGCGCGGTCGCGAACCTGGTCCCGGTGCTGGTCACCCCGTGACCGTAGGAGACAGCGGTGGATGGGCGGTGAACCGCGGGTGACGCGACGACCTCACCGCCCCGTCCGCTGGCCGAGGCTGGCAGTCTGCGGCCCGTGACCTCCGCCGCGCTCGCCGTCCGACGGCTGAGCAAGTCCTACGCCGGGCGCCCGGCGCTCGACGCGGTCGACCTCACGGTGCTTCCCGGCGAGGTCCGCGGCCTGCTCGGCCCCAACGGCGCGGGCAAGAGCACGCTGCTGCGCGCCGCGCTGGGCCTGCTGACCCCCGACGCCGGGGAGGTACGGCTGCTCGGCCGGGCGCCGGGGCAGGGGTTGGCCGACGTGGGCGCCGCCCTGGAGGCGCCGCGCTGGTGGGCACCGCTGTCCGGCCCGGCGACGCTCGGTCAGCTGGCCGCGCTGGACGAGCCGGTGTCCACGGCGCGGGTGCCGGCGGTGCTCGACGCGGTCGGTCTCGACGGGGTGCGCGGGCGGGTCGGGGGCTGGTCGGTCGGTCAGCGCCAGCGGCTGGGCCTGGCGGCCGCCCTGCTGCGCGCACCGCGCCTGCTCCTCCTGGACGAGCCCACGAGCGGGCTCGACCCGGCCGGCCGACGCCAGGTGCACGCGCTGCTGCGCGACTTGGCCGACGACGGCGTGGCGGTGCTGCTCAGCAGCCACGACCTGGCCGAGGTCGACGGAGCCTGCGACGCGGTCACGGTCCTGCGCGCCGGCTGCGTCGTGGCCGACGGGCCGCTCGCCGCGCTGCGGGCCGCCGCCCCCTCGCCCTGTCACCTGCTGACCACGACCGACGACGTACGGGCCCGGGCCCTGGCCGGCGACCACCTCGAGCACGGGTACGACGAGCACGGGCTGCTCGTGCGCGCGAGCGTCACCGAGGTCGACGCCCTGGTCATCGCGCTGGGTTGCGCGGGCATCGCCGTGCGCTCCCGAGCGCTGGAGCGTCCAGCCCTGGACGAGCTCTACGTGACGCTCACCACCGGCCCGCCGCAGCTCCGGCCGGCACTGCTCCCGGCTGCGTCGGCGGATCGGGAGCCGCAGACGCCGACCGTGGCGCCCGCGTACGCCGGTCGTCGGCCCGTGCGGAGCAGCGGCACGGTCTGCCGGCTCGAGCTGGTCCGCCTCGCCGGGTCGTTGCGGGCACGCGCCGCCCTGGCCGGCTGCCTGGCCGGTCCGCTCATCTTCAGCCTGGTGCTGAGCGCGCAGGACGCGCTGCCGGTGGACACCGTCTACGGCAGGGAGCTGCACGCCTCCGGCTTCGCCACCCCGCTGGTCGTGCTCGGCTTCGCCGGGACCTGGGTGCTGCCCCTGCTGGTCGGCCTGGTCGCCGGCGACCTCTTCTCCGGCGAGGACGCGGCGGGCACCTGGCCGTTGCTGCTCACCCGGTCGCGCAGCCGCGGGGAGCTGGTCGCCGGCAAGGTGCTCGCCGCGCTCACCGCCAGCGCACTCCTCCTCGTGGCGCTGGCGCTCAGCGCGCTGGTCGCCGGGGCGCTCGGCACCGGGACGCAACCGCTCGTCAGTCTGTCGGGGACGCTGGTGGGCCCCTGGCGCGCGACCGTGCTCGTCCTCGCTGCCTACGCCGCGACGCTGGCGCCGGTGCTCGCCTTCGCCGGGATCGCGGTCGTCCTGTCCGTGCTCGGTCGGCGCAGCTGGGTCGGCGTGGTCGGGCCGGTGGGCCTCGGGCTGGCGCTCGTGCTGCTCTCCCTGGCCGGCGGGGCCGCCCCCCTGCGACCGCTGCTGCCGACGGTCCCCTTCGAGGCCTGGCACGGCCTCTTCGAGGACCCGACGTCGACGACGGCGGTGTGGGACGGCGTGCTGACGAGCGCGGGGTGGCTGGCGGTCACGGTTGGTGTTGCGGCCGTGGTGCTGCGGCGCCGAGAGGTGCGCTGAGGTGCGCCGCCTGGCCGCGCTGGCGCTGGCGGTCGTGGTGCTGGGTGGCTGCGGCGGTGAGGTGACCGCGCCGCGGCTCGAGGCGTCGCTCGCCACGAGCGTCCTGCACCGCTACGCCCTGCAGCAGCATGTCATCGGCCTCGCCGGCTTCTCCCCCGCCGGCCTCGGGTCGGCCGCGACCTGCCGGCGGACCTCCTCCCGTACCCCGCTGCGCGGCGCGGGCCAGGACTGGGTGTGCACCGTGCGCTTCACCGCGAGGGGCCGGGCACCGGCGGCCGCGACCTTCGCCGTCAGTGCGCGGCCCGACGGCTGTTACGCCGCGAGCGGGCCGGCCGGCACCGTGGGGCCCGCCACGCTGCGCACCGCCGCGGGGACCCTCGTCGAGAACCCGCTCGCGGCCTTCGACGGTTGCTTCGACCTCGACTGAGCCCTGCTCGCGTCCGTGCGGCACCGAAGCGCACCACCGCGAGGGCTCGCGCTCAGCCGACCCGCTCGACGCTCGCGCCCAGGGCGCTCAGCTGGTCGAGGAAGCCGGCGTACCCGCGGTCGATGTGGCTGACCTCGTACACCTCGGTGACGCCGTCGGCGACCAGGCCGGCCATCACCAGACCGGCGCCGGCGCGCACATCGGTGGCCCGGACGGGTGCTGCGGAAAGCCGGGCCCGGCCGTGCACCATGCAGTGGTGGCCGTCGGTGCGCACGTCGGCACCGAGGCGGCGGAGCTCGTCGACGAAGGTGAAGCGGCCCTCGTAGAGGTTCTCGGTGACGATGGCCGCGCCGTCGGCGACGGCGTTGAGCGCGATGGCCATCGGCTGCAGGTCGGTCGGGAAGCCCGGGTGCGGCAGGGTGGCGACGTCGACGCAGCGAGCCCGCCGGTCGAGGCGGACTCGGAAGCCGTCGGCGACCTCGGTGACCTCGGCGCCGGCCGTGACCAGCTTCTCCAGAGCGATCTCCAGGTGCGCCACCCGGCCCCGGTGCACCGTGATGTCGCCCGCGGTCATCGCTGCGGCGTAGGCGAAGGTGCCGGCCACGATGCGGTCGGGGATGATCTCGTGGCTGACCGGCGCGAGCCCGTCGACGCCCTCGACCGTCAGCGTGGAGGTGCCGGCGCCGTCGATCCTGGCCCCCATCGCGGTGAGCATGGTGCACAGGTCGACGACCTCGGGCTCGCGCGCTGCGTTGTCGATGACGGTGGTGCCCTTGGCGAGCACGGCGGCCATGACGAGGTTCTCCGTACCTGTCACGCTGGGGAAGTCGAGGTAGATGCCGGCCCCGACCAGACCGCCCGAGTGGGCGACCAGAGTGCCGTGCTCGACCTCCACCTCGGCGCCGAGCCGCTGCAGCCCCGCCACGTGCATGTCGACGCCGCGGGACCCGATCGCGTCGCCGCCGGGCAGGGGCACCCTGGCCTCACCGGTACGGGCCACGAGCGGCCCGAGCACGCAGATCGAGCCGCGGATGCGCCGGACGAGGTCGTAGGGCGCCTCGCTGCGCGTCACCTCAGGCACGTCGACGGCGACCGCGCCCGCCGGCTCGTCGTAGGCCACCGTCGCGCCCAGGCCGCCGAGGATCGCGCCCATGGTGTGCACGTCGCTGATCGCCGGCACGCCGGTCAGCTCGCTGCGCCCGGGCGCCAGCAGGGTCGCGGCGAGCAGCGGGAGCACGCTGTTCTTGGCGCCCTGCACCACGACCTCGCCGACGAGGCGGCTGCCGCCGGTGACGACGAAGCGTTCGGCCACCCGGTCACGCTACGGCCGCGGCGGCCTTCGCTCCGACCTCCGCGACCTCGCGCAGCCGTGCAACCTCCGGGCTCGTCGCTGCGTCCTTCAGGTCCGTGACCCCGACCGAGCAGGCCGAGCTGACGGCCTACGTCGCCGCGCGCTCGCCCGCCCTGCTGCGCACGGCGTACCTCCTCGTCGGTGATCGCGCCGAGGCGGAGGACCTGCTCCAGGAGGCGCTGGCCCGGCTCGCCGTCGCCTGGCGGCGGGTGCGAGAGCAGGAGTCGCTCGACGGGTACGTCCGCCGCACGATGATCAACCTGAGAACGTCGCGCTGGCGCCGTCGCCGGGTGCCGACGGTGCTGGTCGACGTGCTCCCCGAGCGGGGCGGCCCCCACCCGCAGGCCGATGTCGCGGAGCGAGATGCGATGTGGTCGGGGCTCGCGACGCTGCCGCCGCGGATGCGCGCGGTGCTCGTGCTGCGCTTCTACGAGGACCTCACCGAGGTCGACGCCGCCCGGGCGCTCGGCTGCTCGGTCGGCACCGTCAAGAGCCAGACCTCCCGCGCGCTCGCCAAGCTGCGCGCCACCCTCCCCGCCATCCAGGAGCTCCCGTGCTGACCGACGACCTGCGCACCTCCCTGACCCGGCACGCGGCGGACGTCACGACCCCGCCCGACCTGGTCGCTGCCGTCGAGCACCGGGCGACTCGGATCCGGTTGCGCCGCAAGGCTTCCCTCGGTACGGGGCTGGCCGCGGCCGTCGCCGTCGCGGTCGCGGTGCCGCTCGCCCTGGCCGGTGGCTCGCGCACCGGCGCGACGCTGCAACCGGCCACCCCGACGGGCGACGGCGGCGATCCGCACGCCGCCACGCTCCCGCTCGACGTCTGCTCACCCGGACCGGCCACGCTGCCGCCCGGGTGGCTGAGCTGGCCCTGCGTGCCCGCGACGGCGGGCGCGGCGTCAGCCCGGGAGACGCTCGAGCGGTCACTGCCGCGCGACCACCCCGCGCTGCGCCACCCCGGCTCCCGGCTCGTGCTGCTCGACACCGACGTGCGGCGCCCCGGCGACTGCTCCCCCGCGTGCCCCGGTGCGCAGACGCTCACCGGCTGGCTGGTCTGGGATGCCGACGACCTGAGCACCCCCGCGCTGCTCTACACGACGAGTGACGGCGAGGTCGGGGGCAGCTCCGGGCCGACCGACCTGACCGCCGGAGACCCGGCCATCATCAAGGACGGGTACGGCACCGGTGGCGAGCAGATCGTCCTCACCCGGCGGGACGTGACCTCGGTGCGGCTGCAGCAGCCCGGCGAGCTCGGCGGGGCGGTCGCGACCGACGGCCACGGTTACGCCGCCGTCCCCGGTGACGGCCTCGTCCACCGCGATGACCGCCTGCTGGGCTACGTCGGCACCCGCCAGGTCGCCGACATCGCCTGGGACGTCGAGCCCGGCGACCCCACGCCGTGCGACCAGCACCGCGGCAGCTCGCTGTGCCCGGTGCCCATCCCCCTGCCCAGCCTGGCGCCCTGCCCGACCAGTGCCGGGATCGACGGCACCGACCCGGTCCTGGCCCGCTGCCAGGCCGACCGCGACCGGGTCGACCCGGGTACGTGGCGCCCGCGCGGCGACGCCGCCGTCGCGGCCACGCTCCTGCCCGAGGCGACGCGGCTGCTCGATGCCACCGACGCCGGTGCGGGCTGGGTCTACACGCCGCTCTGGGCCGGTGTCTCCGGCGGCCAGCGCGTGCTCGTGGTCCGCGGGGCGTCGCCGGCCCGCCCCGGCAGCACCCGGCTGGGTCTGCTCACCGACGACGGCACCCCGCACCTGCTCGACGCCTACCCGGTCACGGCTCCGTACGCCGCCGTAGGCGCTGCTCTGCCGGGTCAGCAGCTGCTGGTACTGGCCGCTCCCGGCGACGAGGGCACCGCCTACGCCTCGTTTCCCTTCTCCCCCAGCGCTATGACGGAGGCGCGACCGCGGCTGAGCGACGGGGTGGCGGTCGTCCCGCTGGCCCACGCGCTGGACATGACCAGCGACGTCGCCGCGCCGTCGCAGGTGCTCAGCCACGGCAACGTGGTGAGCGCGCAGGGCATCCTCGGCGCGCCCAAGGGCCTCCCCACCCCGGCACCGGCGCCGACTCCGGCGCCGACTCGGGTACCCATCGCCGTGAGCGCTGCCGACCCCTCGACCTGGGCGCTGCGTGGCGACACCGTGCTGGCGAGCCGGCTCCTGCCGGCCGCGACCCCGCTGCTGCAGCGGGTCGACCCGGCGGCGGGCTACCGGGTCCGCGTGCTCTGGGCGGGCGCCGACGCCACCGACGAGGAGGCGGTCGTGCTCGGGGTGCCGGCCACGCCGGGGCGGTCGCTGACCCTCGGGCTCGTTCATCGCAGCGGCTCGGCCGGCACGCAGCTGGTGTCGACGATGGACATCGGCGCGGCCGGCTCGGTGAGCTGGCCGGTCGTCGGCGCGGCGTTGGCGGGCGGCCGCGTGCTGGTGCTCGCCGCGCCCGGCGTGACCTCGGCTTACTACAGCCCCGGTGACCAGGCCTTGACTCTGCTGGGCGGCCTGCGGCTCGTCGACGGGGTGACCGTCGTCGACGACCCGCAGCTGGCGAAGCCCAGCCCCCGGGCGCTGGTCTTCCCGCCTGACGACGCGACCGCCGCCGACGGCCTGCCGGTGCTCGGCACCCGGGCCGGCTGAGCCGCCCACCGGCCAGACCGAGGCGGTCGGGCGGGCGGCCCCGGCTCTAGGTTGGCGCCATGGCCGTGCACCTGACCCGCATCTACACCCGTACCGGTGACGACGGGACGAGCTCGCTCGGTGACTTCAGCCGGGTCGACAAGACCGACGTGCGGCTCGTGGCCTACGCCGACACCGACGAGGCCAACAGCGCGATCGGTCTGGCCGTGGCGCTGGGCGGCGCGGCGGTCGACGCGGGTCTGCTGGCGGCGCTGCGGCAGGCGCAGAACGACCTCTTCGACGTCGGTGCCGACCTCTGCGTGCCGGTGACGCCGGAGACGGAGGGCCGGCTGCGCATCACCCAGGCCTACGTCGACCGGCTCGAGACGGCCTGCGACTCCTTCAACGAGCGACTCGAGCCGCTCAGCTCCTTCGTCCTGCCGGGTGGGGCGCCGGTCGCCGCGGCCCTGCACCTCGCCCGCACCGTCGTGCGGCGGGCCGAGCGCTCGACCTGGGCCCTCGTGCGGGCCCAGCCCGAGACCACCCACGCCCTGCCGGCGACCTACCTCAACCGGCTGTCGGACCTGCTCTTCATCCTCGCCCGGGTCGCCAACGACGACGGCCGCGCCGACGTGACCTGGACGCCGGGGGCCAACGGGTGACCCCGGAGCAGCAGGCGATCGTCGACCAGGTCATCGCCGAGAGCGGCCGGCCGTACGTGGGAAAGACCCTCGCCATCCTGCTGTTCGACGACGTCGAGGAGCTGGATGCGGTGGGCCCGTACGAGGTGCTCGCGTCCTGGGCCATGGCCCACCCGGAGGACGGCTGGCGGGTGGTGACCACCGTGCCGGTGGACAGCTCGCCCGACGTCGAGGGCGTCAAGGGCTTGGAGATGACCGCCGCGAAGATGCCGGAGGACCTCGGTCAGCTCGACGTGCTCGTGCACCCCGGCGGCATCGGCACGCGCTCCTTGCTTCGCGAGGAGGAGCACCTGGCGTGGGTGCGCGAGCAGGCGGAGGGCGGTGCACTGATGACGAGCGTGTGCACCGGCTCGTTGGTCTACGCCGCCGCCGGCCTGCTCGCCAGCCGCCCCGCGACGACCCACTGGGCCTCTTGTGACCTGCTGGCCAGGCTCGACCCGACCATCAAGGTGCGCCGCGAGGACCGCTTCGTCGACGACGGGGACGTCATCACCTCAGCGGGCGTGTCCGCGGGGATCGACATGGCGCTGCACCTGGTCTCCCGGCTCGCCGGCGTCGAGCGCGCCCGCGAGGTCCGCCGGGCCATCCAGTACGACCCCGCGCCGCCGGTCTGAGCCCCCGCGGCAGATGAGCGCCGGCGTGCGACCGACAGTCAGGCGAGCGGCGTCGTCCGGAGTGGCCTTGCTCCTGACCGCTTGCGCCGGCTCGGCGACGGCGAGCGGAGTGGGGATGGTCGCGACACCGCTCCCGACGGCCGCCGTGCCGCCGCGTGGCGCCCCACTGGCCGGCTTCGACCTGGGGGCGCTCCTCCTCGTCGACTCGTGCCTGCGGCTCGGCTCCACCATGCTCGTCTTCCCGCCGGGCTGGGCTCTCACGGGCCGGTCATTGCGAGACGGCCATGGTGACGTGCTCGCCCAGGTAGGAGATCCGTCAACGGCGGCGGCCTCGGCGCCGGGCAGCCGCCCGCGTCAGCCGCGGTCTGTCACGGCACCAGGTACGCGATGGTCCTCGGTCTGCAGACGGCAGGTAGGTCAGGCGGATGAGGCGAGGGCGGGTTACTTCATCGCTGCGCTGACCGTCGCCAGCTGGCTTCGCTTCCGTGTGGCAGCCCGAGGCCCGGTCGCTGCGTCGCTCTGCTGGTGCAGCTGGTCCTCACTCCGCTCCTGCTCTTCATCTTCTTCGCCGTAGCGGCGGCCATCGCGTCCCTCGTCGAGCTGCTCCGCCCCGGCTCCGTTGACATCCACAACGCGGATCGAGGACCGTCGCGCCGCGAGGGCTCCGGGTCGACGAGGGCCCTCGCTGCGCGGACGACATCTGACCCACTTGCTCATGGGCGGCCCCGCGGACGCATCGGACCCGCACACCTCGCGCGATCAGCAACAGCTCGCGGCCGCGGAAGTGCCTCGACCACTCAGGCGGCGCGCCGCCACCGGCCGGCCGCCCGCACGTGGGCGCGCACCGAGACACGGGCCTCGGCCTCCGCCTTGGCCCGGGCCGCAGCGAAGTAGGCGGCAGGGTCGGCGATCAGCTGCTGCACGCGCCGCTCACGCTCCTCGACGACGGTGTCGCTCATCGGTGCCTCCTCATCGCTGCGGTGGTCCGCCGGTGGTCCTCCTGTTGTCACAGTGTGCCCGCTCAGGCCGACAGGATCGCGGCCAGTAGGTGGGCGAAGACGTCCACCAGACCGGCCGACTCCTCGACGGCGAGCTCGCCGGGCTGCAGCGCATCGATCGTCAGCATCCCCAACGCCGTGGCGCCCGAGGCGACCGAGACGGCAACGAAGGTGCGGTACGACCCGTCCGAGCCCGCCCACCCCGGCGGTGGCGAGCGGCGCACGTCGGCACTGTAGCGGCGGCCCTGCGCGTGCACCACGGCAAGGACCGCGTCACCGTCGGGCGTCCCGGCGACGAAGGGTGCCCGAGGCGCCCCGGAGCGCCCGGCGTGGGCGACCGGCACGAGGCTGAGCGGCGGCCCGTCGCGCAGGACGTAGAGGCTCACCCTGGCCCGGTCGACACCCACCAGGCCGGCCGCGCAGGTGAGCGTCGCCTGCACCGCCTCCCCGCGGCGCTCGGTCTTGCGCCGGCCACGCAGCCGGACCAGCTCGGCGAGCAGACCGGTGACCGGCTCGAGCCCGTCGGCGACGGCGATCCGCAGGCTGGCCTGGGCCTGCTCAGCGAGCTGCTCCGCACTGCGCCGCTCGCGGGCCTGGCGCAGCGCCGCCTCGGCCGGGATCGCGGCGGTCACGGCCGTCGACGCCGCGCCGAGCACGACGAGGACCACGTGGGCGGAGGCGTGCGCGGTGCCGCTCTCCGCCGTGAGCAGGTACGCCGACAACCCTGCAGCGACCGTGCCGCCTGCCCTCACCCGCCCCGCCCGCCGCACGTCCCGGACGCTAGGCGCCGGGTGCGACAGCGAGCCGTCAGACGGTCTGGCCGGCCGCCCGGAGCTTGGCCTCGGCGATGCGCACGCGTAGGGCACCGGCACTGTCGTCGGCGGAGGTGAGCGCCGCCTGCGCCTCGGAGAGCTCGCTCTGGGCGGCGCTCACGTCGATCTCGTCGGCGAGCTGCGCACCCTCGGCGAGGATGCTCACGCCGTCCTCGCTGACCGAGAGGAAGCCACCCTCGACCGCGGCGACGATCTCCTCACCCTCGGCCCGGATGCGCACGACGCCAGGCACCAGCGCCGCCAGCAGCGGCGCGTGGCGCGGCAGGACGCCGATGTCGCCCTCGATGCTGCGGGCGAGCACGAAGGTGGCCTCGCCCTGCCACACCACCCGCTCCGGGCTCACCAGGGCCACCCGCATGTCGGCCACGTCAGCCGCGCAGCCGCTTGGCGTTCTCCTCGACGCCGTCCAGGCCGCCGGTGGAGAAGAAGGCCTGCTCGGGGTAGCTGTCGTAGTCGCCGTCGCAGATCTTGTCGAAGGCCTCGATGGTGTCGTCGCGCTTGACGAAGGAGCCGGGCTGCCCGGTGAACTTCTCCGCCACGAAGAAGTTCTGGCCGAGGAAGCGCTGGATGCGCCGGGCGCGCCCGACGAGGACCTTGTCCTCCTCGGAGAGCTCGTCGATGCCGAGGATGGCGATGATGTCCTGCAGCTCCTTGTACCGCTGGAGCACGGCCTTGACCCGGTTGGCGACGCGGTAGTGCTCCTCGCCGACGACCGCCGGGTCGAGCGCTCGCGAGGTGGAGTCGAGCGGGTCGACCGCGGGGTAGATGCCCAGCTCGGAGATCGGCCGGCTCAACGATGTCGTCGCGTCGAGGTGGGCGAAGACGGTGTGCGGTGCGGGGTCGGTGATGTCGTCGGCCGGGACGTAGACCGCCTGCAACGAGGTGATCGAGTGGCCACGGGTGGAGGTGATGCGCTCCTGCAGCTCCCCCATCTCGTCGGCCAGGGTCGGCTGGTAACCGACCGCCGACGGCATCCGCCCGAGCAGCGTGGAGACCTCGGAGCCCGCCTGCGTGAAGCGGAAGATGTTGTCGATGAAGAGCAGGACGTCCTGCTTCTGCACGTCGCGGAAGTACTCCGCCATCGTCAGCGCGGACAGCGCCACCCGCAGCCGGGTGCCCGGCGGCTCGTCCATCTGACCGAAGACGAGGGCGGTCTTGTCGAGCACGCCCATCTCGTCCATCTCAAGGAAGAGGTCGTTGCCCTCACGCGTGCGCTCCCCCACCCCGGCGAACACCGACACACCACCGAACTGCTCGGCGATGCGCGTGATCATCTCCTGGATGAGCACGGTCTTGCCGACGCCGGCGCCGCCGAAGAGACCGATCTTGCCGCCGGTGATGTACGGGGTGAGCAGGTCGATGACTTTGATCCCGGTCTCGAAGATCTCGGTCTTGGACTCGAGCTGGTCGAAGGGCGGCGACGGGCGGTGGATCGGCCAGCGCTCCTTGATCTCCAAGGTGTCGGCCTTGACGTCGAGCGGGATGCCGAGCGCGTTCCACACGTGCCCCTTCGTGACGTCCCCGACCGGGACGCTGATGGCCGCTCCAGTGTCGTGGACAGGGGCGCCGCGCACCAGACCGTCGGTCGGCTGCAGCGAGATGGCGCGCACCTTGTTCTCCCCGATGTGCTGGGCCACCTCCAGCGTCAGGGTGGCCACCTCACCGGCGAGCGTGCGCTCGACCTCCAAGGCGTTGAAGAGCTCGGGCAGCCCGTCGGGGGCGAACTCCACGTCGACGACCGGCCCGATCACGCGGACGACACGGCCGGTGGCGCCGGGCGTCGGCGTCTCGGTGTCGGGGCGGTCCGCGATCCCCAGGTCAACGGTGTTCGTCATGGCAGTGCCTTCCGTCTAGGCGCCGGCGAGGGCTTCTGCCCCGCCGACGATCTCGCTGATCTCCTGGGTGATCTGAGCCTGGCGAGCCTGGTTGGCCGACCGGGTCAGCGTGCGGATGAGGTCGTCCGCGTTGTCGCTCGCGCTCTTCATCGACCGCCGCCGGGCGGCCGACTCGCTGGTTGCGCTCTCCAGCAGGGCTGCGTAGATGCGGCTCTCGACGTAGCGGGGCAGCAGCGCGTCGAGCACGGCCTCCGCGGAGGGCTCGAACTCGTACAGCGGCAGCGGGCCGTCGGGCGAGGGCTCGTCCGACTCCGTGACCTCGAGCGGCAGTACCCGCACCGCCCGAGGGCGCTGGGTGAGCATCGAGACGAAATCCGTGTAGACCATGTGGATCTCGTCGACCCCTCCGTCGGCGCTGCCCTTGGTGAAGGCCTCGATCAGGTCACCGGCCGCCCGCTTCGCGTCGGAGTAGGCCGGCTGCTCGCTGAACCCCGTGTAGGACTCGGCGATCTCGCGACCGCGGAAGCTGTAGTAACCCAGCGCCTTGCGACCGATCGCGTAGAGCCGGGGCGTCTTGCCCTCCTCCCGCAGCCGGGCGATCAGCGACTCCGCGGTGCGCAGGGCGCTGGCGCTGTAGGCACCGGCGAGCCCGCGGTCGCTGGTGACGACGAGGACGGCGACGTCCCGCGGGGACTCGCGCTCGGTGGTGAGCGGGTGGGTCAGTGAGGACTGCGACGCCACCGCGGTGATCACCCGGGTGATCTCCTCGGCGTAGGGCTTCGCCGCCGCCGTCCGCGCCTGGGCGCGCGCGATCCGCGACGCGGCGATGAGCTCCATCGCCTTGGTGATCTTCTTGGTCGACTGCACGGAGCGGATGCGCCGGCGGTAGACCCGCAGGGACTCGGGCACCCCGGCGCCTAGGTGGCGGTGCTGTCGGTGCGCGCCGGGCCGTCGGTGTCGCCGGCAGCACCGCCACCGGTGTCGCCGGCGTCGGGCTCCGTACCAGGAGCGTTGCGGTAACGGGTGACCGACTCCTGGCCCTCGTCGCCCTCGCCCATCGGCTTCGCGTCGGCCTCCACCCCGGCGAGGGACTTGCCCTCCCCGGTGGTGAACTGCTGGCTGAACTCGCCCAGCGCCGCCTTGAGCTGGTCGACGGTCGCGTCGGCCAGGTCACCGCTGCTGACGATGGCGTCGTAGATCCCCTGGTGCGTGCGCGCGACGAAGTCGAGCAGCTCGGTCTCGAAGCGGCGCACGTCACTGACCGGCACGGGGTCGAGGAAGCCGTTGATCGCCGCCCAGAGGCTGACGACGGCACGCTCGTTGGCGTAGGGCTGGTACTGCGGCTGCTTGAGCAGCTCGACCAGGCGCTGACCACGCTCGAGCTGGTCGCGGGAGGTCTTGTCGAGGTCGGAGGCGAAGGCGCTGAAGGCCTCGAGCTCGCGGAACTGCGCGAGATCCAGGCGCAGCGAGCCGGCCACCTTCTTCATCGCCTTGGTCTGTGCCGACCCGCCGACGCGCGACACCGAGATGCCGACGTTGATGGCCGGGCGGACCCCCGCGTTGAAGAGGTCGGTCTCGAGGAAGCACTGGCCGTCGGTGATCGATATGACGTTGGTGGGGATGTAGGCCGACACGTCGTTGCCGCGGGTCTCGATGATCGGCAGGCCGGTCATCGAGCCCGCACCCAGCTCGTCGGAGAGCTTGGCGCAGCGCTCCAGCAGCCGCGAGTGCAGGTAGAAGACGTCGCCGGGGTAGGCCTCGCGGCCCGGCGGCCGACGCAGCAGGAGGGACACGGTGCGGTAGGCCTCGGCCTGCTTGGACAGGTCGTCGAAGACGATGAGCACGTGCTTCCCGTCGTACATCCAGTGCTGGCCGATGGCCGACCCGGTGTAGGGCGCGAGGTACTTCAGGCCGGCCGGCTCGCTCGCGTCGGCGGCCACGACGACCGTGTACTCCAAGGCGCCGGTCTCGCGCAGCCGGTCGACCAGACCGGCCACGGTGGTGCCTTTCTGCCCGATGGCCACGTAGACGCAGCGGACCTGCTTCTTGGGGTCCCCGCTCGCCCAGTTAGCCTTCTGGTTGATGATCGCGTCGATCGCCACCGCGGTCTTGCCGGTCTGCCGGTCGCCGATGATGAGCTGGCGCTGCCCGCGGCCGATGGCGGTCATGGCGTCGACCGCCTTGATGCCGGTGAGCAGGGGCTCCTTGACCGGCTGGCGCTGCACCACCGTGGGCGCCTGGAGCTCCAGGATCCGTGACTCGGTGGACTCGATCGGCCCCTTGCCGTCGATCGGCTCGCCGATGGCGTTGACGACGCGACCCAGGAAGGCATCGCCCACCGGGGCCGAGAGGACCTCGCCGGTGCGGCGGACCTCGCTGCCCTCCTCGATGTGCTGGCCGTCGCCGAGCAGCACGACGCCGATCTCGCGCTCGTCGAGGTTGAGCGCCAGCCCGCGGACCCCGCCGACGAACTCCAGCAGCTCGTTGGTCATGGCCGAGTGCAGGCCCTCGACGCGCGCGATGCCGTCACCGGTCTCGGTGACCCGGCCGACCTCCTCGCGGGAGGCGTCTCCCTCGTAGCCCTCGACGAGGTCGCGCAGCGCTGCGCGGATGTCGTCCGGGTTGATGGCCAGCTCGGTCATCGCCGGGGCCCACCTCTCATCTCGTCACGGGTGTGCTGTGTCGTGCGGTCTGTCGGCGTGCGGTGCTGCGACCCAGTCTGCGGGCTGGGTGCGACACGACTCTCTCGGCGGGTACGGGGGCCGGCCGCCCTAGCGCCCGCGGACCCTGCGGCGGACCTCGCCGAGGCGCCGGGCGACCGTGCCGTCGAGGAGCTCGTCGCCGACGACCACCTGCACGCCGCCGAGGATGCCGGGGTCGAGGTCGACCTGCAGCTGCACGTCCCTGCCGTAGGCGCGGGACAGCGCAGCCCGCAGCCGCTCCTGCTGCTCGGCGTCCATCGGCCGGGCGACGCGCACCACGGCCACGAGGCGCTGACGGCGGGCGGCAGCCAGCCGGGTGAGCGCGTCGAGGCGGCGGTCGAGCGCCCGGCCCTGGGTCACGGTGAGCGCCTGCAGCACCAGGCTCATGCCGGACCCGCCGAGCCGGTCGCCCAGGAGGCGCTCCAGCACCGCGCGCTTGCGCTCCATCGGCAGCGCCGTGTCCGACAGGGCGAGCGCGAGCTCGGGAGTGCGGTCCAGCGTGCGGGCGAAGCGGAACAGGTCGTCCTCGACCTGGTCGAGCTGCCCCTCGGCGTCGGCGCGTGCGAGCGTCGCCTCGGCGGCCAGCTCGCCGACGGCGTCGACCAGATCGGCGGCGGAGGACCAGCGCTCCCGGACCACGGCCGACACCAGGCTGAGCGAGTCCTCACCGACCCGGCCCTGCAGCACCCGGGCGGCCAGCGCCGCGCGTTGCCCACCAGGCAGCGAGGGCTCGGCGAGGGCCCGGCGCAGCGCGCCCTGCCCGACGAGGAGCCCGGCCACCGCGACCAGGTCGTCGGCAAGGCGCTCACTGGCCTCGGCACCCGTCGTCAGCGCCTCGAGCCGCTCACGCACCGCCGCGAGGGCGAGGCGGCTGGAGCCTTCCACGGCTAGACCCCCTTGCCGGCAGCGACCGCCCCGGCGCGCTCGGCGTCGGCGCTGCGCTCGACCCCGGCGATGAAGTCGTCGATCACCCGGCGCTGGGTGTCGTCGGACGCGAGGCTCACCCCGACGATGCGCTCGGCCAGCCCGAGCCCGAGCTCGCCGAGCTCGCGGCGCAGCTGGGTCACGACCGACTGGCGGTCGGTCTCGGCCTGGGCGTGCGCTGCGGCGACGATGCGGTCGGCGGACTCGCGCGCCCCCCGCTCGGCCTCGGCCCGGATGGCGGCCCCCTGGCGGTTGGCCTCCTCGACGATGCGACCGCTCTCGGCGCGCGCCTCGGCGAGCTGGGCGCGGTAGGCCTCGAGGGTGTGCTGCGCCTCCGCCTGGGCTTGCTCGGCCCGGCGGATGCCGCCCTCGATCGTGTCGGTGCGCTCGGCGTAGATCTTGCGGATCGCCGGCACTGCCCGGCTGTAGAAGGCGGCGACGATGAGTGCGAAGACGATGATGCCGACGATCAGCTCACCGGTCTGCGGGAGCAGCACGTTGGTGCTGCCGCCCTCGGGCGTCGCCGCCAGGAGGACCTGCGGCGTCATTGCTGCGATCACGGCGTGCCCTCCCTCGACGAGCGCTGGATCAGGCGAAGACGAAGGGGACCACGAAGCCGATGAGCGCGAGCGCCTCGGCGAGCGCGAACCCGATCAGCATGTAACGGAAGGCCAGGCGCTCGGCCTCCGGCTGGCGCGCGATGGCCTGCACGCCGAGTCCGAAGATCAGACCGATGCCGATGCCGGGGCCGATCGCGGCGAGGCCGTAGCCGACCGCGCCGACGTTGCCGCTGACGTTGTTCTTGGCGGCGAACAGGAGCTCGGTGTACATGCGGTTCCCTCTGGGTCGGTGTGGCGGGTGGGACGGGGCTAGTGCTCCATCGCGCCGGCGATGTACGCCGCCGTGAGGATGGTGAAGATGTAGGCCTGGATGGCCTCGATGGCCAGCTCGAAGACCGTCAGCGCCGCGGTGACGACGAAGCTGACCGCGCCCACACCCACCTGGATCGGGCCGCGGGGCAGGTTGTAGGTCACGCCGAGCGTGAAGACGAGGATCAGCAGGTGCCCGGCGAACATGTTGGCGAAGAGCCGGACCGCCAGCGTGAAGGGGCGCACGATCAGTGTGGAGAGGATCTCGATCGGCGCCAGGATCATCTTGATGGGGAGCGGCGCGGTGGGCGCAGGCACCGCCATCTCGTGGAAGTACGCCCCCGCCCCGTGCTTGCGGATGCCCACCAGGTTGAACATGATCCAGGAGATGACCGCCAGGATCAGCGGGAAGGCGATGCGGCTGTTGGTGGGGAACTCCGCCACCGGCAGCACCCCGAAGAGGTTGTTGATCAGCACGAAGACGAAGAGCAGCGTCAGGTACGGCGCGTACTTGTACCCCTCCTTGCCGATCACCTCCCGCGCGATCTGCTGGTCGACGAAGTCGTAGAGGCTCTCCGCGACGTTCTGGGCGCCGCGCGGCACGAGCTGGGGCTTGCGGAAACCGACCAGGAAGATCCCGCACGCGAGCAGCCCGGCGAAGGCCACGAGCAGCGTCGTCTTGTTGATGACGACGAGATCGTGGCCGCCGACGGTGAGGTGGTAGAGCACGCCGAAGCGGAAGTCCTGCGGACCCGGCGCCGGGTAGGGCTCGGTCTTGTCGACCAGGGGCAGCAGCGCGGGCAGGGCCGTCGCGAGCACGTGCGACCTCCTGCGCTGAGCGGGACCTGCGGGCACCGGGGGGCCGCGGCATCGTCGCGGGGCGCCTCGAAGGGCCGGCCGCATCGCCGTGATCCGTCCAGGCGCCGGGCCGCACGTCCAGCAGCCCAGCGCGGGCGCACAGTATCAGGAGGGAGGGGTGACTCCCCGCACCCCGGCACGACCCGCGACGTCATGGGCGGGGACCGCGGGTGGGGCCGGCAGGTCGGCCGTGGTGGAGCGCGGTGGGGTGCCGACCAGCTTCACCCAGGTGAGGTAGAGCGACCCGGCCATCCCGACGAGGATGCCGACCGCGAGGCCCACGTGGCCGCGGTGGACGACGAAGGCGTCCACGAGCGCGCCCACGCCGCCCCACACGAGCAGGCCGGAGATCATGGTGCCGATCGAGCTCCAGGCCGCACCACTCGGGTCGGGCATCTGCGACTCGCGCTGCGGCACCGTGGTGCGCCGCCGGCTCCGCGCCGTCGGCTTGCCGGGCACCAGCAGGCTCACGCCTCGAGCGTAGGCCCCCGGTGATCCACCCGGAGCCCCTGCCGGTGATCCACCCGCAGCCCTGCCCGTGATCCACCCGCCGCCCCTGCCCGTGATCCACACGGTGGAGTCTGTTGAGGAGCGACACGCCGGCGGGTCGGGCGCCCCAGACCGCCCATGTGTGGATCACCGAAGGGCGGGCGGCGGGGTGCGCGGTACGGGCAAGTCAGGGGTCGAGCAACGGCGCGTGCGGGGCCAACGCCGCCCGCACCAGGGCCGCCACCCACAGCACAGTGCCGGCCAGCGCCGCCCAGGCGACGGCCAGCGGGGCCAGCCACGTCACACCGGGCAGCGTGACCACGCCGATGCCGAGCAGCACGGCCTTGAGCGTGTACGCGGTCATGGCGTACGGCACGACCAGCGCCCGGGCCATCCGCCCGGCGAGCACCACGACCAACGCGGTGGTGGAGAAGAAGGCCAGCGGCACCGCCCAGCCCAGGGTCGCGCCGATGAGCCCCGCCCAGCCGCCGACGACGGCGCCGAGCCCCGCGGGCAGCGGGAGCAGCAGCAACCCCGGGCGCCCGGCCCGCACCGCCAGCCCGGCCAGGTCCGCGCCCAGCCCTCCCCCGGCCGCCGGCGCAGACGCGGCGAGCGACCCGGTCACGGGCTCCGGTGCGCCCGCAAGCGCGGCAGGCTGGAGACGACGAGCACGATGATGGCCAGGCCCCCCAGGACCGCGACGGGTACGGCCGGCCCGCGGCTGGAGCTGACCACGACGCCGCCCACGCCGATGATGGCCGACCATGCGTACATCAGCAGCACGGCCCGGCGGTGGGAGTGCCCGATCTCCAGCAGCCGGTGGTGCAGGTGCTGCTTGTCGGGCGCGAAGGGGGAGCGCCTGGCCTTCGTACGACGCAGGACGGCGAGCACGAGGTCGACGATCGGCACCGCCAGGACGAGCGCGGGGATGAGCAGCGGGACCAGCAGCGGGTAGCTCTGCGACAGCGTCGAGGACGCGCTGGCGAAGTCGAACTCCCCGGTGATCGAGGTCGCCGAGGCCGCCAGCAGCAGGCCGATCAGCATCGAGCCGCTGTCCCCCATGATGACCTTGGCGGGGTTGAAGTTGTGCGGCAGGAAGCCCACGCACACGCCGATGCAGACGGCCGAGAGCAGGGTCGCGGGCTGCGCACGCAGGTAGCCCTGCTCCGCCGACAGCGAGTACGAGAAGACGAAGTTGGCGGTGGCCGCGATGGCGACCACGCCAGCAGCGAGCCCGTCGAGGCCGTCGATGAAGTTCACGGCGTTGATGAGCACGACCGCGAGCAGCACCGTCAGCGGCACCGACACGTCCGGCGTCAGCGAGATCGAGGTGTGCACCCCCGGGATCGACAACGAGGACAGCCGTACGCCGAGCAGGGTCATCGTGCCCGCGGCGACGATCTGCCCGGCGAGCTTGGTCAGCGCGTCCAGCGGCCAGCGGTCGTCGATGGCGCCGAGCAGGCAGATGATCGTGCCAGCCACCGCGACCGCCATCGGGTCGTCGTAGGACTTGCCCACCAGCGACAGCACCGGCAGCCGGCTCGCGACGAGCAGGGCGACCAGCGTGCCGACGAGCATCGCCAGCCCGCCCATCCGCGGGATCGGGATGGTGTGCACGTCGCGGTCGCGGGGGTGCGCCATCGCGCCGACGAGCACGGCGACCCGTCGGGCGACGGGCGTCGAGAGCCAGGTCGCCATCGCGGCGACGAGCATGACGACTGCGTACTCGCGCACGTCGTCACCCCCGGGTCAACGGCTAGCGGGACCTGTCACACCTACGGCGCAGGGTAGGCCGGGTGAGCATCGACGAGCGCCCTGACACCGCGCGCCACCTCCTGCGCGCCGCTGCCGTCCTCGTCACGGACCGCGCGGGCCAGCAGGCCCGCAACCTCCTTCATGTCACCCTCGAGCATGCCCTGCGTGGTCACCGCCGGGGTGCCGACCCTGATGCCCGAGGCCACCATCGGCGGCTGCGGGTCGTAGGGGATCGCGTTCTTGTTCAGGCTGATGCCCGCGGCGCCGCAGCGCTCCTCGGCCTGGCGGCCGGTGACCCCGAGCTCGCGCAGGTCGAGCAGGGCCAGGTGCGTATCGGTGCCACCGGAGACCGCGCGGACCCCCTCGGCGGCGAGCGCGTCAGTGAGCGCCTGGGCGTTGGTCACCACCTGCCGGGCGTAGCTCGCGTACTCCGGCGTGGCGGCCTCCTTGAGCGCCACCGCCTTCGCCGCGACCGCGTGCATCAGCGGGCCGCCCTGGGTGAAGGGGAAGACCGCCTTGTCGATGCGCTTGGCGAGCTCCTCGCGGCACAGGATCATGCCCCCGCGCGGGCCGCGCAGCACCTTGTGGGTGGTGAAGCAGACGACGTCGGCGTACGGGACCGGGCTGGGGATGGCACCGCCGGCGACCAGGCCGATGAAGTGCGCAGCGTCGACCATCAGCCACGCCCCGACCGAGTCGGCGATCTCTCTGAACCGGGCGAAGTCGATCAGCCGGGGGTAGGCCGTGGCGCCGGCGATGATCATCTTGGGCCGGTGCTGCTCAGCCAGCCGGGCGACCTCGTCGTAGTCGATCCGCTCGTCCTCCTGGCGCACGCCGTAGGCAGCGACGTCGAACCACTTGCCGCTGAAGGAGACCGGGCTGCCGTGGGTGAGGTGGCCCCCGTGCGGCAGGCTCATCGCGAGGACCTTGTCCCCCGGCGTGAGCAACGCGGCGTAGGCGGCGAAGTTGGCCGAGGCGCCGCTGTGGGGCTGCAGGTTGGCGTGCTCCGCCGCGAAGAGCGCCTTGGCCCGCTCGACGCCCAGCGTCTCGGCCTCGTCGACGACCTGGCAGCCGCCGTAGTAGCGCCGCCCGGGGTAGCCCTCGGCGTACTTGTTGGTCAGCGTCGACCCGAGGGCGGCGAGCACCGCGGGGCTGGTGAGGTTCTCGCTGGCGATCAGCTGCAGGGTGTGGCGTTGGCGGTCCAGCTCCCGCAGCACGATGTCGGCGACCTCGGGGTCGGTGGCGGCCAGCGCGTCGAAGTCAGGGCCCCAGAAGGTCACCCGGCCAGGGTAGGGGCCGAGGGTGCACCGGCGGTAGCACCGACGGCGGGGCAGCCGCGGTCAGCGCTCGGTCGGGCGGGAGCCGCCGAGCCCGGCGGCGTCGACCTCGGTCTCGGCCGGCGCGGCCGGTGGCGCCGGCTCACCGGCTGGCCGAGGCGGGGCACCCGGCGGCGGGGCCGCTGCCCCGTCCGCGCCGAGGACGTCGGGTGCGATCCGCCGCAGCTGCTCCAGCGAGACGGCCCCCAGGCGGATCACCCGCGGTGGCCCGCCGGTGCTGCAGTCGACGATGGTCGAGGGGACCGGCGCCCCGGTGTCGCCCGCCTCGAGGTAGACGGCGACGCTGTCGCCGAGCTGCTGGCGGGCCAGCGCGGCGGTGGTCGCGGGCGGCTGCCCCGAGCGGTTCGCGCTGCTCACTCCCATGGGGCCGGTGCGGCGGAGCACCTCGATGGCGACCGGGTGCAGCGGCATACGGACCGCCACCGTGCCGTCGGTGTCGCCGAGGTCCCAGGCCAGGCCGCGGCTGTGCCGGACGACGAGGGTCAGCGCTCCCGGCCAAAAGGCCTCGGTGAGGCGCCGCGCGCTCGGCCCGACCGCGTCGACGAGGCCGTCGATGCCGGTCCAGGAGCCGACGAGCACGGGCACCGGCATGTCGCGCCCGCGACCTTTGGCGTCGAGGAGCTGACCGACCGCGGCGGAGAAGGCGTCGCAGCCGATGCCGTAGACCGTGTCGGTCGGCAGCACGACGAGGTCACCGCCCTGCACCGCGGCGACGGCGTCATCGATCCCCCGGGCTCGGGCATCGGGGTCACGCGTGTCGTAGGTGCGGCTCATCGCCCGCCCCGCTCGCCCGGAGGGGCTGTGCGGAGCCCGCACTCGTCAGCCGCCCGGGTCGCGGTGGTGCACCGGGCGCGGCCGGCGAGGTCTCGGTGCCCGGTCACGGTCGCCCAGCCTGCCTGCTCGAGGGCGGTGGCGTACTCCGCAGCGTGGCTGCTGTCGTGCTCGACCGCGAGCAGTCCGCCCGGGCGCAGCAGCCGCAGCGCTGCGGCGGCGACCGCGAGGGGCCCGGCCAGCCCGTCCGGCCCACCCCAGACGGCCGCCGGCGGGTCGTACGCGACCTCCGGGTCGACCGGAGCTGCCTCGGGCACGTACGGCGGGTTGCTCACGACGATGTCGACGCGGTCGTGGGCGCCGGGCCCCAGCGCCCACGAGCGCAGGTCTCCGGCGTGCACGGTGACCGGCAGACCGGTCGCCGCGACGTTGCGCTGCAGCCACTCCCGCGCCGCGTCGGCGCGCTCGACGGCGTGCACCTCAGTGCCAGGCGCCTCCTGGGCCACCGCGAGCGCGATCGCGCCCGAGCCGCTGCCGAGGTCGACCAGGCGGACACCGGGCCCGCAGCGCGGGAGCACCAGCCCGACCAGCCGCTCGGTCTCCGGGCGCGGGGTGAAGACACCGGGCCCGACCAGCAGCTCGAGGTGGCGGAAGCCGGTGCTGCCCACCAGGTGCTGCAGGGGCTCGCGGGCGGCTCGTCGGGTCAGCAGGGCGTCCAGCGCGGGGAGCACCGACGGCAGGTCGCGGGTGAGCAGCTGCGCCCGGGTGCACCCGAGCACGTGCGCCACCAGCGCCTCCGCGTCGTGGCGGGGGCTGGGCACACCGGCAGCGGCGAGGCGCGCGGTGGCTGCGGCGAGCGGGCTCACGCGCCGGCATCCTGCCGGGCCAGGCCCTCCTCGACCGCGGTGACCAGCACGGTCAGGTCGCCGTCGAGCACCGCGTCGAGGTTGTAGGCGGTGTAACCGACGCGGTGGTCGCTGACCCGGTTCTCCTTGAAGTTGTAGGTCCGGATGCGCTCGCTGCGGTCGACGGTGCGGACCTGGGCCCCGCGGGCGGCTGCGGCCGCGGCCTGCGCCTCCTCCTGCGCGCGGGCGAGCAGCCGGGAGCGCATGACGCGCAGCGCTGCCTCCCGGTTCTGCAGCTGGCTCTTCTCGTTCTGCATCGCCACGACGATGCCGGTCGGCAGGTGCGTCATGCGCACCGCCGAGTCGGTGGTGTTGACGCTCTGCCCCCCGGGGCCGGAGCTGCGGTAGACGTCGATGCGCAGGTCGTTGGGGTCGATGCTGACCTCGACGTCCTCGGCCTCGGGCAGGACCAGGACACCGGCCGCGCTGGTGTGGATGCGCCCCTGGCTCTCCGTCACCGGCACCCGCTGCACGCGGTGCACCCCAGCCTCGCGGCGCAGACCCGCCCAGGCGGTCTCGCCGCGCACCGCCATCGTGGCGTCCTTGACGCCCCCCATGTCGGTCGGCGTGGCGTCGAGCACCTCGGTCCGCCAGCCCGCCCGCTCGGCGAAGCGGGTGTACATCCGGAGCAGGTCCTGGGCGAAGAGCGCCGACTCCTCGCCGCCCTCCCCCGCCTTGATCTCAAGGATGACGTCGCGGCCCTCGAGGTCGTCGTGCGGGCGGAGCACCGTGGTGAGGGCGGCCTCGACCGCGGCGTCGGCCTGCGCGCGGGCGGCGTCCAGCGCCGGCAGCTCGGCGGCGAAGGCGGGGTCCTCCGCGGCCATCTCGGCGCCCGCGGCGGCGTCGTCGCGGGCGGCCTCGGCGGCGTGCGCCGCCTCGGCGAGCGGCACGAGCAGCTGGTAGCGGCGGCCGACCGTACGGGCCAGACCCTGGGCGGCGTGCGTCGCGGGGTCGGCCATCTGCTGCTCGAGCTCGGCGTGCTCCGCGAGCAGCGCGCTCAGCCGCTGGTCCACCGCTGTCCACCCCTCTCTGGCTCCTGCCCGTCTCCGCGGCCGACCCGGACATGCCGACGGCGCCCACCCCAGTGAGGGTGGGCGCCGTCGTGGTGCTAGCTGGCGGGTGCGTCCCCGGCGGCGCTGGCGGTGCTGGCCGCGGTCTGGCCGGTCGTGCTCGTGCCGGGGGTGCGCTTGCCGAAGCGGCGCTCGAAGCGCTCGACCCGGCCGCCCACGTCCAGGATCTTCTGCTTACCGGTGTAGAAGGGATGGCACTGCGAGCAGACGTCCGCGTGGATCGCCCCGCCCGCCTTGGTGCTGCGCGTCTCGAACTGCACGCCGCAGCTGCAGGTCACGGTCGTCGGTGCGTACGACGGGTGGATGTCGGCCTTCATGGTGCTCTCCTCACGGTCGTCGGCCGCCGGGTCCTGCCCCGGCCTGGGTCGCTCGGGCCGGGCGTGCTCAGGTGAACCGGAGCCGGGATGGTCGGCAGGGAGTCTGCCAGCACCGCGTGCAACCCCGCGACGCGGTGCCGGCTTCCCGTACCCGGCTAGCTGTTGTCGGCCCCTGGCGTGGTCTTCTGCACCGACAGCAGGAACTCCACGTTGGTCTTGGCCGTCTTCATCCGGTCGAGCAGGAGGTTGATGCCCTGCTCGCGGTCGAGCGCGCTCATCACCCGGCGGAGCTTGTGGATGATCTGCAGCTCCTCGGGCGACATCAGGAGGTCCTCCTTGCGCGTGCTCGAGGCATCGACGTCGATGGCCGGGAAGATGCGCTTGTCCGCGAGCTTGCGGTCGAGCTTGAGCTCCATGTTGCCGGTGCCCTTGAACTCCTCGAAGATCACCTGGTCCATGGCGGAGCCGGTCTCGACCAGCGCGCTGGCGAGGATGGTCAGCGACCCACCGTCCTCGATGTTGCGCGCGGCGCCGAGGAAGCGCTTCGGCGGGTAGAGCGCCGCCGAGTCGACACCACCGGTGAGGATGCGCCCGCTCGCCGGAGCGGCGAGGTTGTAGGCCCGGCCCAGGCGGGTCAGCGAGTCGAGCAGCACGACGACGTCGTGGCCCATCTCGACGAGGCGCTTGGCCCGCTCGATCGCCAGCTCGGCGACCACGGTGTGGTCGGCCGGGTGCCGGTCGAAGGTCGAGGCGATGACCTCGCCCTTGACCGTGCGCTGCATGTCGGTGACCTCCTCGGGGCGCTCGTCGACGAGCACGACCATGAGGTGGACCTCGGGGTTGTTCGTGGTGATCGCGTTGGCGATGGCCTGCAGCACCATCGTCTTACCGGCCTTCGGTGGGCTGACGATCAGGCCACGCTGGCCCTTGCCGATCGGCGACACGAGGTCGATGACGCGCGTCGTCATCAGCCCCGGCTCGGTCTCCAGGCGCAACCGCTCCTGGGGGTAGAGGGGCACGAGCTTGGCGAACTCGGGGCGCTTCTTGGCCGCCTCCGGCTCGAGGCCGTTGACCGTGTCGAGGCGGATCAGGGGGTTGTACTTCTCCTTCTTGTCGCCCTCGACCGCCTGGCGCACCGCGCCGGTGACCGCGTCGCCCGGGCGGATGCCGTATCGCCGCACCTGCTGCAGCGAGACGTAGACGTCGTTCGGTCCAGGGAGGTACCCACTGGTGCGGATGAAGCCGTAGCTGTCGAGCATGTGCACGATGCCGGCGACGTCGACGAGGACGTCGTCGTCGCGGGCGACCGGCTCGCCGCCCTCGGCCGGCGGGCCCTGGCGCTCGCGCTGGCGGTTGCGACGGTCGCGGTAGCGCCCGCGGCGGCCACGGCCGCCGGCCTCGTCATCGTCATCCCGAGGGCCGTCGTTGCGGGGGCTGTCGTTGCGGGCCTCGGTGCGCGGACCGTCGGTACGGGTGCCCCCCTGGCTGCCCTGACCCCCGCCCTGACCCCCCTGGCGCTGCCGGTCGCCCTGCTGCCGGTCGCCCTGATGGCGGTCGGGTCGGTCACCCTGCTGGCGCTCGCGGGGGCGACGCTCGGTCTCGGTCCGCGCAGCGCCGGTGCCGCCGACAACCTCGGTGTCGGCCGTACCGGTGGGGGCGGCGGCCGCCTGCGCTGGTGCGGCCGGCCCGGCGTCAGCGGTCGACTGGCTCGGGGCGCCAGTCGGCTGGCTCGAGCCGCCGTCGGTCGGCTGGCTCGAAGGCCCGCCGGTCGGCTGGCTCGGTGCCTCGGCCGTCGGCCGTCCGGCCGGGGCGTCGGTCGGGGCGTCCGCCGGCGCACTGCCCCGGGCGCTGTCGCTCGGGCCAGCGGCTGGCACAGCGCCCGAGCCACCGCCCTGGGCGGTCTGGATCGCGGTGATGAGCTGGCCCTTGCGCATGCGCCCGGTGCCGCTGATGCCGAGGCCGGTGGCGAGGCTCTGCAGCTCGGGCAGCACCATGGCCGCGAGGCCGGTGCCGCGGGGGCGACGCGCGGCCGTACCGCTCTCGCCGTCGGTGCTGTGGGTGCCGGCGGCGGGAGCCGCCGGGCGCTCGTACCCGTCGCGATCGCCGGTGGCGTCGGCGACGGGCTCGAGCAGGTCGGTGGTGCTGTCCACAGAGGTCCTTCCCTCGAGGAACGGTGGCGGCTCGTCGCCGCGCACACGGTGTGGGGTGCGACCGGCGCCCGGTCGGGGCGGGTCGCTCGCCGGTGGGGCCCTCCACCCGCACGCGTGACACCGACTCCGGTGCCGCGCGGTGCGCCCGGGGCCTCGACGTGGGTGCAGCCATGGAGCTCGACCGGCGCACCCGCGCGCCGGAGCCGCGAGCTTGATCGGGAGGGGGCCGCGCCCACCGGGCGCTGGTCCACCTCGAACGATACACGTAAGACGCCCCGCGCAGGCCGACTCGCGACATCTCTGGCAGCGGCTGCGACCTCCAGGTGGCGGAGCCTCGGCCGGGTCAAGCGTGCAGCACCGCCGCGCCGTCGGCATCGATGGCCAGCTCCTCCGCGGCCCACCCGCGCGGCGCGGCAGCGAGCGCTCGGGCCGCCTCGTCGTCGTCCCGGGCCAGCACGAGGACAGCCGGCCCGCTACCGGAGAGCACGGCCGGCACGCCGCGCTCGCGCAGCCCGGTCAGGATCTGGGCGGTACGGGGGGCGGCGGCAAGCCGGGCGGGCTGGTGCAGCCGGTCCTCCGTGGCGGCGAGCAGCAGCGCCGGGTCGCGGGTGAGCGCCGCGGTGAGCAGGGCCGCGCGGCCGGCGGTGAGGGCAGCGTCCGCGCGGGCCACAGCGTCGGGCAGCACGGCGCGCGAGGCGGCGGTGGACGTCGTCGCCGAGGCAGGCAGGAGCAGCACCGCGCGCACGCCGGGGACGACCGGCAGCGAGACCGCCTGCGGGAGACCGCGGTCGTCGTACCAGGCGATGGTGTAGCCGCCGTACAGGCAGGCGGCGACGTTGTCGGGGTGTCCCTCCAGGTCGGTGGCCAGGCGGAGCACCTCGTCGTCGGCCAGACCGCCGAGGGTCAGCTCGCGGGCGGCGCAGATGCCGGCCACCACGGCCGCGGCCGACGAGCCGAGCCCCTTGCCGTGCGGGATGCGGTTGGCGCAGGTCAGCGCGAGGCCGCGGGGCTGCCCCCCCATCGCGTCGAAGGCCGCGCGCATCGCGGTCACGACGAGGTTGCGCTCCGTGCGCTTGACCTTCACCTCGCCCTCGCCGGCCACCTCGACGGTCAGCCCTGAGTCGGTGACCTGCGCGGCGACGACGTCCCAGCGGCCGAGCGCGAGACCGCAGGCATCGAACCCGGGGCCGAGGTTGGCGCTGCTGGCCGGCACCCGCACCGTCGCAGGCGCGGCTCGGAAGGTCGGCACCGCTAGACCAGGCCGAGCAACCGGGCCGCGACATCGGGCTTGGCCGGGATGCTCACCGGGGTCGCCGCGCCGCTGATCGCCCAGTCGGGGTCCTTGAGGCCGTTGCCGGTCACCGTGCAGACGACGCGCTCCCCTGGGGCGACCAGCCCCTGCGCATGCGCCTGCAGCAGCCCCGCGACGCCGGCCGCGCTCGAGGGCTCGACGAAGACGCCCTCCGTACGGGCCAGCAGGCGGTAGGCCTCGAGGATCTGCCGGTCGGTGACCGACTGGATCGCACCGCCGGACTCGTCGCGGGCCCGGATCGCGTGCTGCCACGACGCCGGGTTGCCGATCCGGATGGCGGTCGCGATCGTCTGTGGCGCAGCCACGATCTCCCCCCGCACGATCGGTGCCGCGCCGCTCGCCTGGAAGCCCAGCAGCCGAGGCCGACCCGAGCCGAAGGCCGCGTCGTACTCCTGGTAGCCGGCCCAGTACGCGGTGATGTTGCCCGCGTTGCCGACGGGGAGGCAGTGCACGTCAGGGGCCGCCGGGGCGCCGGTGACGGCACCGAGCGCGTCGCAGATCTCGAAGGCCGCGGTCTTCTGACCGGTGATCCGCACCGGGTTGACGCTGTTGACCAGGGTGACCGGGTAGGTCAGGGCCAGCTCGCGGGCCAGCTCGAGGCATACGTCGAAGCCGCCCTGCACCTGGAGCAGCGCAGCGCCGTGCACAAGCGCCTGCGCAAGCTTGCCGAGGGCGATCTTGCCGGCCGGCACGAGCACCGCGCAGACGAGGCCGGCCCGTGCGGCGTAGGCGGCGGCACTTGCGCTGGTGTTGCCGGTGGAGGCGCAGATGACCGCCTGCGACCCCTCGTACACCGCGTGGGTGATGGCCATCGTCATGCCGCGGTCCTTGAAGGACCCGGTCGGGTTGGCGCCCTCGACCTTGAGGTGCACGTCGCAACCGGTGCGCTCCGACAGACCGGGGGCGGGTACGAGGGGCGTCCCCCCCTCGAGGAGCGTGACCACCTCGGCGCCCGCGGGCAGTCCCATCCGGTCGGCGTACTCGGTGATGATGCCGCGCCACGCCTTGCCGGCCGGGCAGCGCTCGCTCACCCGCCCTCCACCCGCATGACGCTGCTGACGGCACGCACCACGTCGAGCTCGCGCAGCACGTCCACGGTCGCCTGCAGGGCCGCGTCGGTCGCCTCGTGGGTCACCAGCACGAGCGAGGCGTCGTCACCGTGCCCCTCCTGGCGGACCGTCGCGATGCTCACGTCCTGTGCCGAGAATGCCTGCGCCACAGCGGCGAGCACACCGGCCTTGTCCGCGACGTCGAGGTCGATGTGGTATCGCGTGATGGTCTCGCCCATCGGCCGCAACCGCAGGTCGGCGTAGGCGGGGGCGCCGGGGGCGCGTCCGCCGCGGCGCCGGTTGCGGGCGGTGGCCACCAGGTCACCGAGCACCGCGCTGGCCGTCGGCGACCCACCAGCGCCTCGGCCGTAGAACATCAGCTGCCCGGCAGCGGCGGACTCCACGAAGACGGCGTTGTAAGCCTCCCGGACGCCGGCCAGGGGGTGCGTCACCGGGATCATGGCCGGGTGCACGCGCACGCCGACGCTGCCGTCGACGTCGCTGCGCTCGGCGATGGCGAGCAGCTTGACGACGTGCCCCATGGCGCGGGCGCTGGCCACGTCGGCGCTGCTCACCTCGGTGATGCCCTCGCGGTGCACGTCGGCGGCGGTGATGCGCGTGTGGAAGGCGAGTGACGCGAGGATGGCAGCCTTGGCCGCGGCGTCGAAGCCCTCGACGTCGGCCGTCGGGTCGGCCTCCGCGTACCCCAGGTCGGTCGCCTCCTCCAACGCCTCGCCGAAGCCGGCGCCGGTCTCGGTCATCCGGGTCATGATGTAGTTGGTGGTGCCGTTGACGATGCCGGTCACCCGGGTGACCCGGTCGCCGGCCAGCGAGTCGACCAGCGGCCGCACGATCGGGATCGCGCCCGCGACCGCGGCCTCGTAGGACAGGTCGACGCCGGCCGCGGCCGCGGCCTCGTGCAGTGCGGCGCCGTCCTCCGCCATCAGCACCTTGTTGGCGGTCACCACGCTCGCGCCGTGCCGCAGCGCCGCCAGCAGCCAGCCGCGCGCCGGCTCGACCCCGCCGACGACCTCGATGACGATGTCGATGTCCTGACGCGCAGCCAGACCGGCGGCGTCCGCCGTGAAGAGCGCGGGGTCGACCGGGATGTCACGACGCCGGTCCGGCCGCCGCACGGCGATCCCGACGAGCTCGAGCGGCTCACCCACCCGGGCGGTGAGGTCGTCGGCCTGCTCGACCAGCAGCCGCGCGACCTCGCTGCCGACGATGCCGCAGCCGAGCAGGGCGACCCTCATCGCCGGGTCGGCCTGGTCACGTCAGGCGCTCCGCCGGGCCAGCACGCGCGAGGCCACGACGGCGAGGACCGCGATGACGATCTCGACGATGCCCGCGGTCGTCCGCCCGACCGCGGTGAGCACGATGCCGGTGATGGCGAAGGCGGCCGCGACGAGAAGGAACATCTGCGCGACCCGCTTGCGGGCGACCTCCTGGCCGGGGGTCGGCGGGAGCGGTGTCGGGTCAGTCACGGGACACGTCCAACGCCATCAGGTCCTCCTCGGTCTCCCGCCGCACCAGCACGCGCGACGCTCCGTCGCGCACCGCGACCACCGGCGGCCGCGGGACATGGTTGTAGTTGCTCGCCATGGAGCGGTGGTAGGCGCCCGAGGCGGGGACGGCGAGCAGGTCGCCGGGGGCCAGATCCGCCGGCAAGGCGACATCGTGCACCACGACATCGCCACTCTCGCAATGCTTCCCGACGACCGTCACGGATCGGGGCGGCGCACTGCTCGGGCGGGAGACGAGACGCGCGGTGTAGCGCGCGCCGTAGAGCGCGGTGCGGATGTTGTCGCTCATGCCGCCGTCCACGCTCACATAGGTACGCAACCCGGGCAGCTCCTTGACCGTGCCGACCTCGTAGACGGTGACCGTCGAGGTGCCGACCAGCGCACGACCCGGCTCCACGGCCAGGCGGGGGGTGCCGAGCCCGACCGCGGCGCACTCCTTGCCCACGAGGGTCCGGAGCCGCTCGGCCAGCTCCCCCACCGGCAGCGGCGCGTCCGCGTCGGTGTAAGCGATGCCGAGGCCACCGCCGAGGTCGAGCTCGGGCAGCTCGACGCCGTGCTCGTCGCGGACCTCGGCCAGCAGCCGCACCATCCGATGTGCGGCCAGCCCGAAGCCGGCGGTCTCGAAGATCTGCGACCCGATGTGCGCGTGCAGCCCCAGCAGCTCCAGCGACGGCTCGCCCAGCACCTGTCGGACCGCCTGCGCCGCAGCGCCGCTGGCCACCGAGAAGCCGAACTTCTGGTCCTCCTGGCCGGTGGAGACGAACTCGTGCGTGTGCGCCTCGACGCCCGGTGTCACCCGCAGGTAGACCCGCTGCCGGGTGCCTGCGGCGGTCGCCACGGCGGCCAGCCGGCTGACCTCGACCGCGGAGTCGCACACGATGCGCCCGACCCCGGCGCGGACCGCACGCTCCAGCTCGCCCACGCTCTTGTTGTTGCCGTGGAAGAGCAGCCGCCCGGCCGGGAAGCCCGCACCCAGCGCCACCGCCAGCTCACCGCCGGTGCACACGTCCAGGGACAGCCCCTCCTCCTCGACCCAGCGCACGAGGGCCGCGCAGAGGAAGGCCTTGCCGGCGTAGTAGACGTCGCCATCGGCGAAGGAGCTGCGCCACAGGCGCATCCGCGAGCGCACGTCGGTCTCGTCGAGGAGGTACGCCGGCGTCCCGTACTCCCGTGCGAGCTCGGTCACAGCGACGCCGCCGAGCCTCAGGACGCCCTCGTCGAGCACCGCGGTCAGCGGCCACACCTCGGTCTCGAGCGGGCTCACATCCGCTCCGGTGCAGAGACTCCCAGCAGTGCCAGGCCGTTGGCGAGCACGGTGCGCGTCGCCTCGCACAGCAGCAGCCGCGCGTGCACGAGGGGCGTCACCGGCTCATCGCCCATCGGCAGCACCCGGCACGCGTCGTAGAAGCGGTGGTAGGCCGGCGCGACGAGCTCCTCGAGGTAGCGCGCGACCCGGTGCGGCGCGCGCAGCTCGGCGGCGGCGCTGATGACCTGCGGCAGCTCGGCCAGCGCGCGCAGCAACGCCCCCTCGAGCGAGTGCTCGAGCAGCGCCACGTCGACCTCCGCCGGGGCGGGCCGCTCGATCCCCAGCTCACGGGCGTGCCGCAGCACACCGGCCAGGCGGGCGTGCGCGTACTGCACGTAGAAGACCGGGTTGTCGCTCGTCTGCTTGATCAGCAGGTCGAGGTCGAGGTCGATCGTGGTGTCGGTCGTGTTGCGCGCCAGCGAGTAGCGCGCCGCGTCGACCCCGACCGACTCGACCAGGTCCTCGAGCAGCACGACCGTGCCCGCCCGCTTGCTCATCTTGACCGGCTGGCCGTCGCGGATGAGGTTGACGAGCTGGCCGATGAGCACCTCGAGGGTCACGTCGGGGTCATCACCGAAGGCGCGGGCCATCGCGCGCAGCCGGCCGACGTACCCGTGGTGGTCGGCGCCCAGGGTGATGATCACTTGCTCGAAGCCGCGCTCGCGCTTGTCGAGGTAGTAGGCGCAGTCCGCGGTGAAGTAGGTCGGCCGACCGTCGCTGCGCAGCAGCACGCGGTCGCGGTCGTCACCGAGCGCCTCGGTGGCGAGCCAGGTCGCACCCTCCGCCTCGTAGACGTGGCCGCCGGTGCGCAGCCGCTCGACCGCGCGGTCGAGCGCACCGCCGTCGTGCAGCTCGCTCTCGGCCAACCACCGGTCGAAGTGCACGCCGAAGGCCTCGAGCGAGACCTTGATCTCGGTCAGCATGAGCTGCAGCCCGAGCGCACGGAAGCCCACCAGCGCCTTGGCACGGGGCTGGCCGAGCAGCTCGGGGTGGGCGGCCACCAGCCGGGCGGCGACCTCGACGACGTAGGCGCCGGCGTACCCCTCCTCAGGGGTCGGCTCGTCGAGCGCCGCGGCCTGCAGCGACTCGGCGAAGCGGTCGATCTGGCTGCCGGCGTCGTTGACGTAGTACTCCCGGGTGACGTCGGCCCCGCTCGCGGTCAGCAGCCGGGCGAGCGAGTCACCCACCGCCGCCCACCGCGCCGACCCCAGCGTCACAGGCCCGGTCGGGTTGGCGCTGACGAACTCCAGGTTGGTACGACGCCGGCCGAGCACCGTCGTGACGCCGTAGGCAGCGCCCTCGATGACGATGCGCCGCGCGACGTCACCCTGCGCGGCCGCCGCGAGCCGCAGGTTGATGAAGCCGGGCCCCGCGACCTGCACGCTGCTGATGCCCGGCAGCGCCTCGAGCCGGGGGACGAGCAGGCCGGCGACCTCCCGCGGGGGGCGGCCGGCGCCCTTGGCCAGCTGCAGCGCGATGCTGGTGGCGTAATCACCGTGCTCCGGCTGGCGCGGCCGCTCGACGGCGACCGATGCGGGCACCGCGACGAGCAGGTCACCCGCCTCGACCGCGGCGGCCACCGCGCCCCGGACGGCGGCAGCCAGCTCGTCGGGGGTCACCCGTCCGAGGATACGGAGACCGGTCCACGGTGATCTCCACCCGGCTGTCCCGGTCCTGGTGCCGCTGCGCGGCGGGCATCCCGGCACAGCGCCGGCAGCGCGGCCAGCGCGGCGTCGGCCTCGGCGACGGTCCGGTCGCGCAGCGCCGCGTGCACGCCGCGGCCGGCCACGTCGACGTGGACGGTCGCCAGCCCGAGCCGGCGCTGCACCGGCCCCTGCACGCGGCGGATGCTCTGCACCTTGGCCAGCGGCACCCAGGTGGTCACCCGGTGCAGCCGGCCGCCGCGGCTGACCAGGCAGTGGGCGTCGCCGCCGACCGCCAGGTTGCGGTACCGCAGCGGGGCCTTCCAGCGCGCCCGCCGCGGCGCACCGCTGCTCGGCCAGGGGGCACCTGGCAGCACCCGGGCGAGCACCGCATCGGCTTGTGCCCGGCTGCCCACCGGCACGAGGGGGCGCAGCCGCCGCGCCTCGGCCTGCCCCTCATCGCGGGTCCGACGACCAGCGACCTCCGCCTCGAGCCGGCACCACCCGAGCGGGCGCCACAGCAGCGGCTCGACCAGGCGCACGCCCTGCACCCTGGCGAGCGGGATGGTCTCGGCGGTGGTCTGGACCAGACCTGAGCTCAGCCGCAGGCCGTCCGGCGCCTCGGCCAGCCGCAACCGCGCATCCCCGTTGAACCGGCGCCAGAGCACGGTGCCGATGCCGAGGTACCCCGCCGCGCCGCCGCCGAGCGCACCGCTCGCCGCCCCCGGATCGATGACCCCGAGGACGACCAGGCTCAGCACGAGCACCAGGGCCAGCACCCCCGGCACCGACAGCAGGATCGAGGCGAACAGGCGCGCGGTGGGCAGCGCGACGAGCAGCTGCTCGGGCGGCGCGGGCGATGACTCGGCCCTCCCGTGCGCCAGCGCCAGCAGCCGGGCTCGCAGCGCCTGCGCCTCACGCACCCGCAGGCAGGCCAGCCGACCGCTGCCGTGCTCGCTCCCGCTGGGCAGGCGCAGGCGCAGCTCGGCCAGACCCAGCACGCGCGCCAGGCCGGTCTGCGCCACGTCGACCGCCTGCACCCGGGTCAACGGGTACCGCTGGGAGCTGCGCCGCAGCAGCCCGGTCTCCACCCGCAGCACGCCGTCGGCCACCTGCCACCTGGTCACCGCCCAGCTGATCACCCCCAGCACGAGCAGCACCCCCACCCCCGCCGCATCGGTGAGCAGCGCGGTGGGGTCGCGGCGGCCACCGAACGCGGTGGGCAGCAGCACGACCAGCAGCGCCACCGCGCCGCGACCGGCCCGCACCAGCGGGGAGAGCGGGTGCAGCCTGTGCCACCCCGCCCAGGGGTCCGGCCCCGGCGACGGGGGCGCCCACGGCTGCGCCGGCAGCAGGGCCGCGGGCGGCAACGTCACAGGCCGGCCGCCCGCGCCTCGCCGAGCGCGGCGAGCACGTCGCGCAGCCGGGTGGCCTCGGCGGCGGGCAGGCCGGGGATGCGCGCGTGGGTGTCGACCGCGGCCGTGTGCAGCTGCACCGTCGCCAACCCGAAGGCGCGGTCGAAGACACCGGCGGTGACGTCGACGTGCTGCATCCGCCCGTAGGGCACCACGGTCGAGCGGCGTACGAGGACCCCGCGGCTCACCAGCAGGTCGTCGGCCCGCTCGGCGTAGCGCCACGAGCGGGCGCGACGGCGCAGGGCCCCCTCGGCCAGGCCGGCGCCCACCAGCACAGCGGCGCCGACCACCACCGCCGGGAGCGCACCGGCGGTGGTGCCGGCGAGCACACCGGCGACCAGGAGCACGAGCGTCACCAGGCCGAGCTGGACCCGGCGCACCGAGACGAGCCGCGGCGAGGGCGCCGCCCAGATATCCTGCGGCGCAACGCTCACCGACCCGACAGCCGGCCGACGAGCTCGAGCAGCTCGTCGGGGTCGAAGGGCTTCGTGAGGTAGGCGTCGACGCCGATCTCCGTACCTCTGGCGATGTCTGCCTGCTGGGCGCGCGCCGAGATGAGGATGACCTTGATGTGCGCGGTCGCCGGGTCGGCCTTGAGCCGGGCCGCCGTCCCCCAGCCGTCGAGCCGCGGCATCATCACGTCGAGGGTGACGACGCAGGGCGCAGCGTCGCTCACCTTGTCCAGCGCGTCCTGGCCGTCGACGGCGGTCACCACGTCGTAGTCCTCGAGCTCGAGGTTGACCACGATGAGCTGCCGGATGGTGGCATCGTCGTCGACGACGAGCACACGCTCACCGGGCACCCGCGCAGCCTAAGGCGGTGGGGACGGCCGGCGTGGGCGACTAGCATCAGCCGCTGCCGCCCCCGTAGCTCAGGGGATAGAGCACCGCCCTCCGGAGGCGGTGGCGCAGGTTCGAATCCTGCCGGGGGCACCGTTCCTGACAGCTTCCGAACCTTGCCCGCGAGCGGGCTGGGCCCGGTCGCTGTCGCCCCGCTGGGGATTTTGAAGAGGGGCCTGATGTCATCGCGACCGGCGGCTTGGATGTCGTGGACCAGCGCGCCGAGCAGCTCTTTCTGTGCGGCGGGGTCGCCCCGGTTGATGGTTTTGGTGATGCGGATGCGGATCGCGTTGATGTCGTCTTGGGTCGGGCCGGCGTCGGTCATGTCGACGTCGGCGTGCAGGTCGGCGCGGCGTTGGCGCAGGCCTGCGGCTTTGTCGGCTCTTCGACTTTCGCGGGCTGCCGCGTCGACGGACACCTCGCCTGGGTTAGGCCGCCGACGGCCGCGAAGGTGCCCAGCGCCCGCTGAGCGATGGCCCGGTCAGGGGGCGGGCGGGCTGGCAGCCAGCGGGAGCAGGCCCATGGCGTTCGGATAGGGCAGTTCTGCACTGACAGCGGTCGCCAGCGGCTCGAGGAGCTGGGCGAGTTCGACCCGATCAGCAGCCCCCAACACTTCGTACGCCGGAGCTGCCAGCTGATCGGTGATCCCCTCAAGCGCCTCGGCGGTGTCGCGCCCGCGCATCCGGTCGGCAGCCCGCCGCCAGGAGTCGTCGTCCCAGCCCCGGTGCTGCTGCTGCTGCGCGTCGACCTGCCGACCCGGCAGCACGTGCGGTTCGGGCCAGACCAACCCGAGGAGCGCGACTGCAGCCAGGTGGCCGTCGCCGCGGTACTCACGCAACACGGTGCAGTCGTGCCACAGCGCCTCCATCGGCTCGGACGGACGTTGCAAGCCAGACTGCGCCGCGGCCATCGGTCGGCCTGGAAACAGCAGGGCCTGGACGCAGCGGCCGGTCAGGTCGGCCGCCGCTACAACGGCCCCCTCGTGCTCATCGAGGAGCCGGCGCAACGCGGCGACAGCTCCCGCCCGCCGTGCGGCCTGCACCTGCTGTGGTGACGCCGTCGTCCAGACGGCGGGAAGCGCCCGGGCCACCATCGCGGGAGCGAACCCGCCGAACAGAGCGGTGACCAACTCCGGCCCGGCTGCCCCGAGCGGCGCAGCACGGCTAGCGAAGTAGCCCCGCCAGTAGCCCTTCAGGCCGAGTCCGACGTAGGCGGCCTGCGGCTCAGGCGCGAAGTAGACGATGGCGTGGATCGCCTCCACGAGCACGCCGAGCCTGCGAGTCAGGACGTTGTCATCGACGAACGGCACTCCCCGATCATGACAAGGCCGGGAACGTGCGTGCAAGCGGCGTCCCCGAGCTCGAAGTCGTCTCCTTCAAGGAGATCCCGCCGGAGGAACGGCTGAGGGACGTCCGTGGCGGCGCTTACGGGCGGGTACTCAGCCCCGGGCACGCGCTCTGCGGCATGAGCGGTTGCTTCGGCCGATGCGGATGAGCCGTCCAGACCGGACTTCCGAAGACGACAGGCACACGACGGCCTGGGCGTGAGCGTTTGTGCAGGTCAGCGGGTCGCCGGCCTGCTGGTAAGGCCGTTTCCTGTAGGCACACGACTCTGGGCGTGTCGCTCGACGCGGGCTGGGGGTGTGCTGGTCTGTCGTCGTGGGCCGTGACCTACCACCCAGCGCCGACGGCTTCCGACCTCAAGGCATGCTTCCTGTCCGTCGATGTGCCTGGTGACCAAGTTGTTCCGAGAGATCTAAGTCTGGAGCATCCCGGTGGGGATGATCTCGCGTTCGACGTTCCGTATCACTCCCCGCCGAGCCGAGGGCCGGGTCGCCCGGAAACGAGCGAGTGTCGTGCTCGCCACCCTGCTGTTGGCTGTCTTTGTAGTCGCGATCCTTGGCAGCGTCCGGGTAGATGGCGCGATCACAAGCGCACAGCGGTCGAGCAGTGTTTCCGACCTGTATCAGGACGTTCGGTACTTCGCGGCGCAGGAGTACGCGGAGCTGATGACGTACCGGGTTGACCGGACCACCGAGGCGCGGAGCGCGCACAGCTTCGCTGCGGCCTCGCTCGACGCCACATTGCGAAGCATCCTGTCCGATACGCCGTCCAAAGCGGATCGCGCCGCAGTGAGCGGCGTCTTGACGAAGAACCAGCGCTACCAAGCTCTCACCGCAAGGGAGTTCCAGCTGCTGGAATCCGGTCAGTCCGCCGGCGCCACCCAACTGGAGAACACGCAAATCGCCCCACTTCTGGACGGGGTAACCCGCGATCTTGGTGCGCTCGAGGAAGCTCACCATGTCGCCAACATCGCGCAACTTGCAGGAGCCCGCCGTGACGGCCAGATCTTGCTTTTCGGGACACCGATCGGCCTTGCGTTGTCCCTGATCCTGCTCGGGGCGTTCGCGCTGGCGGCCCGCGGATACCGGCGTACCGTCGAACGTCAAGCACTGCACGACGCCCTAACCGACCTGCCGAACCGCCGGCTGTTCACCGACCGGGTCGAACATGCCTTGTCCGCCGCACGACGCACCGGCGCGCATCCAGCGGTGATGCTCCTGGACCTCGACCGGTTCAAAGAGGTCAACGACACCCTCGGTCACCACTACGGCGACCAGCTGCTCATCGACGTTGCGCGACGACTCCGCGAGGAGCTACGCCCAGGCGACACCGTCGCCCGCCTCGGCGGTGACGAGTTCGCGGTACTGCTCCCCGCCGGCGGCAAGCTGGCAGGCGCCCGGACCGCCGCGCGGATACTGCACAACTTCGAGCAACCTTTCCCCTTGGCCGGAATCACCGTCGGGGTCGAAGCGAGCATCGGCATCGCCGCAGCCGACCTGAGCGACGATCCGACCGGACGCTGCCGCGATGACGATGCAGCCGACAACCGGATGCCGGACCTGTTGCAACAGGCTGACACCGCGATGTATCAGGCGAAGAAGGACCGCAGCGGGTTCCGGCATTTCATCCCCGGCCAAGCGGGTGCGACCACCGCTCACCTGTCGCTGCTCGGCGAGCTCCGACAAGCCTTCGATCGCGACGAGCTCGTCTTGCACTACCAGCCCAAGGTCGCCGTCCACACCGGCGAGTTCCTCGGCGTCGAAGCACTCGTCCGCTGGCAACACCCCACCCGCGGGCTGCTCGCCCCGGCTGAGTTCATCGGCCTCGCCGAAAGCACCACACTGATCCACCGGCTTACCTCCATCGTCCTGGACAAGGCACTACGACTGAGCCGTGAATGGCTCGACCGCGACGTCGAACTTGCCGTCGCTGTCAACGTCAGCGCCCGCACCCTGCTCGACCACCACTTCGCGGAAAGCGTCGCCGAACGCATCGCCGCCGCCGGCGTACCGGCGCGGCTGCTCTGCATCGAACTCACCGAAAGCGCGATCATGACCGACCCCGACGGCGCCCTCGCTGTCCTCCACCAGCTCCACGACATGGGAGTCAAACTGTCCGTGGACGACTTCGGCACCGGCTACTCCTCGATGGCGTACCTCAAGGTCCTGCCTGTCGACGAGCTCAAGGTGGACCGGTCGTTCGTCGCCGAGATGACCACCAACGACAGCGACACCGTCCTCGTTCAAAGCGCCATCGACCTCGGCCATAACCTCGGCCTGTCAGTCGTCGCCGAAGGCGTCGAAGACGACAACACCCTCACCGCTCTACGCGACGCCGGCGCCGACATCGTCCAAGGCTTCTACCTCGGCCGACCCATGACCCAACACCTCCTCGACCAATGGGTAACCAACCGCGCCCCTCAACTCGATCACCACCGGCCCTTGGCCTCCGAGCCCGGCTGGACCGCAACCCGCACCGGGTCCGGATCGCGACCCTGCGCCACCAGCTGATCGACATCCCCGGCCGACTCGCCACCCACGCCCGCGGCACGGTCCTTCGACGGCAACCCCGGCAGCAGCTCCTGC
>JAABUZ0100000490.1_pt1 | contig 96774 bp, 109 predicted proteins | sample 5562091 | NCBI WGS metagenome assembly JAABUZ01 (sample SAMN12813069, study PRJNA571459) | rock metagenome | isolation source: Antarctica rocks | place: Antarctica: Victoria Land, Linnaeus Terrace sud | collected 2015-12-21
CGCAGCTGGTAGAACTGCTCCGGCCGCAGCGGATCGGCGTCGAGCTGTCCGAGGAACTGCAGTTGCACCCGGAGCAGTCGACCGACGCGATGGTCGTGCACCATCCCGAAGCGAAATACTTCAACGCCAACTAGCGTCCCCGGTCCGTAGCCACGCGGCCGGAACGCCGCACGCGGCGGCGATCCGGTCGTAGATCGGCGAGTCCTCCGGCGGGTCGTCCTGATGGTTCTCCCACTGGCCGATCCGGCTGTGACTGATCTGGATGCGAGCGGCCAGCTCGCGCATGTCCAGACCAGCAGCCTTGCGGGCTCGACGAATCCTGTCCCCGGGTCGCTCGGCCGGGATCTGCAGCAGCGGCGTGACGGTGCTCATGGGGACCAGTGTGCATAGGCCCTAAACATGGGTCAAGCCGGCTGGCCGACCCAACTCCCCGTGAACCCGCGGTGACACTTGCGCACAGCCGCTCGACATGTCTATGTTCTCCACATGTCGACTCCACATGGTGAGCTGGCTGCCGTCACCGAGGACGACCGGGTCCTCCAGATCGGTGAAGCCGCTCGACTGCTCGGCGTCCACGTCGAGACCCTTCGCCGGTGGGACGCGGCCGGCACGCTGGCCGCACACCGCAGCCCGACCAAGCAGCGCTATTACCTGGTCCGTGAGGTAGAGCAGCACCGCGCTGAGCGCGAGGCCCGCCGATTCGCCGCGGCGGCCGTCGCATGACCCGCCCCCCTCTATCCACCGCGGCGGGGTTCGCGCTCGGCGCGCTGATCTCCGCCGCGCTGTGGGCCGTGATCGTCCTCGGCGCGCTGCTCGTCCGGGCCGCGACATGACCGGCGCCGGTCTGCCACCCGCGGGCGCCCGGGTGCGGTGCGCCTGCTCGATCTGCCGCAGCTGGCCGGCCGAGGACCGGCACACCGGCACAGTCCTGGCGTCGCCACCCCCCCGGGACGGGTGGTCCCCGACGTGGGCGTGGGTGCAGTGGGACCGGGCCGAGTTCGGCACCGGCGCTCAGGCACCGCACGACCTGGAGCTCTTGCCGTGACCGGCGACCGCGTCGCCCTCGCCGCCGGCCTGCTGCTGTGGCTGATCCTGCTCGCCGGGGTGTCCCGGCTGATCTGGACGCTGACGTGACCGCGGCCCGCCGACCGGTGACCGTGCGGGAGCGGATTCTGCGGTTGCTGCATACCACGCTCGCCGCGAATCTCGCCGCCTCCCGCGAACGGCCGCGCCGACCAGCTGGAGCGAGACAAGGCGCAGGCCCAGCGGGAGCGGAACGCCGCTCTCGACCGGGCCGCCATCGCCGAACGCCGTCTCGCCGCGCACTGCGCCGAATGGGCACCCCGCGCCGCCGCCGCCGGGCTGCGGAACGCGCCCACCCACCCGGGAGCGGCGCTCACAGACACCGCCGGGGCGGACCCGCGTCCGCCCGCCCCGGCGGCCACCACCCACGCCCAACCGTCAGACGACACCCCGTCCTGACACAGCAGAGCCGCCGCGACCTCGACCAGGGGCACCGCGGCGGCTCCGACAGAGAGCAGCGTACCCATGAGCACTTTCCCGCAGCCCGCCTGGGACGACACCATGGCCCGCGTCGACCGACCCCCGACCCGACGCGACCGGATCGGCAGCGCCCTCGCCCTCGCCGTCGGCGCCGGCATGCTCGGCGCCGCAGCCGCCCTCGCCCTGGTGTTCGGCTGATGGCCGCCGAGAGCACCGCACGCGCAATGCCCGACCGGCTCGCCCTGCTCCCACGGATACACCTCGCCGCTGGCGCCCACGAGGCGACGGGCGCGGAAATCCCCGAGGCGTGCGTGATGGAGATCGCCTCCTGGCTCGCCGGCGAGCCCTGGTCGGACCAAACCACGTGTGTGAGCACCATCCTCGGCGGGTTCGCCCGCTCGCTCAACGACACGCTGCCCGACGACACCCGCCAACGGCTCGTGCCTCTCGCCCCGCGCCTGATCGGCACCGCCGACGACGGGCTGGACGAAACCCGCGGGTACATGGCGCTGGACTGGCTCATCCGCACGTACACCCCGGCCTGGCTGGACCTCGCGGGGCTGACCGAGGAGGCCGCGGCCTTGCGGTCGCTGCGCCGGATCGTCGACCTGGCCGCCGCGGAAGCCGCTGGCCCGGTGGTCCGCGTCGGACGAGAGAAAGCGGTCGCCGCCGGGACCGTCGCCGGGACCGTCGCCGGGGACGCCGCCGGGGCCGCCACCTGGGCCGCCGCCTGGGCCGCCGCCGGGGCCGCCGCCGAGGACGCCGTCAGGGCCGCCGCCAGGGCCGCCGGCGGGGACGCCGTCAAGCCGACCGTCACCCAACTCGAGCAGTCCGCGATTGACCTGTTCGACCGCATGATCGACGGCCGCTGGGACGACGGGGCCGGCCGATGAGCATCCAGCTATGGAAGGCGACCGCCCCATCGGGCCGCGACTTCCGGACCGGGACCATCGACTACGCGGCCGCACTTACGTCAGGGAAGGTGCTGGACCACCCGAACTCCCACAAGATCGTGCCCAACAAGCCGAGCACGTACCTGTCCGTGTCTACCGAGCCGGCGGAGACCCTGATCGGGGGGTTATGGCCGTGCCGGCTGTTCCGGGTCGAGCCCGTCGGGGACGTGCTCGCCGGCCTGAAGGTGTCGCCGCACAAGCGGGCCGTGCTCGCCCTCCGGGTGGTCGAGGAGGTGGAGGGGTGGCGGGCGCTCGGTCCGAACGGCCGCGAGGTCGCCGCCGTCATCGCCCGGGCCGCCCTGCTCACGACAGACGAGATCAGCCGAGTGGTCGCCGCCGGGACCGCCGCCGGGACCGCCGCCGGGACCGTCGCCGGGACCGCCGCCGGGACCGCCGTCAGGGCCGCCACCTGGGCCGCCGCCGGGACCGCCGCCGGGACCGCCGCCGAGGCCGCCCCCAGGAGCGCTGCCAGTGACGCTGCCGGGTACGCCGCCTGGGACGGCGGTGGGAGCGCCGTCAAGGCCGCCGCTAGGGCCGCCGTGGTCCGGGACCTCATCACCCCCGAGCAGTACGACCTACTCGCGGGCCCCTGGGAATCAGTGATGGGCCCAATGCTCTCAACACCCACCGTGGAGGGAGAGCAGTGATCCGGCACCTGGACCGCAACGGGCTGGTCCTCACCAAAGGTGACCCGGTCAGCGTGTACGGGTGGGAAGAGATGCGCGGCGTGTTCACGGGCCGCGACGAATACGGGCTCGTCCGAGTCGCGTGGAGTGCTGGCGGGCTGTCGCTGGAGCGGCCCGGAGACCTCGTCAAGGTGGCGGGCCGATGAGCGCAGCCGACGTGCCCGAGCTGGTCGAGGCGGGTGCTCGCAAGATGTGCGGTGGTCGGACGCCGACACGCGAGGCGCTGGCCGACGCCCGCTTGGCCCTGTCCGTCGTGCCCGCGCCGCAGCGACCGATCGACCCGGACGACCAAGAGCAGGTCCGAGAGGCATGGCAGGCAGCCGAGGACGCGGCCCTCACCAACGGCTACTCGTGGTCAACCATCGGCGGCACCAGGATCGTGGTCGCGGTACTGCGCGCCTTGCGGCACCACCATGTCGGCCTGCCCGCGCGGGTCGAGCCGAGCGACGTGGCGGTCGATGCCGCCGCCGAGGTCATCGCCGATGCGGACGGCCTGACGTACGACCACCTCCGCGCTGCTGTCCGCGCCGCCTACGCCGTGGACGGCGCGAAGTGAGCGCCGATCTCGACGGGTTCCTCGGCGCCGCCGAGGACGTACTCGGCCAGATGAAAGAAGCCCTACCACAGCTCGACCGGCACGCCACATCCATGTCCCCCGGGCCCGTGGAGACCCGCGCCGACATCGTCCTCGACCTACTCCGTCAGGCAGTCACCGACCTCGACGCAGCCCTGCAGAAGTGGGACGACCTCGACCGGGAACAGGAGATGTACGACCGGGAGGACAAGGCGTTCGAGGAGGAGCCGGCGGACATCTTCTATCGGCTGGGGATGGCTGGGAGTCCGGACGACGCGACCTGGGACGAGGTCGAAGCGTGAGCGCGAACATCGCTCTGCCCAAGGGCTGCACCCTCGCCTACGACGGGCCGCCGCACACCCCCGAGTGGTACGCCGCACGCCGCACCGGTATTACGGCTACCGACCTCCCGAAAATCCTCGGGCTGTCGAAGTATGGGCAGGCGTACACCGTGTGGGCGGACAAGCTCGGGCACGCCGCTGAGGACACCGCCGGCAAAGCCGCGCGCCTCGGCAGCTGGCTGGAGGACCCCGTCGCCCAGCTGTGGCTGGAGGACGAGGCCCCGGCGGGCACCGTCATGGGCGACCGCGAACGGATGTACCGGTGCATTGCCGAGCCGTGGGTCATCGCCACCGTCGACCGGCCGCTCGTCGTCCCGCACATCGGGGAGTCGATCCTCGAAGTCAAGACCCGGTCCGCGCGCACAGAGGACCAGTGGGTCGAGGAATCCGCCGGCCGACCGCAGGACATGCCCGACGACGTCATGGTGCAGGTGCAGTGGGGACTCAAGTGCACCGGCCTGTTCGTCGCCTACGTCGCACTCGCCATCACCGGCAGCGGCCTGTACGGGTTCGTCGTCCCCCGCGACCAGGACGTGATCGACTACCTCACCGACCAAGCCCGTGCCGTGTGGCAGCACGTCCTCGACGGCACCCCGCCTGCGTCCGCCGACTGGGGACCAGCCGAGGAAGCACTGCACACCGACATCAACGGTCAGCGCGAAGGCGACATCACCCTCGACCAGCACGGCGACACCTGGGACGCCGCGACGCTCCACAAAGCCAACGCCGACTGGGAAACCACGCAGCACAAACGTCACCGCGCCGCCCTCGTTGAAGCCCTCGGCAGCGGCCGCCGCGGCCTCATCGGCGGACGGGTCGCCATCAGCGCGTCCGACACCGGGCGCGTCACCTTCCGATCCCGTAAGGACACGGCATGAGTGAGCAGCGCACACAGTGGACGCGACCAACCCCCGGCGAAGTGAAACCACTCCGGCGGGTGTCTGTCTCCGATGCAGCTCGGAGCGGTGAGCAGCGCGTGATCACGCTGTCGTGGTCCGGCGAGCTGCACCAGGTGTTCCCATCAGCCGCCGTACGCGAGTTCGTCGAGATCGCCACGCGAGGACTCGCGCGGCCAGTAGCACCACCCGCACTACCAGCCGCTCGTGATCCGTGGCCAGACAGCCCTGACGCCGGGGACGCATCAATCGTGGGAGAGCAGTTCTGATGACCACCAACCTGCCCGCCGTCGCCCAGGCCACGGCCTCACTGCCCGAACGCATCGAGTTCGCCAGGGCCCTCTCCGACTCCGGCCTCCTCCCCTCAGCGTTCCGCAAGCAGCCCGCCAGCATCCTGTGGGCGATGGAATACGGCGACACCCTCGGCATCACCCTCCTCGACGCCATCCAGTCCATCCACGTGATCGAGGGCAAGCCGTCCGCCAGCTCCGACCTGATCGCTGCTCTCGTCCGCCGCGCCGGCCACCGACTGCGAGTGTTCGTCGACCGCGACCCCGCCGGAGCGTGGGCCGCGTCGGTGGCGCAGATCATCCGCCGCGACGACCCGCAGTTCACCTACGAGGCTCGCTGGACACCCGAGCGGGCCCGCGCCGCCGGCCTGATGGGCAAGCAGGTCTGGAAGAACTACGGCGAGGCGATGGGCAAAGCGCGCGCGATCACCGAAGTCGCTCGAGAAGCCTGCTCGGAGGTGCTGCACGGCGCGATCTACGGCCCCGAGGAGCTGGGTGCGCTCGTTGACCAGAACGAGCACGTCATCGGCGGCACGCTCGAACCGCAGCACGCGGCGACTTCGCCCGCCCCGGCCAAGGCCGCCCGCTTGGTCGATCGCGCCCGCGCCGCGAAGAAGGCGCCGCCCGCGCCCGCCGAGGAACCCGTCGACGCTGAGGTGGTCGAAGAACCCGTCCCCGACAGCCTCGTCCTCGCCGACGAGTTGCGCACCGAGAACCAGTCCCGGGCCCTGTTCGCGATGCTCGGCCAGCACGGCGTCAAGGAACGCGAAGACGTCCGCCAGGTCATCGGCCTGATCATCGACCGGCCCATCGAGTCCACGAAAGAACTCACCAAAGCCGAGGTGTCCCGGCTGCTCGACGAGCTCCCCGCACGGCTCACCGCAGGCGACAGCACAGCGGAGACAGCGCTTGACGAGGCACACGCATGACCGCGCGCATCGACCGCAACAGGCTGTTCAAGATCCTCGCCCTCGACGGACAGGGGTCGGATGCCTACCTCGCCGACCAGCTCGAAGCCCGCATCGACGAATGGCTGGTCGAGAGCACCGCGCCGGCTTCCGTTGAGCCGGTGCTGGACCTCGACGCGCTGTCCAGCGTCATCGGAGCGCGGATGTACGGCAACTTCACCGACGACGACCTCGCCGCCGCCGTGGAGCGGCACGTCGCGCCGATCATCGCCGCCGCACGCCAGAGCACCGCTCCCACCGACCCGGCCGAGTTGGCGAAGGACCCGAAGGTCGCCGCGGCCGTGCTGCGGAGCTGGGCCGAGTACATCCGCGCCCGAGTGGGCCACACCATGGCCGACGCGATGGTGGTGGAGGCAATCCAGCTGGACCCGCCCGAGCCGGTCGACCCGCCGATGGTGGACGGGCAGTGGCGGGAGCGACCGGACACCAAAGCGTTGATGCAGCGGGAGAACACAGCTAGCCACAGCCACCCCGGCGCGCCTGCTCACTGGTACCCACACGGTTACTGGAACCCCGAGCGCTACACCGACGACCAGATGCGGGGCTGCCGGGTCGTCCCGACCGCTGAGGTCATCGACCGGCTCGGGCTCGGCGGTGCCGAGTGAGCGCCCGCGTGGTCCAGGCCGGCGACCCAGAGCCCGAACCCGGACAGACCATCTGGACCGACCGCGACGGGTTCAGGTGGCGGAACACGGGCGAGGGCTGGAAGGTCAAGCAGGTCGGGTGGTCCGGACTGCGGGCATGGGAGAGCCGACTCGGTCCCGCGCGCTTCCTGCCGCTGACAGAGCAGGTGGGCCAGTGAGCGCCGCCGAGATCCTGCGGATCGTCGGCGTGGACACGTCCCTCGCCAGCACTGGCGTCGCCGCGTGGAAACTCACCGACGACGGGCCCTTCCTGCTCGGCGCCGAGGCGATCACCGTGCCCGCCGTCCCGGGCGCCACGATCACCGACCGGGCCCAACGGGTGAAACGGATCTCGCGCGAAGTGGACCCATGGACCCGCCACGTCAACGCGCTGCTGGTCATCGAGGGGCTCGCGCCCAGCCGCACACACAGCGGCGGCAGGGACAGTGACCTCGCCCACCTGTGGTGGACGATCGTCAGCCGGCACGCAGCCCGGGTCGACTTGAACTGCCACGTCGCCGTCGCCACCCCCGGCAACGTCAAGAAATGGGCCACCGGTAACGGGGCCGCGGACAAGGCCGCCGTCGCCTCCGCCATCACCCGGCTCGTCCCGCAGGCCGACGTCACCACCTCCGACGTCAGCGACGCGCTTGCCCTGTCCCTGCTGGGACAGCACCTCATCGGCTGGCGGGACGAACCCGCCGCCTACCGCCGCGACGCACTCACCAAGATCACCTGGGCCAACGGGGAGCCGGCATGACCACGACCACGCACACCCTGGCTGCCGCTGCGCCCGCTGCACAGCGGCCATGAGGAAGGCCAAACGCCGGAGCAGGGCGGCCCACCGATGAGCGCCGACCTGAAGCCCTACCTGCTCCGGCGCGAACGGCTGCACCCGGACTGCTCGCCATGCGAGCGCACCTGGATCATCCGCGACCGCGCCACCGGCCAACGGCTCGGCACCACCTTCCGCAGCGAGGACGGGCACAACTGGCTCCTGCAAGTCGAGGGGCGGGTTGGCCTCTTCGTCCGCCGAACCCGCCACGAAGCCGCCGCCCGCGTGTGGACGATCAGCCGGGGGCTGCGATGACCGCCGAACGATATCGCGTCGGCCACCGGGTGCCCCTGCACCTCATCGAGGAGGGGATATGACCGCCGAGCGGCAGCCGGTCCGACCGCGAGAGCAGCGCACACCCGGCGGCCGATGGACCGTGCGCAAAGACCAACGCGGCACCACCTTCAGCTGGGTCGTCGTCTCACCAACCGGGCGCGACGTCGCAGTCGCCGGGTCGCAGCAGGCCGCCGTCCGCGAAGCCATCCGACGCGCCCGGCAGCCACGACGACAGGAGAAGGCGGCATGAGCGACGACCCGGTGCCGCCGTGGTGACCCGGCGCGCCGCGGCCCGGCGGAAGCCGCGCACCTGCGCCTGCGCCGGGTGCGCACACCCCCACCCCGACCCCTGCGGCGTCCCCGCCCCGTTCACCAACGGCGGCCTGTACCTGTGCTCCCGGTGCATGCGGGGCCGGCGACCACCCGACCCGATCACCGCCGCATGACCGCCCACCCACACGACGAGCTCGCACCCCGGCGGGCAGGCAGGGGAGAACCACCCGTGCCACCCACCACCGACACCGCCGACGAACAGCTCGAACGGGGCGTCCTCGGCGCGCTGCTCCTCGCACCCGACGTCGACGCGGCCGAACGGCTCATCACCGCCCTCGGGGAGCCGGCCAACTTCGACCGGCCACGTGTCGCCGAGGTCTGGCAGACCGCCTCCCAGCAGTGGGCCACCACCGGCCGCGCCGACATCCACAGCGTCATCGCCGCCCTCCGCGCCAACCTCCGCCCCGTCGACCCCCTCTGGGTCCTCGGCTGCACCGACGTCGACCACACCCCCGCCACCCAGCAGCACGCCCTCGACTGGGCCGTCCACGTCGCCGACAAGGGCCGCCGCCGCCGGGTCGTGGAAGAACTCACCCGCGCCCTGCAGCAGGCCGAGAACGGCGTGGACGGCGTCGGCGACACCATGGCCCGGATCGAGCGGCTACAGCCCGCACAGGTCGCCGCGGTCCACGTCCCCACGATCGCCGAGGACATGGCGTTGCTCACCGACGACGACCACCGCGACTGGGTCATCCCCGGCCTTCTCGAACGCGGCGACCGACTCCTCCTCACCGGCGGCGAGGGCAGCGGCAAATCCACCCTCATCCGGCAGATCGCGTTCCAGGTCGCCGCCGGCCTCCACCCCTTCAACACCGAAGACATCACCCCCGCCCGCGTCCTCCTCATCGACGTGGAAAACCCGGAGAACATCTTCCGGCGGGAAGTCCGGCCCCTCTACCTCAAATGCGTCCAAGCAGGATTCGACCCCGACCTGTTCCGCGTCGACCGCGCACTCGGCGGACTCAACCTCGCCGACCCAACCGACCTGGCATGGCTGCGCGCCCGAATCGCCGATGCCCGACCGGACCTGCTCCTCATCGGACCGCTGTACAAACTCGCCGGGGCCAACGCCGACAGCAACGACGAAAAGGACATGAAACCCGTCGCCTTCGCACTCGACAAGCTCCGCGCAGAATACGGGTTCGCGCTCATCTGCGAGACGCACAGCAACAAGATGGTCAAGGACGGCACCCGCAGCATGGAACCCAACGGCTGGTCCGGGTGGCTCAGATGGCCCGAGTTCGGCTACTGCATAACCCCCGCCGACGAGTTCCGGTCCTGGCGTGGAGACAGGTCAAAAAGAGAATGGCCCACCTCATTGCGAAGAGGCGGCGCGTGGCCGTTCTCAGCGGACAACACCCTCACCGACCACCGCTGGCGGACGATACGCGGGGCCCTCAGCAGCGCCAACCGCAGGCTCACCGAACGGGAGATCGCCGCTGCCGCGGACCTCTCGAAGACCGCTGTGCACCGCACTATCGAGGCCCGCCGGGACCTGTTCGACAACCTCTGGAAGATGCTCCCCGGCGACCAGGACGCGGAATGATCAAGCCCCTGACCTGCTGGTCCACCTGGTCCACTCCGGAATCCCGAACCAGGGTTGATGGTCCACTTGGTCCGCTCTGGTCCACTTTTCCAGAACCAGAGTTTCCGCAGGTCAGAGCCTGGTCCAACCGAATCGTGGTCCACACCCCCTGGACCAGCCCTGACCTGCAGTTATGTCTGGTCCAGGCTCCTCCCCCCTACGGGGGGGTTGTAGACCCGCCCACCCCGTGGGGGGCGCAGCACAACCCGGACACCACCAGGACCCCACCGGACCACGACCATGACTAAGCCGAGGAGCACGACGTGACCGACCAACCACACGCCCTCTACCGCGCCTTCGACATCAATGGTCAACTGCTGTACGTCGGGATCAGCGTTAATCCCACCGCGCGATTCAACCAGCATCGAGCCATCAAGCCATGGTGGACCGTCCTGGCCAACATGACCGTCGAATGGCACAAATCACGCGAAGCGGCCCTAGACGCAGAACGTGACGCGATCATCGCCGAAAAGCCCATTCACAACATCATGCACAACTCTGGGGACAGGTCGACCACCTCGGCTCCGGGCCAGGCGGTCTGGCTGTGCGGCGTCTGCGACCGCCCCGTCGCCGACGCGGCAGGCTACGTCCAAGTCGACAAAGGACGAGCCGCTCTGAAGGTCCGTAAAGCCATCGAGGCTGGACTCTTTGACAAACGTGGCGACTGCACCGGCACCTCAGAACTGATCCCATGGGTGGCGCTGCATAGCAGCTGCGACCTCGACCCGGACAGCGCTGACTACTGGATGCGAGTTGAACGGATCAGGACACGCGAGCAGATCCAGCGGTTCGGTGAGCACGTAAGCGAGAAGCGATGGGGTATCGCCACCGACTGGGATGACGCTAGCCACGATGCCCTAGCAGGCGGAGCGTTCCCCACCGGAGCGCAGACGTGATGGAAGCTGGTCCAGCGATCACCGACCCCCGCCTCGAACGGTGCGCCAACTGCCACCACCTTGCAGGCGAACACGACTACGGCGGCGGAACCTGCCGACACCCCGATTGGGACGAGATCACCGTCCACCCGTACGACGCTGAACCGCGGACAGTGCCCCTGTTCCCGCGCTGGTGCGAATGCGAAAGAGTGGTGCTCGCATGAGTAATGGACCAATCGAACCGCGAGCAGACCCTCCGAGGGGTGGCGCACGAGCTGCGCGAGATGTACGTCGCCCTGCTCGCCGAGTCGTTCACGGCACAAGAGGCACTGGTCATCGTCGTCCAGATCATCGCGACGAACAGGGGCGGCCAGTGACATCGCCCACCACGAACCACCTGCTCCATCTCCTCGGTGACATCGAGCGGGCCGTGGTGTTCCTTGCCGCGAATCCCGCCCGGCGTGAGATCGGATCCCAGGCGCGGAACCCGAACCGTCCCGGCAGCCAGGAACCCATCAGCCTCGACGTCATCGACCTCCGCGTGGACGTACCCGCCAAGCTCACCTCGTGGGTGCGCCTCGTGTGGGAGGAGCGCGACGGGCTGCTTGCCGACCCCGACACCGGACCGACCGGGCAGACCGTGACCGAGCTGTGCCGGTGGCTCCGGGCCCGCGCCGCGTGGATCGTGGACCAGCCCTGGTCCGATGAGCTGATGACCGAACTCGGGGACCTGCGGAGCAAGCTGGCCCGCGCACCCGGGTCGCCGCTGCTCGCCACCACCGCAGGCCACGTCCCGTGCACCCGGTGCGGCGGCAGCGTGGCCATCCGCCAGCACGACGCCGGCCGCCGTGTCGAGGTGTCCGGCAGGTGCGCCGAATGCGGGCACGCCTACGACGAGGACGCCATCGCCGCGGCACGCGCACGGCAGGTGCAGGTGCTGGACTGGCAGCCCGTGGAGGACGTGCTGCGGGTGCTGCACGGCGAAGGGTTCGGGCTCACCGCCGCACAGGTCACGCACTGGGGTGACCGTGACCTCGTCCCCCGCCAGGTGGACCAGGACACCGGTCGGCGCACCTACCTGGTGGGCCAGGTGCGAGAGCGGGCACGGCGACTGCAGCGGTATGCACAGGCAGGTGCACACGTGGCCATGCACAGGCAGGCGAGCGGTGAATGACAGGCGTGTGGTTCGTCTGCTACCTTGGCTGCCGTCGGCATGAGGCGACCCCTGACCACGGATGACACACCATGCCCACCGCTCCGCTTCCTCGGTGCAGCACCCCCGGATGCAAGGACCGCTCCGAACCGGATGGACGCGGTAAGTGCGCCACCCACCGACGCTCCTGGGTCAAGCCACCCACCAGCGCATGGTCCGGTGGCAGCACACGGGCATGGCGCAAGGCGCGCGCCGCCTGGCTCGCTAACCACCCGCTGTGCGCTGACGCCGGATGTGGGCGTCTCGCCACTGAAGTGCACCACGTACGCGGCAGAGCAACCGACGAGTTGATGTGGGACACCCGGTGGTGGATGTCCCAGTGCCACCCACACCACCTGCAGAAAAGCTAGGACCCCCAGGGGGGTCAGGATCGCTACGCAGAGTGACCGCGGACACCGCGCAGGTGGTCGCGTTTTCGATGTCTCACGTTCACTCCGGGGGGTCTGATGCCTGGTCCCTCGGCCGCGCCGGCCGCCCTGCGGCTCCTGAACGGCCGCCACGCGGGCGTGGATAGCGGTGGTCGCCCGGTCAAGGCATCGCCCGCGTTCAAGCGCGTGCCGCCCAGTCCGCCGACGTGGCTGTCCCGTGAGGCGGCGGCCGAGTGGCGCCGGGTTTCCCCGGGCCTGGCCCGTCTGGACCTGGTCAAGGAGGAGGACCGCGCCGCCTTCGCCGCGTACTGCGAGACGTGGTCGGAGTTCGCGCAGGCATGCCGGGAGCTGAAGGCCCACGGCAGTCTGACGATCGTGGTGGCGCAGGGCGAGATCCCGCATCCGGCGGTGGCGATCCGGCGGAGTGCCAGCCAGCAGCTGCGGACGTGGGCGCGGGAGTTCGGCCTGACGCCTGCTGCGGAGAACGCGCTAGCCACGAAGGGCGGCGGCGATGGCGCGGAGGGCAACCCCTTCGGCGGTTGACGAGGAGACGCTGGCGCAGCTGAAGCTGTCGCCGGAGGTCGCCTGGTACCTGCTGGACCGTGGGGTCCCGTTGCCGGAGTGCCCGCCGAAGATCAAGACCCCGGAGCCGAGGCTGGTTCCGGGATCGCGGTTCGATCCGGCGAGGGTGGACCGGGTGCTGCGCTCGTTCGGCCTGCTGCGGCACACGCAGGGCAAGTGGGCGCGCAACGGCGGGTTGCCGCTGAAGCCGGACCCGTGGCAGGTGGCGTACATCCTGGCGCCGGTGTTCGGCTGGGTCCGGTTCGACAAGGACGCCGACGACTACGTGCGGATCGTCCGGCAGCTGTACGTGGACGTGCCGCGGAAGAACGGGAAGTCGACGCTGTCCGGCGGGGTCGCGGTGTACATGACCTGCGCCGATGGGGAGCCGGGCGCCCAGGTGGTGACGGCGGCGACGACGGAGCGCCAGGCCGGGTTCGTGTTCAACCCGATCAAGAAGCTGGCCGAGTCTTCGCCGGCCCTGAAGCCGTTCGTCAAGGTGGTGGCCAAGAAGGTCATCCACAAGCCGACCGACTCCTACGTCGAGGTGATCTCGTCGGCGGCGGACGCGCAGCACGGCGCGAACCTGCACTGCGGGATCGTCGACGAGCTGCACATCCACCCGAACGGCGACATGGTCGAGACCCTGGAGACGGGGACCGGGTCACGGACGCAGCCGCTGATGGTACTCATCACGACGGCCGACTCGGGCCGGCGGAACACGGTGTACGACCAGCGCCGGACGTACATCGAGCAGCTGGCCCGCGGTGCCCTGGCCGACGAGAGCTACTTCGGCGTGATCTGGGCGGCGGACGAGAGCGACGATCCGTTCGCTGAGGCCACGCAGCGGAAGGCGAACCCGGGGTTCGGGATCTCGCCGTCGCGGGCGTTCCTGGCCGCGGAGGCGCGGAAGGCGCAGAACAGCCCGGCGGACCTGGCGAAGTACCTGCGCCTGCACCTGGGGATCCGCACGAAGCAGGAGACGAAGTTCCTGGAGCTCGGTCCGTGGGATCGGAACGCGGGGATGGTCGACGAGATCGCCCTGAAGGGCCGGGAGGCGTACGGCGGCCTGGACCTGGCGTCCACCTCCGACCTGTGCGCGCTCTGCTGGCTGTTCCCGGACGAGACGGGCGGCTACGACGCCCTGTGGCGTCTGTGGACGCCTCAGGACAACGTGGAGGCACTGAACAAGCGGACGGCCGGTTCGGCGTCTGTGTGGGCGCGTGAGGGCCTGCTGTCCGTGACGCCGGGCAACGTCATCGACTACGAGTTCGTCGAGGCGTCCATCAAGGCCGACGCCGCCCGGTTCGACGTCCGCTCGATCGGCTACGACCGGTGGAACGCCTCGGCGCTGGTGAACCGCCTGTCGGCCGAGGGCTTGGAGATGGTCCCGGTCGGGCAGGGGTTCGCGACGATGTCGGCGCCGCTGAAGGAGGTTCAGCGGATGACGTTGGCCGGCACAGCGGAGCGCCCACTGCTTCGGCACGGCGGGAACTCGGCGGTGCGGTGGATGGTCGACAACCTGGCCGTGGACATGAACCCGGCGGGGGACGTGAAGCCGAACAAGGCGACGAGCGGCGACAAGATCGACGCGGTGTCCGCTCTGGTGACCGCGCTGTCTGAGGCGATGACCCGGGAGCCCGTCGAGCAGTCGGTGTACGAGACACGTGGACCCCTGGTGATCAGCGGGCTGTGACCCGAGGGGAGGCGTCGTGCGCGGACCCGACCGTCTCGTCCGCGACAGCCTCCGGTCCCGGTTCGTGGTCACGATGCAGTCCGGGGAGGCCTTCGAGGGTGTGCTGCTGGACGCCGACGACGCGACCGCGGTCCTGGTCGATGCGTGGGCGGTTACGGAGCAGTCGCGGGTGCAGGTGGACGGCCGGCTGTACCTGCCCCGCGTGGAGGTCGCGTACATGCAGCGGCCCGAGCCGGTCCGGTGATCATCTCCGGCGGCGCTGCGGTGGGGTTCGCTCCGCAGGCGTTGGGTGAGGTCACGCCGATCGCGAACGCGACCGGGTACTTCTACGGCCGGGACGCGCTCGAACTGTCGGGCCAGTGGGCCACGTACTCGCGGATGTACCAGGCGCAGCCGACGGTCGCGACGGTCGTGGACAAGGTCAGCAACGCGGTGGCCCGGCTGTCCCTGCACGTGTGGGACGCCAGCCCAGCCGCGGGCAAGGTGTTGGACGCGACGTCGCCGTACGCGCGGCTGATCGCGAACCCCTGCCAAGGGATGTCGCCTTACGCCTTCTACCGGTGGACTGCCGCGACGTACGAGATCTTCGGCGAGGCCTTCTGGTACAAGGTCCGGGGAGGCCTCGGTCAGGTGCTCGGGCTGCTGCCGATGCACCCGTCCCGGGTCGCGGTGGAGCGGGACAAGGACGGCAAGGTCGTCTACGTCTTCACGCTGGGCGTGGCGTCGGCCGGCCTGCTGCGGGCCCCCGCTGCGGACGTGGTGCCGTTCTTGCGGTACCACCCGGACAACCTGATGCGCGGCCTGTCCCGGCTGGAGCCGCTGCGGTCGACGTTGCTGAACGAGGACGCGGCCCGCCGGGCGACGGCGTCCTGGTGGAAGCGGGGCGCACGCCCGTCGTTCGCGCTGTCCACGGACCAGAAGCTGTCGGAGCCGGCGGTCCGCCGGTTGCAGGCGACGATCCAGGCGGATCACGCGGGCGCGGACAACATGGGCGGCAGCCTGGTCCTGGAAGAGGGCCTGAAGCCGATCGTCACTCAGCTGACCGCTGAGGACATGCAGTACGTGGAGACGCGGAAGTTGAACATGCAGGAGACCTGCATGGTCTACGACATCCCGCCGCCGGTGGTGCACATCCTCGACCACGCGACGTTCTCCAACATCACCGAGCAGATGCGCTCGATGTATCGGGACTCGATGGCCCCGCGACTGGAAGACCTGGAGTCGGTGGTCGACACGTTCCTGCGGCCGGACTTCGACGCGGACGGGGTGAAGCGGGCGAAGTTCGCGCTCGACGAGGTGTTGCGCGGGGACTTCGAGACCCGGGCGACCGCGATACAGCAGCTGGTGCAGAGCGGCGTGATGAAGCCGAGCGAGGCCCGTCCGCTGTTCGACTTGGACGATGCCGGCCCGCGGGCCGACAAGTTGTACGCGAACGCTGCTCTCCAGCCGCTGGGCGACCCGAACCGGCGGGTGTCGATCACGGAGACGGCTGCCGGTGATGCTGCGGACAACGCGACGGCGCAGCAGACCATCGACCAGGCACACGCCGCCGAGAACGCCACCGAGCAGCCCAACGGGGCGAGTGCACCGCTCCCGACCCCGAAGCCGCCGGCGAAGGGGATCGACGCCGACCGGACCCTGATGGGCCTGCGGGGGCGGGTGGCGCAGCGAGTAGCCGAGCTTGAGGCGCAGCAGGCAACCGAGGAGGAGTCGCCGTGAAGGTGGAGACGAAGGATGCGACGATCGCCCCCACCGGGACGGACGGCGACTTCCCGGGGACCTTCGAGGTGATCCTGTCCTCCCCCACGAAGGACCGGGACGGGGACACCCTGCTCCCGGGTGAGTGGAAGACCCCGCTCCCGGAGCACATCACCTTCGACCAGGACCACGCGATGTCGGTGGCGGGCACGGTCGGCTCTGGCCGCCCGGAGCTGGACGCTGACACGGGGAACCTGGTGGTGCGTGGGACGTACTCGTCGTTGCCGCGGGCGCAGGAGGTGCGGACCCTCGTGAAGGAGGGGCATATCCGGACCACCAGCGTCGCGTTCCTCGCCGAGAAGTCGCAGGAGAAGGACGGCACGCACACGGTGTCCCGGGAGCTGCTGAACGGCGCGTTCGTGGCGATCCCCAGCAACCGTGAGGCGGTCGTGCTCGCGGCGAAGGCGTTCGGGGAGGTCGAGAAGGCCGGCGCGCGGAACTCCAAGGCCGACACTGAGCGCATCCAGTCGATCCACGACCACGCTGCCGCGCTCGGTGCGAAGCACGGCGCCGGCACGGGCAAGTCTGCGCCGGCCCGGTCGGCCAAGAAGCTGGTCCGGGGTGACACCAAGAGCATCGTCGGGTCCGTTGAGGCCCTGCAAGACCGCGTCCAGGACGCGCTGCAGGACGAGGTCGACCCCCGCTTCGGCCGCGCCTACCTACGCGGCGTTCTTCCCGCCGATGGTGGTGGAACCCTCGTCTACGACCTGTCCAACTGGGACACCGGCGACCACGAAACGTACCGCCGGACATACACCGATGACGGTTCCGTCGTCGCACTCAACGACGACGCCCAAGAGGTCGACATTCTTGAGGTAGTCGTGCCAGACCCCGATTCGGACGACACCGAGGACGAGTCCGCCGCCACCGTGCATACCGCAGACGCCGCTCCGGCCGCCGCTGCGCTGTCGGTGGACGCCGACGACGCCGAACTGGTCGCCCTGCGGGTCCGCAGCCTGCGATTGCAGGCTTCCGCGTACTGATCACGGAAGGAGCGGGCTATGTCCGCAGTGCTACAGGCGAAGTCGAAGATCCGTGACCTCGCCACGAAGGCCAACGAGATCGCCACGAACGGCGACCTCACCGCAGCCGAGAAGAACACCGCTCTCGACCAGATCGAGACGGACATCAAGGGCTTCACCGACGTCATCGGCGTCCACGAGCGCGCGCAGCGCCTCATGGTCGGCGGGGACGCGCTGCCCGAGGAGAAGGGCGCGGACCCCGTGCCCGTGCAGGCGAAGAGCCTCGGCGAGCAGATCGCCGCTTCCGACGTGTTCGCGACCGCGCTGCGCTCCAAGGGCCTCACCAAGTTCGACGCGAGCATGGACATCGGCACGAAGGCCGTCGCCGCCCCCATCACCGAGGGCACGACGATCGTCGGCGACCACCTGAACGGCACCACGGGCGCGATCGTCACCCCGAACTACCTGCCCGGCATCGTCCCGATGCTGTTCCAGCAGTTGCTGGTGGCAGACCTGTTCGCGCAGGGGACCACGGACTCGCCGCTGATCTCCTTCGTGAAGGAGGGCACCTGGAACGACAACTCCGCAGCGGTCGCCGAGGGCGCGCTGAAGCCGCTCTCTGACGACAGCTTCCTGCGGAGTGCGGTGCAGGTCGGGAAGATCGCGAACACCATGAAGATGACCGACGAGATGGTGCAGGACGTCGGCCAGGTCGTCGGCTTCCTGAACGAGCGTCTCGTCTTCGGCGTGAAGCGCCAGGAGGAAGTGCAGCTGCTGTCCGGCACCGGCTACCCGGGCGTGCTGGGGCTGCTCGGCCAGACTGGGCTGTCGCCGGCCGTCGCGGCAGCCACGGCCACGACGAACCCGACGCAGGCGCTGGATGCGCTCTACCAGCAGGTCACGCACATCCGCACGACCCAGTTCCTCGAGCCGGACGCCTGTCTGATCAACCCGGTGGACTGGCAGAACATCCGTCTGGCGAAGGACAAGAACGGCCAGTACTACGCGGGTGGCCCGTTCACCGGCGCCTACGGCAACGGCGGGTTCTCCAACGTCGATGCACTGTGGGGGCTGCGGATGGTGCAGACGGCGGCGGCCCCGCTGGGCGCGCCGATCGTCGGCGCGTTCCGCCAGGGCGGGCAGATCTTCCGCCGGCAGGGCATCACCGTGGAGATGACCAACAGCAACGAGGATGATTTCCGCCACAACCTGATCATGGTGCGCGCGGAGGAGCGACTGGCCCTGGCGATCTTCCGGCCGGGCGCGTTCGGCCAGGTCACCATCACCTGGGCCTGATCCACTCGGTGACCGCTCCGGCGCCAGTACACACGTTTGGCGCCGGAGCGTCCCCCTGACCGAAGGAGGAGCGCGTGCCCACTCACCACCCCGAGGACTACGAGGCCATCACCGGCATCAAGCCCACGGACACCGACGACGAGGTCATTCCCTTGTACGTGCTGCCGGACGCGAAGACCACCACGGTCGCCGCCCTGGCTGGCAGCACCGGTGCCGAGGCCACGATCAAGGTGATCACTGCTCTGCCTCAGCAGATCCCGCAGCCGGAGACCCGGGCCGACGTGAAGAGCTCGCCGACAGTCGAGACCGGCTGAGATGGACCCCCTCCTCTCGGTCGGGGAGTTCGCCGCCCTGACCGGTCGAGGGCAGCCCGATCCGCTGGTCACGCTCGCCGCGTCGGGGATCGTGAGGGCGTACTGCGGGTGGGAGATCAGCGAGGTCGTCGACCAGGCAGTGACCCTGGACGTGGCCGACGGTGGCTCCCAGGTGATGCTGCCGACATTGCGGTTGACGAACGTCTCGGCCGTGGTTGTCAACGGTGTCGGTGCCTACGGGCTGCCGCCTGTGCAGCCGGCCTCGTGGACGTGGTCGACCGCGGGCATCGTCTGCCTGGCCTGGCCGTATTGGAACACCCTCTACGACCAGCCGCAGTCGCCGAGATATCCGTCTGGGCTGGGCCGGTTGACGGTCACGTACTCTGGTGGCTATCCGGCGGGCAGCGTGCCGGACGAGATCAAGGCGGTCACGTGCTCCGTTGCTGAGCGGGTGACCGCGCCGTCGGACATCGCGCAGCGGTTGGAGAACGTCGGCGGAATCCAGACGAACACCACCTATGCCCGGGCCTCGGACGGCAACGGCCTGTCGGCTACGGAGGTGGCCGTGCTGGCCCGTTACCGCATCCCGGAGTTCCGGTGAGTTTGCCGGCGGCGATGTGCCAGACCGTGACGGTGGTCCGTGCCGGTGAGTCGGTGGAGACCCCCCTGGGGTACTCCCCGGGCCCGTCGACGCCGCACGACGTCGACTGGTGCTCTCTGCAGCCGCTGCGTGGGGTCAGCTCGACGGAGTCGAACACCGCGTCAGCGGACCAGGCGGTCACCCGGTGGCTGCTATTCGCGCCGCCGGGCGCGGACATTCTCGCGTCGGACCGGGTGCAGCAGGGGCCTCTGGACCTGCAGGTGGACGGTGACCCGGCGACCTGGCCGGGTCCGAATGGCCGGCCGCACCACGTCGAGGCGTACTTGAAGCGCTGGGAGGGCTGAGATGCCGGTCGAGTTCGTCCCGGACTACGAGGGTATCGGTGAGCTGATGCGCTCCCCGGTGGTGACTGATGCTCTCGCTGAGCAGGCGCACGCGGTGTACGTCCGGGCCCGGGACGATGCGACCAGCGCCGGTGAGACCGGGTTCGCGGCCGCGTTGCGCGTGGAGGTGGGGGTCCGGCCGAAGGGCCGCCCGTACGCGACGGTGATCGCCGACGACCCGGCGGCGGGGGCAGTGGAGTTCGGGTCGAGTTCGCACCCGGTGCGCCGCCGGATTCTCGGCCGTGCCGCGGGCGTCGTCATCTATCCAATGAAGGGCTGAGCGATGGCTGACCTCGAGGTGGAGCTCTTCGCCCGAGTCGACGGTGGCCCGATCGTGTCGATGGGCAAGATGCGGATCCCCGCGCCCACCGACGACGACGAGAAGGACGTGGGGTTCGGCTGGCAGGATGGCGCCGCCGATCCTCCCGGCCCGCCTGACCGCCGGTGACCCGGCCGTGGCAGACCGCTAGCGGGGTCTGGCCGATCATCGAGACGGTCGTCGTGGCCGCGTTGCGGGCGGCGGTTCCCACCGTTGACGGGCAGCCAGTCACGGTGACCACGGAGACCGACCTGACCTTGAAGGATCGCCTGCCGCTGCTGCGTGTTCACGCGCTCGGTGGCGGCGCGTCCGACGGGTTCGATGACGACGCGGCCGTCGACGTCGAGTCGTTCGCCTTGACCCGCGAGCAGATGTGGGAGCTCGCCGGGCTCGCGCACCGAGCAGTGCTCTTGCTCCCCCAGGGTGGCGTCGTCGACGACGTCACCGTCACGTCCACTCCCGGCTACATCGACTACGGCACCCCCGAGATCCGCCGTGCTCTCGCGACCTACCGCCTGACCACCCGGGCACAGACGTCCGTCTGACCCGTTCCACCCGCACCAGACGGAGGAAGAGCCATGCCCGCGACCCTCGATGCGGCCCTCGCGGCCGGCCTGAACGGCAACCTGGTCTACAAGTTCGGTACCGGCGGCGTGTGGCTGGCCGACTACTCGGTCGCGTGCCCGGCGACCGTGTTGAACGCTGCGCAGACCGACGTGGTGATCCCGACGGGGTTCGTATTCGCCGGGTGGGGCACCGTGGACGGGATCACGATCAACCGTGCGCAGTCGAACACGAACCTGATGGGTTGGCAGTCCACGCAGGCGGTCCGCAACGACGTCGAGTCTGACGTGACGAGCCTGGACGTGAAGCTGATGGAGAACAACGCAGTCACGATCGCCATCCAGACGAAGCAGCTGATCTCCACGGTGCCGGTAAAGCCGGGTGTCGCGGGTGCCATCAACAACCCGGTGGACGGCGCAGAGCCGGCCCGCCGGGGCATCTGGGTCGGTTACGACCGCAAGCACGACGTCATCAAGGCGCAGATCCTTCCTCAGCTGTCGCTGACCACCCCGAACGGGCAGTCGGTGAAGCGGACCGACGCGAACACCCTGGACTGCGGCTTCACCGCCTATTTCGATCCGGCCTACGGCACCGACGCCCGGACCATCTGGGGCGGCGCCGGCTGGCTGGCCGCGGCTGTGAGCGCTGCTCCGACTGTCTGATCGGAGTTCCTGATCGGGTGGGGGCGGCGGCTCCAGCGGTGGGTCACGCCGCCCTCACCCTTCCCACGCCTGCGTGGGAGACCCACCGCTGACCCCACCGCGAATGGAGAGCAGTGATGCCGAAGCCGACGAAGTTCGCTCGCGGGCAGATCCGCGAGCAGATGGTCGCGAAGCTCGGGACGGACAAGGTCACCCTGACCCTGTCCGATGGGACCGACGTGTCGTGGCAGCACCCGCAGCTGCGGGGGTCGAAGGTCAGCGCGACGCTGCAGTCGTTCCTCGCCGCCGAGGACGGGCCGGGGTTCGCCCGGGAGCTGCTGGGGGACGAGCAGTGGGACCTACTGGTCGCTGACTGCGAGGACGAGGACGAGGCCACCGACGAGGTGATACTCGCCGACCATGAGGAGCAGATCCGGACCCGGGGGCTGTTCGAGAGTCGCCCTACACGCTGACCGACGTCCTCGGGGGGCACCCCGAGGCGGCGGAGGCGTCCCTGATCGCCGCCTACGGGCGGGACGCGGTCGGGGAGTTCTGGCGGGGCGAGATCACCCTGCGGGACCTGCGGGTCCTCGTGGCCGGCCTGCCGCCGACGTCGGCGCTTGCCCGGGCCCAGCGTGGGCACGCCTGGGGGGACGGGGAGTTCCTGCTCGCCGAGCTCGCCGATCGGGTGGGGCAGCTGTTGGAGCTGACCCGGGCGGCGAACACGGAGGACCACGAGTTCCACGCGCCGGAGCCCCTGCCCCGGCCCGGTGACGACCGCCGCAGAGCTGTCCAGGCGCGGCGGGAGCGGCGGGAGCTGGAGCTGGACCAAGAGGCGCTGTTCGGACTGGTGACCGTCGAGGACAACGCGGGGGGGTGACCTCCCGTGCCCCGTGCTGGTGCTGTGTGGGTGTCAGTCCTGCCCGACATGTCCAAGTTCGCGTCGTCGATGCGGGTCGGCCTGTCGATGCCGCTGGGGGGTCTCGGGCGGGACGCGGGTCGTTCCTTCGGTGGCGCGTTTTCCGCTGAGGCTGGGCGGTCCGCTGAGGCGGTGGGTCGTTCGGTCCAGGTCGCAGCGGACAAGCAGGCCGCGGCCGCTGGGCGACTCCAGTTGGCAGCGGACAAGCAGGCCTCTGCCGTGGGGCGGCTGCGGGTCGCTCAGCTGCAGCTGACGGAGGTGCAGGGCAAGGGCAAGGCGTCCGCTGTCCAGCTAGCGGCCGCTGAGGAACGGGTTGCGGTCGCCACCCGGGGGCTCGGGGCCGCCGAGGAGCGGGTCGCGGGCGCGACCCGGGCGCAGGCCGCGGCCGCGCGGGGCCTCACGGTCGCGCAGGGCGAGGTCGCCGCTTCCGCTGAGGTCGCGGGCAGCCGGGCCACTGGGTTCGGGTCCCGGGTGGAGGGCGCCGGCCGCCGGGCCAGCCGTTCCATCGGCGGGCTCGGCAAAGAGGTCCTCGGGCTGGGTGGGCTATTCGCCGGGTTCGCGGCGGTCGGGTTCTTGAGTAAGTCGATCAAGGACGCCGGTGACTTCCAGAAGCAGATGATGCTGCTGGTCACCGCGGGTGGTGAGGCGAGCTCCAACCTGGGCCTGGTCTCCAATGGGATCAAGGCGCTCGCGGTGAGCACGGGCACGTCTACGACGGACCTCGCGTCGGGCATGTACGTGATGGAGAAGGCCGGCCTGCGCGGGGCGAATGGCCTGACGGTGCTGAAGGCGGCCGCGCAGGGCGCGAAGGACGAGAACGCGAACCTGGGCGTCGTCACCAATGCGCTGACCTCGGTGATGCGTTCCTACAACCTGCCGGCGGCGCAGGCGAACTCGGTCATGAACCAGATGGTCGTCGCGGCCGGTGAGTCCAAGACGAGCATGGAGAACTTCGCTGGGTCGCTGTCGACGGTTATGCCGCTGGCATCGTCGGCCGGGATCTCCTTCGCTCAGGTGGGCGGTGCGATCGCGACCTTGACGTCGCATGGCACCTCGGCGGATCAGGCGACGCAGGATCTCGCGTTCACCATCCGGTCCTTGCAGGCGCCGAACAATGTCGCGACGCTGGCGATGGCGCAGCTCGGCCTGAACTCGCAGGACGTCGCGAGCCGCCTCGGCAAGCGGGGCCTGACGGGCACCATCGAGATGCTGTCGGCCACGGTGCTGCACCAGATGGGCCCGAGCGGGCAGGTGCTGCTGCGGACCTTCAACAACTCCACGGTCGCGGCGCTCGACGCGCAGCAGATGTTCCAGCGGCTCCCACCAGCAGCGCAGGCCGCCGCGCGCGGCTTCCTGTCCGGGGACCTGACGCTGAAGGCATTCCGCCACACGGTGATGGGGATGCCGGCGCCGGTCGCATCCCTGGCGGCGCAGTGGGCTGCCACGGAGAACAAGTCGAAGGGCTTCAACCAGCAGTTGCGGTCCGGGAATCAGGCGAGCCTGACGTACACGGCGACGATGAAGAAGGTGATGGGGGGCGCCGCCGGTTTGCAGACCGCCCTGATGTTGACGGGCGGGTCGGCGGGTTTCTTCAACCACGCGGTCGGTGCGATCGGGGCAAGTGCCAAGACGACCGGGTCGGATATCACCGCGTGGAAGATGGCGCAGGAGACCTTCAACGTTCAGCTGGACCGGTTCAAGCAGAGCGTAAACGTCGCGGGGATCACTCTCGGGACGGCACTGCTGCCGCCGCTGACCCGGTTCGCGGCCTGGCTGGCCAACAACGTCCCCCGGGTCGTCGCGTTCTCACAGGCCCACAGCGGCATGATCAAGCCGCTGCTGGTGGTGACCGGCGCGATCATCGGCCTGACGGTCGCCTCGGCCGCTTTGAACGCGGTGATGGCGATCAACCCGTACGTGCTGATCGCGGCCGGGGTGGTCGCGCTGGGCATTGGCCTGGTGATGCTGTACCGGCACAGCGAGACGTTCCGGTCGGTGGTCGGCGCGGCCATGCACGGCGGCGCTGTCGCTGTCGGCTGGGTGGTGACGGCCTTCCACGCGGTGGTATCGGCTGGTGGGGTCGCGGCCCGGTGGGTGCAGGGCGCGTGGGGCTCCGCGGTGGGTGTGGTGTCCAGTGCGACGCGGACCGCGGTTGCCGGCGCGACCCGGGCGTGGTCCGGACTGGTGGGCGGCGCGCAGAGCGCTTGGCGCGGGGTCACGGGTGCCGTCGGCGGGGCCGCCCGCGGTATCCGCTCGGCGATGCAGTCCGTGGGTGCGGCGGCGGGGTGGCTGTGGCACAGCGTGTTCGAGCCGGTCGCGCAGGGCATCGGCGGCGCGGTGATGTGGCTGTGGCGGACGCAGATCAACCCGACGGTGCGGCTGATCGCGGGGATCACCTCGTGGCTGGGGAATGCTTTCTACCAGTCGGCGATCCTTATCAAGGACGTCGCGATCTACCTGGTCGCGTCGTCGGTGCTGTGGTTGTGGAACACGGTCATCAACCCGACGTTCCGGCTGGTCGCTGGGCTGGCGGGCTGGCTGTACCGGTATGGGATCAAGCCGCAGTTCGACGCGATCAGCACGGTTATCGGCGCTGTCGGGACGGCCGCGCACGACACATGGAATGACCTGATCCAGCCGGCATGGAAGGCGATTTCCGGCGGGGCCGAGACCATGTGGTCTCAACACATCCAGCCGATGTTCTCCGCGATCGGTGGGGCGTTCGGCGCGGTCGGGACGGCTGCTCACGTCATGTGGGCGTCCTACCTGCAGCCGGCTTTCTCGGCGGTGGAGTCGGCGTCGAAAGGGCTGTGGACCGCCTACGTCAGCCCGTTCTTCAACAACATTCGGACGATGATCGGCACGACGATTCCGAACGTGTTCTACAGCGGTGTGAAGGCAGTGACGACCCACCTCCAATCGTGGGGCACAGCGGTCAGCAATCTGTGGGCGAAGTACGTGTCGCCTATCGGGGACAGCATCCAGAAGTGGATTGTCACGGACGTCCCGAGCTACTTCGCGACGGGCGTCGCGGCCATCGGTAAGGCGTGGTCCGGCCTTTCCGACATCGCGAAGGTGCCGATCAAGTTCCTCGTGAACACGGTGCTGAATGGCGGCCTGATCTGGGCGTTCAACAAGATCGCCGGTGCGGTGCACAGCTCGGCGCACATCAACCCGATCCAGCTGCCGAAGGGTTTCGCGTCCGGCGGCTGGATCAAGGGGCCGGGGACGGGGACCAGCGACAGCATCCTGGGTCGGTTCAGTCACGGCGAGTTCGTGGTGAACGCGCGGTCGGCCGAGAAGCACGCGGGACTGTTGGAGCGAATCAACGGCGGTCCCGGCGCCGGTCCGAGCCGGGCCGGCGCGATGCCCGCGTTCAGCGTGGGCGGCTGGGTGGACAGCGCGTGGAAGAAGGTCACGTCGGGTGCCAGCGGTCTGATCGGCGCCCTGAGCGACCCAGCGAAGCTGCTGGAGAAGCTGGTCCCGTTGGGCGAGCTGAAGCAGTTCGGCGGGTCGGGAATGGGCCAGCTGGTCGGGGACACGGCCCGGTCGGCGTTCGGGGTGGTGAAGGACTCACTCGTCGGGATTCTCGGGTCGCTACTGGGTGGCGGCGGCGGTGGGATCGCGGACGGCCCGGCGATCGTGGCGGCGGCGCGGAAGTTCATCGGCGTCCCGTACCTGTGGGGCGGGACGGAGCCGAACGGCTTCGACTGCTCCGGGCTGGTGCAGTACATCCTGGGGAAGTTCAACGTCCACGCGCCGCGGACGGCGGCGCAGCAGGAAGCGTGGGCGACCCCGGAGCCGGCGCGGGCGGCTGGCATCGGTGACCTGGTGTTCTTCGACCAGCCAACAGGCCACGTGGGCATCAATGAGGGCAACGGTCGGATGATCGACGCCCCGCACACTGGGGCGTTCATCCGGGAGGAAAACATCTGGCCGGGCGCACGGTACGGCCGCATCCCTGGGATGGCTGCCAGGCCCGGTGCGCCGGGCGGCGGGGGCCCGGGCGGTGGCGGCGCGGGGATGCCGACCGGGGACATGGTGACCCGGTGGGCGCCGTTGGTGACCCAGACCCTCGGCGAGCTGGGTCTGTCGCAGTCCGGCGGGATGATCGCCCGGGTTCTCCGGCAGATCAAGACGGAGTCCGGCGGTGACCCGAATGCGACGCAGGGGAACATCGGGGACGTCAACAACCGGACCGGGGACCTCGGCCGTGGCCTGATGCAGGTGATCCGGGCGACGTTCGATGCCTACGCGGGGCCGACGAGGCCATTCGGGCAGTACAACCCGCATGCCAGCATCTATGCCGGACTGAACTACGACAGCCATAAATTCGGCGGCAACCCGAACCTTTCCGACCTCGGGCAGGGCCACGGGTACGACAACGGCGGCTATTTGCCGCCGGGGACGACGTTGGTCCACAACGACTCGAATGTTCCGGAGCCGGTGTTCAGCGGTCGGCAGTGGGACATTCTGAAGCGCAACGGCGCCGACGGCAGCGGCAGTGGCGGGGGTGACACGCACATTCACGTCGTCCCGCAGCACTCGAATGTGTCGATGGATGACCTGCTCGCTCTCCGGGACCGGGAGGCGGTGCTGAACCGGTCGGGGAGGCGCAGCTGATGGCGGTCGGCACCGGCTTGTCGAAGGTGGAGTGGCTGGGCCCGGACGGGTCCGTGTGGGACCTGCACGACGGCCGGTCGACGTTCCTGTTGCACGGGGTCGCGGGGTTCGGCGCGGCGCCGCGGTCGGTCGTGTCGGATGTGCTGCCCAGTGGGGGCGCGCTGGTTCGGTCGACGACGGTGGGACCGCGGACGGTGACGCTGCCGCTGCATCTGCGGACGGACAGCATGGACCAGTTCCTCGCGACGTTCCCGCTGCTGCTGCGGTCGTTCACGGCGACGGCCCGGTCGGGTCCGGGGCAGCTGCGGGTGACCCGGCCTGACGGGTCTGTGCGGACGCTGGTGTGCTTCTACTCGGCCGGGTTGGACGCGGACGACGGGCGGGGCCTGCCCCGGACGACGGTGGCGCTGCAGCTGTTCGCGCCGGACCCCTTCTGGACGGAGACGGTCACCCGGCACGTCAGTTTCCCGTATGTGCCTGCCCGGCCGTACCTGGCGCCGTTCTTGACGGTGGCGCCGTCGCAGGCGCTGGGGTCGGCGGCTGTGATGGTGGACGGGTCGGTGGAGACGTTCCCGACGTGGCGGCTGACGGGGCCCTTCACCCAGGCGACCTTGTCGAACGGGTCGGACTCGTTCACGGCCAACGCGACGTGCGCGGCGGGTGAGGTGTGGACGATCGACACGCGCCCGAGTGTCGCGTCCGCGACTTCGAGCACCGGGGCCAACCTGATCCCGTACCTGAACTGGCCGTACTCCACGCTGTGGCCGTTGCGGCCCGGTGAGAACGACCTGACGATCGCGCTGACCGGGGCTGCGACGGGCACGGTAGCTGACCTGTTTTACAGCTCCCGGAGCGAGACGCCGTGAGCGTGCTGGTGCTCGCCCGCACCCCGGATCTGACGGTGCAGGGGGTCGTGTCCGGCTGGACGGATCTGACGGCGACCCTGGCGTTCAACACGGTCGGGTCGTGGTCGCTGAAGATGGCCGCGACTCGGGCGAACCGGGCCCTGTTCACGCCGGGGTCCGGGGTGCAGATCTTCCGGGATGACGACCTGTTCCTGTCCGGGCCGGTGGAGAGCATCGGGTTCACCCGGGACCCGTCGACGGACCCGGATCCGGGGACGTTGACGGTGGCCGGCGCCGACGACCTGGTGTGGCTGTCGGACCGGATCGTGTACCCGGACCCGACGCAGCCGGCGACCAACCAGACCGCGGCCTCGAACTGGGTGGCCAGCGGCCCGGCGGGCACGTTGATGGTGCAGCTGGTCGACACGCAGGTCGGCGCGAACGCGGCGGTGCCTCGGCGGGCGCCGCTGGTCCGGGTCGGTGTGGGCTCCGGTGTCGGCGCGTCGGTGGGGGTGAACGCCCGGTACTCACCGCTGATGGATGAGCTGCGGTCCCTGGCGTTGGCCGGCGGGGACCTGCGGATGGCGATGGTGCAGGTCGGGACCGCGTCCGGTCAGCGACTCCAGTTCAACGTGTCTCCCACCCGGGACCTGTCGGGCTCGGCCCGGTTCGGTTTCGACCTGGGCAACCTGCGAGCGGCGTCGTTCACCCAGCAGGCACCGACGGGCACCCGGGCGATCGTGGCCGCGCAGGGCGTGGGGACCGCCCGGAACATGGTGGAGTTCTCCGACCCGGCCGACGAGCAGTCGTGGTCCCGGCGGATCGAGCAGTTCGTCGACCAAAGGCAGACCAACGACCCGGTGATCCTCGCCCAGGCCGGCCGGGACGCTCTCGCTGCGGGCGCGGTCACGGTGTCGCTGGCGTCGACGACGGTGGACAGCCCGACGCTGCGGTTCGGCGCGGACGACCCGGCCGTCGGCATCGTCGGCTACGGCCTCGGGGATCAGGTGTCGGTGAGCCCGCTGCCCGGGGTCGCGGTGACCAACTCGGTCCGGCAGGTCGTCCTCACCGCGGTCAACTCCGACACGGGCCTTGTGACCGCGCTGGTGGGGGACCCGAACACGACCAGCGTGCCCAGCAATGTCCGCGCCATCCGTGCGCTCGGCGCCCGGCTCGCCCGATTGGAGAGCATCTGATGGCGGAGGACAGCTACCCGCAGCCCGCCCGGAACGCGGGGCAGGTGACAACGCTGGAGTACCAGACGATGGCGAGCGGGTACGGCCCATCAGGGGTCCTCACCGGCAGCGCCCCGCTGGTGAACTCCCAGACCGCGACGATCCAGCTGCCCCCGATGACAGCGGTCCTGCAGGGCACCTTCTACAGCAACAGCTCGACGCTGAGCGTGGCGGTCCCGCAGAACAACACGGACGGCACGACCCGCATCGACGCCCTGGTGGTCCGGCTGACGAAGGCGACCGGCCTGGCCGCTGCGACGGTGGTCACGGGGACCCCGGCGGCGAACCCAGCCCCGCCGACCCTGCTGAACAGCGCCGCGACCTTCGACCTGCCGTTGGCCTACTACCAGGTGCCGGCGGGGCAGCTGCCGACGCAGGTCGTGGACTGCCGGCAGCTGATCGGCGCCAACGTGTCGGCGAGCCCGCTGGCGTACCCGCCGCCGCTCCCGCGGCCGGGGAGCCGCTGGCTTCAGACGGACACCAGCTGGCAGCAGGTGTGGACCGGGGCCGGGTGGGTGCAGGACGGTGGTCCAGCGCCGTCCTCCGGCGGCCGGTTCGGTGGGGTCGTCGCCGGGTCGGCGGCCAGTTCCGGGATCCCTCTGGTCGTGGAGTCCGGGTCCGGGCTGATCCCGGGACCGTCGACGACGTCGCCGTTGACGGTGGCCCCGGGCGCGGGTGGCCGGTGGCGGGCGGCCGCCCGGATCCGGTTCAGCGGCGGTGCCGCCTCGGGCAGTTCCGCCGCCTGGCTGATCACCTCGGCCGACGGCATCCCGATGTACCTGCGGGCGGTCACGGGTGGGTCGACGGTGACCGCCTACGCGGAGACCGAGGTCGACCTGTCCGACGGCGACCGGCTCGCATTCGCCGTGACCCTGGCCGCTGGGGTCGCCATCAGCGGTGACAACTCGTCCGAGTCCGGGTTCACCTTCCGACGCGTCGCCTGAAAGGGGCACCCGCAATCATGGCCGTGACCAACAGGACCATTTCTTTCGCTTTCGAGGATTCCGCTGGACAGCCGATTCCCGGTGTGGTGGTGACGTTCACCCCGTCGGCGCCGATCATTCTGGATGGCGCGACGCGGGTGACGCAGCGGCCGATCACCGGGGCCACCGACGCGACCGGTGTCGGGTCGGTGTCCCTGATCCCCACCGACTACGCGGGCGCTGCCCCGTCGGGGTTCACCTACGGGGTGCAGGCCACGGCCCCCGGGTTGGCGCCGGCCGCGCAGTTCAACATTCCGGTGCCGGCGGGGACGACGCCGCTGGTGCTGCACTCGGTGGCCCCGGTCGCGCAGAGCGGTGTCACGTCGCCGTTCATCTCGGCGGCGCTGCTGGGCGCGCCGGGCGGTGTGCCGGTGCTGGGTTCGGACGGGTTGGTGCAGGCGTTGAACCTGCCGGCGACCGCGAACTCGTCCACCGACTCGACCGCACGCACGGCCGCCGCGGCCGCGCAGACCACCGCAACGGCCGCGCAGACGGCGTCGACCACAACCACGGCCGCGCTGTCCGCGAAGGCCCCGCTGGCGTCCCCGACGTTCACCGGCACGGTGGCTGTCCCAACCGCGACCTCGGGCACCAACTCGACGGTGGCCGCGTCGACCGCGTTCGTCGCGGGCGCGGTGGGCGCTGTTGCGGCGGGTGGTACGCCGACCCCGCAGGCCAGTGCCACCGCTCCCGGGACCATCCAGCTGGTCGGTGCGCTGGCCGGCACCGCCACGGCCCCGACCCTGGCCGCGAACTCGGTGGGCGCGGCTCAGGTGGCCGACGGGTCGCTGGGGTTGCTGGAGCTGGCTGCGGCCGTTAGGACCGAGTTGGTCGCCCCGTGGGCCGCGAACACCCCGTTCGTGGCGAATCAGGTCGTGGTGAACCCGTCCGGTGCTGTGGTGGCGGCGCGGACCGCGCACACGTCGGCCGCGACCTACTCGGGCGCGACGAACTGGTTCGAGGTGGCCGGCGCGGCCGGCGCGGTACAGGACACCCCGTTCGGGATGCTGCTCCCCGGCGCCGGCGTCGTCGACTCGGGCGCATCGAACGGCGAGTGGTACTTCCCCGCCGCCGGCTACGTCACCTACGGGCACCTGTCGCTGGGCGCCGCCCCCGGCGGCGGCAGCTACACCGCGCAGCTGTACAACAAGGTCAGCGGCGCCACGTACCTGTCGCTGGCGGCGGCGGCCGGCGCGACGGTCGCCGACGTGACCGGTCAGGCCGTCCAGGTCGCGGCCGGCTCACGAGTGGGTGTGCGCCGGACCACGGTCGGCGCTGCGGGTACTGAGGGTTCGGACGCGACCGTGCAGTTCGGGGTCACCGCGACCGCCCCGGCCGGTGTGCCGGTGACGCAGCCGACCGCTGCCCCTGCCGCGACGACCGCGGTCATCACCCGTGGGAACGTCAGCTCGGGCAGCAACTCGGCTCTCGCCACGTCGATCAACTGGGCGCACACGGTCGCGTCGGGCGTCACGCAGCTGGTGATCGCGGTCGGCAACAGCTGCGGCACCACCGCCAGCGGCGTCCTCGACACCCCCGCCGCCGTCACCTGCACGGCCGGCACTGCGACACGGATCGGCCGGACCCAGACGACCAGCGGGTACGGCAGGAACGTCGAGTTGTGGTCGGTGCCGAACCCGGCGGCGGGCGCGGCTACCATCACCGTCACCGCAGCGATCCCCGCGGGCGCTACGCAAACCGGGTTCGCGATCACGGGCACGGCCACCGGCTACGCCGCCAACTACGGTCTGTCCCCGGCGCCGGTGACGGCGATGACCGCTTCCGCGACGTCGGTGTCCGCGGCTGTCACGGACGCGACCCGCGCCGGGTCGCTGGTCCTCGCCGCGTGCTGCGCGCGGGCGACCGCGGGCCCGGCGGTCGGTGGCACGGGCGGCACGCTGGTGCAGTCGGCGCTCGCCGTCACAAACGATGCGCTGTCGTTCGCCGAGTTCACCGGCGGTTCTGCGTCGGTTAACCCGACGTTCACCATCGGGGCTGCTGACCAGATGGCCCTCGCGGCTGTCACGATCGGCGTCTGATGCCGACACTGCTCCTGGCCCGCCGGCCATCGGTCCCGGTTCCGGCGACCCGGACCATCACGTTCGACGCGGTCGGGTCCCGGGTCCGCGCCGAACTGAAGGTGTTCACCGATTGGCTGGCCGCGAACAACGTCCGCGGCCTGGTCGGTGAGGTCGGGGTCCCCGGGACGTCGACGGCCGGGTCGGACCCGAACGCGGACCCCGCGTGGGACGCCGCGTTCGACGGGTGGTACGCAGCGGCGGACGCCGCTGGGCTCGCGGTGACCGCGTGGACGTCCTCGGAGTGGGGTGTCGGGCTCCGCGCGTTCCGGAACCTCGCGGGGGATAACTCGCCGCTGAGCATCACGACCAGCTCCGGCACGGTGCTGAAGCGGTGGCCGGGCCCGTTGCGGGGCGTGAACCTGGCTGGGCCGGAGTTCGGTGACGCCGGGCCGAGTGCGCCGCTCTCCCCCCGGCCGGGCGTGTTCGGCAGCCAGTACTACTACCCGCAGCAGGGGTCCTGGCAGTACCTCGGCGCCCAGGGCGTGAAGCTGGTCCGACTGCCCTACCGGTGGGAGCGGTTGCAGCCGGCGCTGAACGGGCCGCTGGACACCACCGAGCTCGGCAGGATCCGCACGGCCCTCGGCTACGCCGCGGCCGCCGGGATCGCGGTGTTGCTGGACATGCACAACTACGCCCGATACACCCAGGCCGACGCGACCACCATCCTCGACCTCGGCCAGCCGAACCCGGCCGGCGGGACCATGACCGACGCGTTCGTCGACCACTGGGCGAAGGTGAGCGGTGCTCTCACGGGCACCGCTGGACTGTACGGCTACGGGCTGACGAACGAACCGCACGACCTGACCGTGCCCGCTGGGAGCGCGGCGGGAACGCAGCCCTACCAGGTCTGGCAGACCGCCTCATCCGCCGCCGTGGAAGCGATCCGCGCCGTCGACTGGGCGGCGCCCTCGACCATCACGGTGTGCGGCTACAACTACGGCAACACCCACGCCTGGGCATCGCTCAACGGTGGTACGGCGTGGCTGTACACGACCATCCCCGCCGGGCAGACCGGCGCCGGCCAGCCCCGCAATGCCGACCCGAACGTCCTGTTCGAGGCGCACCACTACTTCGACACCGACCACTCCGGCACCTACGCAGGCACCGAAGCCACGACACGGGACTCCGCTGTCACCGCTGGGTACACCGCCGGGCAGGTCACCGTGACGGGTTCGCCGAGCCCTTCTCGGCCCCCGGCCCCCGTGCCAACGACCACGCCAGCGCTGTCCGCCGCGGGCGGTGTCGGCCTGGTCACGCTGACGTTCACCGCTGCCCCGACCGGGCAGACCGTGTCGATTTTCCGGGGCGTGTCGGCGGGCGCGGAAAGCGCGACCCCCATCGTCACCGGCCTGACAACCACAACCTTCACGAACCCGGAGCGGGTCGCCGGCACCTACTACTACCAGGCCGCGTACGTGAACGCGGACGGGACGGCGGGGCCGAGGTCGGCGGAGGCGTCGGGCACCGCCACAGCGCAGGCGGGAACCGCCTACACCCAGGCTGACCCCGGGGCCGCGACCTACACGTTCACCGCTGACAACGCGGCCTAGGCAGGGAGGCTCCGATGCTCACAGCAGGCGCGACCGTCACCACCATCACCGACCCCGTCAGCTCCGCGACACTCACCTGGGACACCGCGTCATCCCAGCCCGCGACCTACCGCACGGACGGCCCCGGCGGGACCCCCTACGTCGACAGCAACGGTGGCGCGGTCCTCCACAGCTCCCCGATCACTCTCGGCACCCAAGCCACGATCATCGCGATCGTCCGCAAACCGACCCCCGTCGGGTCACCCAACACGGCCACGTCGATGCCGGCGGGTGACCACGCATCCCTGCTCAGCACACCCTCGTTCGACCTGTACATCGGCTACACGGACCTGACCCGGACCCAGGCCACGATGCCGTGGGCGAACAACGCGATCGACGGGTCGGGCAGCGCGCTGGAACGCATGTGGATCAACGGCGCCGAGGTCGGCATCGGATCCCAGGACATCACCACCGACTGGGCGATCGTCACCATCCAGATCCGCGGGCTCCCCGCCGGGACATCGGTGATGGCGGTCAATAAGAGCAGCGGCGGCGTCGGGGTCCGTGACGTGCAGGTCAGGCACATCGAGGTGTTCGCGAGTCAGTTGTTGACCTTGCCGCAGCTGAACTACCGACACGGCCAGCTCGGGACCAAACACCAGATCCCCGTGCACGACGCCACCGCTGTCCCCGCGACCAAAGCCCGGATGCACGCCCCGATCGCTCTGATGAACCGCAGGCGGGTCCTCGACGGTTCCGACGTCGACTCCTACCGGGACTGGGCCGCGCGCGCGGTTCGCCAGCTGAAGTACACGACCACCGCGAACGCGCAGGGCGTGACGGGATACTACGCCAACCCGGCGCAGCTGTCGATCAACAAGGGGTCGTACTCGATCCCCGTGTACGTGGTCCCGCAGGCGACCCCGCGGGTCCGGGTCGGGTTCATCGGTTATTCCGCGCAGCGCACACAGAACGCGGACAGTGCTGTGTCCGGACTCGGGGCCCGGATGGCGTCGGTGCCGCTGCCCCCACTGGCCACCATTCAGTCTGGGACGAATCAGCAGTTCGTCTTGGGCGCCGCCGCTGCGGCCGGCGCGACCACGCTGCAAGTACTCAAGGGACCGAAGGCGTCAGCCACCGACACTGGCTGCGTCCCCTACCTGTTCCCCGCAGGCGTCCAATACATCATCGAGCCGGGCACCGCGAACTCGGAGGTCTTCACCGGCACCGAGTCGTTCGACCAGGAGAAACTGAACGCGCCCACCGACACTACCCAGCCGTACCCGTGGCTGATCACCGCGCTGACGAACGCGCACCCCGCGGGGGCGCTATTCCAGCGGGCGCATCAGATCGAAGCGGATGGCAACGACAAGCACTGCGGGATCCTCTGCCCCACCGGGAACGTCGCCGGGGACGGTGTCCAGATCGTGGAGTTCTTCGAGCTGTGGGGGCTACGTCCGTCATTGGTCTCCCCCAGCGGGTGGGCGTTCGCTTTCGGCGGGTACTGCGATGACTTCTTCCACTGGAACGGGGTCTTCAAATACACGTGGGGCTCTCGTGCGTGCGGGCTGTCGATGCTATCCGGCCTGGTCACGGTCGCTGAGTGGCAGGCCGCTGCTGACGCCGCCACCGCCGCCAGTGGGGACGTCACCAAGTACCGGGACGCCATCCCGCACGCCATCGGCGTCGGGTACGTGGTCACCGGCAGCGACTACGGCGCGGGAATCAGTCAGGGCACGCGGCTGACGAACATCGCCCCAGCGAACCGGTGGGACGGGACGAACTACTCCGGAGTAAAGGCCGGCGCGGCGACCGCCATTTCACAGGATCGTATGGTGATGGGGTCCCGGTGGGCGCTCTCTCACACGGTCACTGACGCGCAGATCCTCGCGTGGGTCAATTCGGCGGCCGTCGTAGATCAGCCGTACCGGGTCGCGGTGGGGTTCGCGCTCCGCGACTACGGCGCGGTCACGATCGACACCACCACCGGGGCTGCCGCGATCTACGTCGAGGACGAAAGGGCATCCAAGGCCGGTTTCGGTTTCGGCGCGGCGACCAGCTCGATCCCGTCGGAGTGGCGGATCCGTGACGCGGTCCTGTCTGCGATCCAGACGTTTGCCGTGGAGTCCCTGCTGCCGGTAATGGCCTGAGGGGTAGGCGCCATGCCTGATCTTTTGCGGGCCCCGCCGCCCGCGCCGGTCACGCAACCGACACCCACACCGGTTCCCGCGCTGTTCGACGTGGGCCGGTTCGATATCGACACGTTCGGGAGCTGACGCATGGCCTACACCGCCCCACCCCTAGCCGTCACGCAGGCGGCCGTCACAACGGCCGGCTGGAACGCCATCCGCGACGACCTCGCCGACCACCAGGGCCGGATCACCACCCTTGAGACCGCGCCGGCACCGGCCAGCGGCGGGACTCTCACGGGCGGGTACATCTACCTGGACAGCTACACACAGGCAAGCGACGACGACAAGCTGACTGCCGCCATGGCCGATGCGCAGGCGGCCACGTACCGCCCGACGATCCGGCTGATGAACCGGGCCTACACCTTTGCCATTCAGCGGGTCCTGTACGACGGATTCCGCATCGAAGGCCCACCCGGGTACAGCAACGCCGAAAAGGGTTCGGCGAACATGGCCTGCCAGGTCACCCTAAACGGTGGCGGGGTCTGGCTGACCGGGTCCTCGACGGCTTCCACGTTCGATGTCTACGTCGGTCAGATCGACTTCAAGGGCAGCAGCTCCACCCAATTCATGGCGTCCCCGACGCAGACCCTGTACTGCTGCATGCTCCGAGACCTGACCTTCTCCGGGTTCAAATCGGTACTCGGTTCGCAGGCCGCGAAGATGCTGATCACCCTGTGCCAGTTCGACGGGTACTGGGAGGTCAACAACAGCTACAACGGCGCTATCCACCTGGGCGGCTCCGACAACATCGGTTTGTGGCCGGCCGGGATGGCGCTGGACTCGGGCACCGCGTTCGCCACCGCCGGGGCCGCGAACGGCCAATACCACCTGTGGCTCGATGGGTTGGAGAAGTCCACGATCGGTCCGCTGTACATCACGGCTGAGGGCGCGTGGAACGGCGTCCGGGTCACCGGCTCGGGCATCGGGTCCACGTCGAACAACCAGGGCGGCCCCCTCGACTTCTGGTCCCCCAAGATCGAGGGACGCAATGCCGGGGCCCCGTGCAACGGCTCGCTTCTCCGCGTCGAGGGCGGGATCGTGAACATCAACGGTGGCTGGATCTCCTACGGCATGGCGAGTCCGGCGACTCCCGGGCATTCCCCTGCCGACGCCGGGATCATCCACCAGACCGGCGGGCAGCTCAGTGTCAGCAAGACCACCTACGACCACGCATCCGCGGTGGCCGAGGCGGTGCCGTTCATATACAGCGCGGGCGGCATCGCCTACGTCGACAAGATCTGGCGCGCATCCAAGGGCGGCGTCTGGACCGGCCTGCCCCGCTACACCGCGGCCGGGGGGACGGTCAACGCGGACGCCTCCGTCACGGCCGTCTGACGTGGCCGACTTCGGATATCGACCGCTGCCCGCGAACCTGCTGCTGAACACCGGCGCCGACTTCGACGTGACCGTGACGCAGCAGGTGAACGGCCTGCCGCAGCCGTGGGGAGCCGTGCAGGTGCAGTTCGAGTTCGAGAACGGGACCGTGTGGCCGGCCACGGTGACCGGCGCGGACGCGGTGTTCACCCGGCCGCGGAACGAGTGCGACGCTCTCGCCGCGAACCAGCGGGTCGAGCTGATCTTCATCGACGGCGCACACCGCACCGTGTACAGCAGCGGCCGGGTGTTCCGTGCCTGACTACGCCACCGGCGCGACCGTCGTCGTCACCGCGCCGCACCTGCCCGCCATGGTCGTCAGCCCGCCCTCCACGCCCGGTGTCATCGTCACCGTCCTCCGAGGCCCGCAGGGGCCGGCTGGGCCGGCTGGTGCGAACGGCGTCACCGAGTACCACGGCCTCGGGCCTCCGCCGCTGACGATCCTCGGCAGCCACCCGGGGGACCTCTACATCGACGACCTGACCGGCGACCGCTACCAGCAGATGTAGGAGCAACCCATGGCATGGACGCTGACCGGCAACATCAGGGGTCCCGCTGGACCCACCGGCGCGACCGGCGCTACCGGCCCAGCGGGGGCTGCCGGCCCGGGCGGGCTGACCTGGCGCGGCGCCTGGTCCTCGACCAGCGCGTACGCCGTCAACGACTCCGTGTCCTCCAACGGCAGCACGTTCTTCGCTGTCGCCGCGAGCACCAACCAGCAGCCCAGCCAGGCGTACCCGCCAGTGGCGACCGCGTCGTGGGCGGTCCTGGCCATCGAGGGCGCGCAGGGCCCCACCGGCGCGACAGGTCCAGCGGGAGCTGCGGGCGCGGCCGGGGCCACCGGTGCACAGGGCCCCGCCGGCACTGCGGGCGCGGCCGGCGCGACAGGCACCACCGGGGCGACGGGCACCCGAGGGTCGCTGTGGTACACGGGCAGCGGCGCCCCCGGGACGATCGCCGGGTCGTTGCCCGGCGACCAGTACCTCGACACGGCGTCCGGCACCGTCTACACGCTCAGCTGATGCCTTGGGCCCCAGGCGGCAGCATCCGCGGCCCAGCCGGACCCACCGGGCCGGCCGGTGCGTGGCCAGCGCTCGGCGGGAAGGTGTCCGGTCAGAATCAGCCCCCGTCGAACATGATCACGTCCGCCGCGGCCACGCTGGCCTCCGGCAACATGAGCGCGTCCCTACTCGACGTCGGACCGGGGTCGGCCACCTACTCGGCGATCGCGATTTACGTCGGGGCTGCCAGCGGGAACACCGGCGGCGCGACCCTCGAATGGCGGCTCGGGATCTACACCGACGCCAACGGGGTCCCCGGAACGCTCGTGGTCGACGCCGGTGCGCTGACCGCGCTGGTCGTCGGCGCCAACCCGCTCCCGATCACCCAGACGCTCCAGGGCCGCTACTGGTGCGTCTGCCGGTACGTCGCGAGCGCCGCCCCGTCGACCGCACCAACGGTGCACCAGATCACCAACGGGCTCGCCCTGCCGGGTAACACCTGGACCAACGACTACCGCGGGCACCTCGCCACCGGGCAGGCGGCCGGGGCGCTACCCGCGGCCTGGCCGGCGTCGACGCCGAACATCTCCAACGTCGTCACCGTCGGCATGCGGTTCGTCTGACCGAGCGCCAAACCCAGGAGGCATGGCCATGACCGACCCCGCACCTGTTGTCCCACCGCCCGCACTCCCGGCCCAGCCGGCCCGGCCGGTGCAGTCCGAGAACTACTTCCGCGCGATCTGGGGGATCACCTGGCTGTACTTCGGTGTCGGCGCGCTCGGCGGCACCGGCAGTGCCGCAGTCGTGTCGGTCCTGGACTCCCTGACCACACAGCGGATCCTCGCCATCGTGTTCCTGTTCGCGGGTGGGCTCACCCTCGGGAGCCTGTTCGTGGAGCGGTTCGAGGATCGGCTCACCCGGGTCCGGGGCACCCCGGTCGGCGCGATCCTGCTCGCGGACGGCGCGGAGCTGGCCGCGTGCATCATCGGGGGGCTCGCGACCGTGCTGGTCACTGTGACTACCGCCGCCCGGTACGAGGCGACCGCCCCCCACGTCGGGGCCCTGCACGTCCTGTTCGGGGCGTCCTACCCGGTCGGCGCCGAGACGCTGGTCGCGGTCGTCGCGCTCATCCGGGCCGTCCGCCTGATCCGCGACCCGGACGACGAGGAGCAGACGGGCGGGCGCTCGTGAATGTCGGCTCGCTCGCCACGCAGTTCCTCGTCGCGGTCGTCCCGATCACCCTCGGCGGGGTCGGGTGGCTGATCAAGAACCGGCGGCCCCGGGCCGTGAAGGCCGCCGCGGACCTGAGGGCCGCCGCGGACGCCCGGAAGACCGACGCCGAAGCCGCGGCGATCACCGCGCGCACCGCCCTCGAAGGCGTGCAGGCCCAGCAGAAACGGCAGGACGACCTCATCGCCGACCTGTACAAGCAGATCCGCGAGACCCGGGTCCTGGTCGTCGACGCCGACGAACGGGTCCGCAGCGCTGAACGCCGCGCTGACCGGGCCGAACGTCGCATCGACGTGCTTGAGCAGGCGCTGCGGGACCGGAACATCCCCATCCCCCCCTGACACGGACTGACCTTCTAGATCAGGGCGAGGTTGCGCTCCCGGGTGCTGTCGGAGTCGCGGCCGTAGAAGTTCGTCCGCTGGCCGTAGTAGGGCGGGCCGCCGACGTTGCCGTCGTCCCGATCGGCTGGGTCGTCGCAGTCGCACCGGCATGGCCCGTCGTGCCCACGCACGAACTGGCAGGAGTGCGTGCCCCAACAGGTGTCACAGAAATCGTTGTCCATCCGCCCATCTTTCCACCCGACCGGCACCCGCCGGCCGGGCCTCACCCGCGCCCTGGAGGGCACCCAGCCATGGCAGAGCCCCCGATCACCCTGCAGGCGATCCACTACAGCGCCGGCAGCAACAGCCCCTACGACCGGATCGTCATCCACTGCACGGCGCCCGGAATCGGGTACCCCGCCGCGAGCAAGCAGGGCGACGCCCACGGGACCGCCCAGTACTTCCAGCAGGCGTCCAGCGGCGGGTCCGCGCACGACGTGTTCGACATCGGCGGCGCGGCAACCCGTGAGCACTGCGTCGCGTTCCCCGTCATCGCGTGGCACGCGCCGCCGAACCCTCGCAGCATCGGCAAGGAGGTCTGCGGGGAACCCAGCTACACCCGCGTGCAGTGGCTGTCCGACGCGGTGTGGCCGGCCGTTGAGGCGTGCGCTCTCAGCACCCGCGAGGACTGCCAGGCATACAACATCCCGATGGTGCGGATCACGTCCGGTGACCTGCTCCGGGGCGCCCACGGAATCACCGGGCACGTCGACGTGTCCCAGGCGTGGCACCAGTCCACCCACTGGGACCCGGGATCCAACTTCCCTTGGGACCGGTTCATGGCCGTCGTCCTGGCCGGTTCCCCGGCCGCCGCGGCCCCGCCCAAGCAGGCGATGCCCCCGGCGCAAAAACTGGTCATCCGCCAGTACCCGCGGGCGGCGTGGCGGCCCGGCCCCTGGTCCGCGACTGAGCTCGCCGCGATGTTCGCGACCCCCGACGGGCAGCCGCACCGGTCCCTCGAGGTGGTTCAGACCGCGCTGAACGGGCAGGGCTGCGGGCCCCTCGTCGCCGACGGCGTCATCGGGGACCACACGAAAACCGCGTGGCGGAACTGGGAATGGCGGATTTACGGCCGCGACTCCGCGGACGCCAACGACATCCCGAACCGCTCGACCGTGGAGTCGCTCGGCAACGCATCCCAGCTGTTCATCGGAGGAATCTGACATGCCTGACACCACCGCACCGCAGCCCACCGAGCCGGTGGGCGTCGCCGCATGGGACGCGTCCGTCCCCGACGGCTACGTGCAAGCAGCCACCACCTGGGTCGACGGCGTCATCGACGTTCCCTCACCCGAGGCCCCCGTCAACCACGAGGCCCCTGCCCCCACCGCGCCGGCACCGGCGACGCCGACTGTGCCAGCAGGTCCGTGACCGCGCACCCGATCCGCCCGGGCGACTACTTCCTCACCCGGGCGGACACCGCTCTCGGCCTGGCGATCCGCACGGTGACCCGGTCGCCGGTGAACCACGCCGGGATCGTCACCGCGGTCGAACCCGACGGGACCGTGCGGACCGTGCAGGCGCTCTCGCACGGGGTCGTCCCCCGGCCGCTGCCCCTGCGGGTGGCGACCGGGGACGCCGTCGTCATCGTCCACCCGACGATCACCCACCAGCAGCGGCTCCTGGCAGCCGGCACCGCCGAGCTGCTGGTGCACCGACGCGTCGGCTACGACTACAGCGACCTGCTCGCCGCCGGCCTCCTCCAGTACGGCGTCAGCTTGCCGTCGATCCGACGGAAGGTCGCCGACCCCGACCGGATGATCTGCTCCCAGGCCGTCGACTGGTGCTACGGCCAGGCCGGCGTCCACCTGTTCGATGACGGCCGCACCCCGCAGGCCGTGACCCCCGGCGACCTGCTGTGGCTGCACGAGCAGCGCGGCTGGGCCACCACCTGGTGGGGCGGCACCCCACCCGGAACCCCGCACAAGGAGGCACGCGCATGATCATCGAGACCAAGGTCGCCGCAGCCAGCGCCGGAGGTGGGATCGCCGCCGTCGCCGCGACCGTCGCCATGGACTACCTGTACAAGCAGCCGATCCCACAGTCCGCCGTCGAGGTGCTGCTCGTCTACATCGTGGCGCAGGGCGGCGCGTTCATCGCCGGGTACGTCGCCAAGCACACCCACCGCCCCGACCTCGCCGCCACCGAGGTGCTGCCCCCTACCGGGTCACCGTCGATGGCCGACACCGGCCCGACCAGCCCGGAAGGCGGCCCACCCGACGCGGTGCTCACCGAGGCGCAAGCCGGGCAGGTGCAGGCCGCCATCGACGCCGCGGTCGCCGCCATCCCACCCGCCGCTCCCACGCCGGTCGTGGTTCCCGTCACCGTCACCGCGCCCCCCGCGCCCGCCTGGGACGCGCTCCCCCCACCCGCACCGGCTCCCGCACCGGCGCCGCCCGTCCCGCAGGCCGGCGCCACCGCCGCAATGGTCTGACCGACCCCGCAACGCCAGCGCCCCACCGATCCCTGCTGCCGGGGTCGGTGGGGCGATTTCTTGCGTTCAGCGCGCCTCGACGTCCGCGACGAGCGCGACCCCCGCCGGGCTGTCCTCCTGGTGCCACTCGGTGACCGCGCGGTATCCGAGCCGACCGACGACCGCGTCCGCGTCGAACGTCCACACGCCGTGCTCATCCAGATCGCCCGCGTCAACGGCGACACGGCGATGGTGGTACTCGTGGCCGTCCCACTCGCCGTCGACGACGCGGTAGCGGGTCACGAGGTCGACGCCGTAGCCGCCGCCCTCGTTCGGCAACGAGTGGATGACGGCAGCGATGGCGGTCTCGGTGGCGGTGGTCTGTGCGGCCATGGCGGGCTCCTTGGGTTGGGGTAGGTAGGGTCGGTCAGCCGAAGCTGGCGGCTCCGTCGTCGCACCGGTAGCAGACGTAGCCGACGATGCCGGAGGAGTCGCTTGCGAGGTGCGCACCACTCCGTCCGCAGGACTCGCAGCGGTGGGACGAGGTGCGACGCGCGGTGCTCTTGGTAACGGTCCGCTTCGGGGGGGGCGTCGAACCGCAGGCCGCGTGGCGGACCGTCCAGCGGCCGTTGACCTTGCCGCCGAGGAGGCCCGCACCGGCGGCGACCTGACCGGAGCACTGGGTGCAAGCCCCGGCGTAGGTGTTCGGCCTGGCGGTCATGGCGGTCATGGCGGTCATGGCGGGCTCCTCGGTGTCGGTGCCCCTGCTGGGGCGATGACATAAGTGTGTGCCAATCAATCCGCCACGTCAACCCCTGCACCGAAATTTCTGTGTGCCAGACTTCAGCCATGGCCGGTCGTCCCGCACTGCCCACCGATCAGCGCCGCACCGCCCGCCTCGTCGTCCGGGCCACCGCCGCCGAACTCGACGAGATCCGCCGCGCCGCCGAACTCTCCGGCCTGTCCGTGTCCACGTGGCTACGCGACATCGTGCTCAAGGCCGCCAGGTAGGCGCCGGCCGCCACGGGCCGGCCATCACCCGCTCGCACCCGCACCCATCGGCACGGCAACGCGGGTCGTGCAGGCTCCAGTAGTGGTGGCAGGTGGGGCACGTCGGCGCGTCCATGCGGCGACCGTAAGGGCGAGGTCGGACAGGGTCAGCCGACCTTGGTCCACGCTTCGCAGCCGGTGCTCTCGAACGCTTTGTCCGACCTCTGGATCGTGACCACGGACGGGCCGGCCGAGTTGTTGTTGTTCAGGATGCCGGCGGTGTCGCCGCTGCCGTCGGTGTTGCTCAGCCGCGCCCAGTAGCAGTTCCCCGACGCCGGGACACCCGACCGGTAGGTACCGGCCTCGATGTCCGTGCCCACCAGGTAGGTGCCGTCGCCGGGGATCGTCGCCGAGGACGCGCCCCCGCCGCCCCCGCCGACAGCCGCGGCTGCCTGCTCGGTGCGCACGACGGTCACCGTGGGTCCCGGAACAGCGGGACCCGACACCGTCACGGTCGGCGCAGGCGCTGCCGGCGCGGTGACCGTCCGGGCCGGAGCTGCCACGGGCGCGGCCCCTGCCACGGTGACCGTCGGCGCAGGGGCCGCCGCGCCCGCCACGGTCACGGTCGGCCCGGGCACGGGAGCACCAGCCACGGTGACCGTCGGAGCTGGAGCGGCGACGGTCGCGGCGCTCCCCGAGTTGCTCGCCCGACCGATCCCGCAGCCGCCGAAGAACAGCACCAGCGCACCCAGCGCTGCCAGACCACGGCGCCGCTTCTTCGGCTTCGGGGCGGCGGTCGCGGCGATCGGACCGGGCGGCTGGTCGGTGCTCATGGCGTGCTCCCTTGTCGGCTCAGTAGGACGCCATGGTGAGCGCTGGGCGACCAGTCAGATACACCGAGGCTGGTCACGGTTGGGTGACGGGGCGCCGGGCTCGCTACCCTGCCCGGACCCCCGAGACGGCGCCGGCCGCGAGGACGGCGCGCCACCGGGCGTCCGCCCCCGGAGCGGCGTAGATGGCGGTGGTTGCGGGCGACTGGTGGCCGAGGAGTTCCTGGACGGCGCGGATGTCCGCCTCCGACTGGTAGGCGACGGTGGCGAACCGGTGCCGCAGCTGGTGCAGCGTCTCGGGGATCTCGTGCACGTGCAGGTGCCGATTGGCAATCGCCGACACGCGTGACGCCTCGTTGTAGCCGCGGCCGCCGTCGGCCCGCCGAATCACGGCCCCGCGGTGGTCCGGCAGCGCCCGCAGCACGGCGGCCAACCCGGGGCTAACGAACACGGTCCGGCCGACGCCGCCCTTGCCGTTGACGACCCGCAGCGACGGGGGAGTGGCCCGCAGGTCCACCTCCGACCAGTCCAGCTGAGCGACCTCCATCGCCCGCAGGCCCGCGTAACCCGCCAACGCAAGGATCGCGCGCGTCCGTAGGTCCGCAGCCGCAAGCGCCTCGGCGAAGGCGTCCTCAGGCATCGGTCGGGGGAGCCGCCGGCGTGTCTTGGGTGTGAGCAGGCGAGTGCTCGGGTCGTCCGGCCTCAGGCCCTCTCGGACCGCCCATCGGTAGAACTCGCGGACGTGCTCGATCTCGACGCGCACCGAGTCGCTGGCGACCTGCCGGACGCGGACCTCCTGCCACGCGCGCAGGTCGGCCTCAGTGAGCGTGAGCAGGTCCCGGTCATCGTGCGCGCGAGCGAGCCGGCCCAGGACGTACCGGCGGTTCCGACGGGTCGACACCCGGAGGTCGCGCAGGACCAGCTCGCCGAGGTGGTCACGGATCGTCTGCTGCACGTCACTGCGCATGCGTAAGTTTCGTCGGAAGTTGTCCACTCCAAGGGCCTACGCAGCGCTCCGGTGGATAACCGGCTCCCGCTGCTGGCCAGCGACCCACGGGGCCGATCCACGGCGCTCGGCCCGGCGGCGATCCGCCCGGCGGCGCTGCGTGCTCCAACGCGAACTGACGCGCGGTGCCGGATCGGGCTCGGCGGTGGACAGGTCGCGTATCCGGCGGGCGGGGACGCCGGCGTAGAGACCGTCCGGCAGGCAGTCCCTGGTCACCACCGCCCCGGCCGCGATGACGCACCCGTCCCCGATGGTGACGCCGGGGAGCACGACGGCCGCCGCGCCGATCCAGCAGCCGCGGCCGATCGTCACCGGCTCACTGCGGGGCAGCGACGCCCGCCGGTCGGGACCGGCCAGGTCATGAGTGCTGGTGACCAGGACGGTACGCATGCCGATGACGGTCTCGTCCCCGATGGTGATCGCCCCGGGTCCGTCGAAGAAGCAGTCCGCGTTGACGAATACATGATGGCCGATGCTGACCCGCCGGGACTGCCAGGTCACCCCGGCAGCGATCGTCGCCCGGGGGCCGACCGGCACGCCGAGGGCCCGGAGCACGACGGCCCGTGCGTTGCGGTTGATCAGGCGCGAGCCGACCAGGGAGGACAGCACCCATTCCCGCGTCGCCTCGCGCTGCTCGGGCAGGCGCATCCACCTGGGTGCCACGGGCTGCATGCTCGCAGCTCCGGCGGAGCTGGTGGGGCCGCTGAGGCAGGGCGGTAGCGTTCGGGCCGACATGGGCAGCGCAGCAGGAACCGACGCCGGAGTTGCCGCCCGCCTGCCGGCGGCCGTGCTGTGGGACTTCGACGGCACGCTGGTCGACAGCGAGCGCTACTGGATCGCCGAGGAGTACGCCCTCGTCGGGGCCTACGGCGGCACGTGGGACGACCGGCACGCCGCGTCGATCGTCGGCAACGACCTGCTCACCTCGGGCGCCTACATCCGGGACAACGGACCGGTGCCGCTGGAGCCGGCCGACATCGTCGCCCGGCTGATCACCGGCGTCCGGCGCCGGCTCACCGAACACGTTCCGTGGCGGGCGGGCGTCGTCGAACTGCGTGCGCAGATCGCCGCAGCCGGGATACCGCAGGCGATGGTGACGATGTCGTACGCGAACGTGGTCGACCCGGTGCTCATCGCGCTCGGTGCGGACCGGATGCCCGGCTTCGACACGGTCGTGACCGGCGAGGTCGTCACCCGCGGGAAACCGGACCCGGAGCCATACCTGACGGCTGCCGCACGGCTCGGCGTGGACCCCAGCGACTGTGTGGCCATCGAGGACAGCCGGACCGGCGCGACGTCCGCGGCCGCAGCCGGATGCGCCGTCCTGGTCGCCCCGAACGCGGTCGAGGTTGCCGCCGACCCGTCCTGGCGGGTGCGACCGGATCTGCGCGGACTGCAGCTCTCGGACCTGTCGGCCCTGCTGGCCGGGCGCGCCGGCGGGGACTGAGCTGGCCGGGCGCGCCGACGGGGACTGAGCTGGCCGGGCGCGCCGGTCAGCCGTGCACGGCGATCGGGTCCAGCTGCAGGTCGCCGGGGACAGCGACATCAGCGGCATCACGGGTCCGCTCGACAAGGGCAGCGTTGCCGACGTCGACCCGGGCAACCCACTCGACGGCCGCGTCGTGGTCCTTGCCGAACTGCTCGTGCCGGCCGACCAGACGGTCGGTGCGACCCGGGCCCGACAGGTCGACGTACCACGTCTCGTCCAGCATCATCCGGACCGCCGACCACGGGCCGTCGCCGAGCAGGTACAGACCCTCCGTCACGACCAGTCGGGTGCCCACGAGGACCGGGATCGACCCGGCCACCGGCTGCTCGAGCTCCCGGTCGAACGCCGGCGCGTAGACGGTGTCCGGACCGCCGGCCCGAATCCGGCCCAGCAGTGCGGCGAAGCCGGCCGGGTCGAATGTGTCCGGTGCGCCTTTGGATCTGCGTCGGCCCAGTCGGTCCCGCTCCACGTCCGCCAGGTGGAAGCCGTCCATCGGCACGTGCCGGACCGCGTGGGCGCCGACCCGCGCGCCGACGGCTACGACCACCGCCAATGCCAGCGTCGTCTTGCCGGCGCCGGGCGGCCCGACGATGCCCAACACCGCTGTCGACCGGTCGGCCAGACCCCGCGCGGTCCGGTGTGGCGGATGCTCGGCGAGGCGGGTGGCACGGTCGACGAGGTCGGGAAACGACCCGACCGGGACGGGGCCGGTCATCGCGGGCTCCCACTGTCCACCGGACCGGTGCTCGCCGGGTGGTCCGGATCAGTGCTCTCGGGGTAGTCCGGCAGGACTCCGCCCCAGGCCGGGCAGCGGGCCTTGTGGTCGCACCAGTCGCACAGCTTCGACGGGTTCGGGCGGAACTCCCGGCGACGCATCGAGGACTCGATCGCCGACCACAGCGCCCGCAACTTGCGCTCGGTGGCGCGCAGGTCCTGTTCGTCGGGTGCGTACCGGACGACCTCGCCGCTACCCAGGTACATCAGCTGAAGCAGCCGTGGCATCGTCCCGCGCAGCCGCCAGAGCACCAGGGCGTAGAAGCGCATCTGGAACAGGGCGCGGGCCTCCCAGCCTTCGCCGGGCGCCCGCCCGGTCTTGTAGTCCACGATCCGCATCGCGCCGTCCGGCGCGATGTCGAGCCGGTCGACGAACCCGCGCAGGACCAGGCCACCGTCGAGCTCGGTCTGCACCCGCAGCTCCCGCTCCGCGGGCTCGACGGCGGACGGGTCCTCCAGGCCGAAGTAGGTGCTCAACAGGTCACCGGCCGCGGTCAACCAGTCCGGCAGGGCGCCCTCGCCGGGACCGGCCGCCACCGCCGCCGTCGCGTCGGCCACGCCCGCGTCGGTCGCTGCCGAGAGCTCCGCCGCCCGCGGGTCGGTCGCGAGCACCTGCCCCCACGCCTGCGGCACCATCGCCCTCGCCCGGTCCAGCGTCCGCTCGGCCGCCGGGAGGTCGAACAGCCGCTCGAGCACCGAGTGCACGACGGTTCCCCGGACGGCCTGCGGACTAGGCGTCTCCGGGATCCGGTCCACGACGCGGAAGCGGTAGCGCAGCGGACAGGTCAGGAAGTCGGCGGCGCGCGACGGTGACAGCGAAGGCGCCGCGGGGCTCGCCGGGACCCCGCCGGCCCGGGCCGTGTCGACGGGGGGCTCGAGAGGCGGGGGTGCCGGGGCCGGCGCAACTGCTGGAGCGGTCATGTCCGGAAGCTAGCCGCGCCGACCGACAGGACCGCCACCTCGATCTAGGGTTCGAGCCGTGGACGAACGACCTGCAGCGCGTGCGCGGACACCGGGCACCATCAGGCTGTTCCGGGTCCGCGGCATCCCGGTGGAGGTCCGCAGGTCCTGGTTCCTGGTCACCGGACTGATCGCGTTCGTCTTCACCCCGACCGTGCAACAGGTCGACCCGACCCAGTCAGCGACGTCGGCGTTCCTGTTCGGCCTGGTGTTCGCCGTCCTCATCTACGCCTCGGTGCTCGTCCACGAGGTTGCGCACACGTTGGTCGCACTCGGGTTCAAGCTCCCCGTCCGGGCGATCACCCTGCAGTTCCTCGGTGGCGTGTCCGAGATCGAGGAGGAACCGCAGACGCCGTGGCGCGAGTTCGCGGTCGCGGTGGTCGGACCGATCGCGTCGCTGGCCATCGGCGGGGTCGCGTTCGCGGTCTACTCGGCGGATCTGCTCGCCCCCGGGGTCCCGTCGCTGCTGATCTTCCAGCTGGCGGTCGCAAACCTGCTGGTGGGCCTGTTCAATCTCCTGCCCGGCCTGCCGCTGGACGGCGGACGGGTGCTGCGCGCCGCGGTGTGGAAGGTGACCGGCAACCCCTCGACCGCGACTGTCGTGGCCGCCTGGTCCGGCCGGGTTGTGGCGATTGCGGTGTTCGGGCTGCCCTGGCTGCTCGCCTACGCCCGCGGGACCCGGGTCAGCCTGATCTCGGTGGCCTGGCTGTCGTTCCTGGCGGTGTTCATGTGGACCGCCAGCAACCAGGCACTGGTCCTGTCCCGGCTGCGGCAGCGGCTGCCGTCGATCGACGCGCGCGCGCTGGCCCGGCGGGCCTACCCGGCCGAGCCGGCAGTGCCGGTGTCGGAGGCGGTCCGGGGGGCGCGCGACGTCGAGGCGGGCGCCATCGTGGTCGTGGATTCCGCCGGCCGCCCGGTCGGGTTGGTCAGCGAGACCGCGGTCGCCGCCACCCCGGAGCACCGCCGCCCGTGGATCTCCATCGGTGAGCTGTCCCAGCGCCTCGAGCCGGGCCTGCTGGTATCGACAGGGCTGGCGGGTGAGTCGCTGCTCTCGGCGCTGCGCACCCGGCCCTCGACGGAGTACCTGGTGGTCGAGTCGGACGGACGTACCTACGGCGTGCTGTCCCGGTCCGACGTGGACGCCGCCTTCGCGCGGGCGCTGCGGCCCGCCCGGTGACGGACGGTTCCAGTACGACAGGACCGGCGCGCACCGAGCCCGGTGGTGGCCCGTTCCGGACGGAGCCCGGTGGTGGCCCGTTCCAGGCCGGGGACCGCGTCCAGCTCACGGACCCGAAGGGCAAACCGCACACGGTCACCCTCCAGCCTGGCCGCCAGTACTTCACCCACCGGGGGTCGGTCGACCACGACGAGCTGATCGGTGCGGCCGAGGGAAGCGTGGTGACCACCACCGGCGGCACGCAGTACGTCGCCCTTCGGCCGCTGCTGGAGGACTACGTCCTGGGCATGCCCCGCGGAGCCGCCGTCGTCTACCCGAAGGACGCCGCCCAGGTCGTCGCCTTCGCCGACGTGTTCCCCGGCGCCACGGTGCTGGAGGCCGGGGCCGGTTCCGGTGCGCTCAGCTGTTTCCTGCTGCGCGCGGTCGGCGAGACCGGTCGGGTCCTGTCGGTGGAGCGGCGGGCCGACTTCGCCGCCGTCGCGGCCCGCAACGTCGCGACCTTCTTCGGCCGCGACCATCCTGGCTGGCAGCTGGTGGTCGGTGACCTCGTCGAGGTCATCGGGACCGGTTCGACCGGGCCGGTCGACCGGGTGGTGCTGGACATGCTCGCCCCATGGGAGTGCGTCGATGCCGTCGCGGGCGTGCTGCGCCCGGGTGGCGTCGTCATCGCCTACGTCGCGACGACGACCCAGCTGTCCCGGGTCGTCGAGCAGCTGCGCGAGCACGGGGGCTTCACCGAGCCGCGGCCGTGGGAGTCGACGGTCCGGACCTGGCACGTCGAGGGGCTCGCCGTCCGGCCCGACCACCGGATGATCGGGCACACCGGCTTCCTGGTGACGGCCCGTCGGCTCGCCCCCGGAGTCAGTGCGCCGCCGCGCCGCCGGCGGCCGGTCTCGATGAGTTCGTCGGCTGAGGCCCGTGCCGATGCCGATCCGAATGCCGGTGCCGCGGCTGGGGGATCGGTCTCCGTGCCGGCTGGCGCCGTCGAGCCCCGGCCGGGCCTGCCGGGCTAGGGTCGGATCTCGGGCCGCCCTCGGCGGCCGGACCGGAAGGAGACGCCGGACCATGCCCGACGACACAGGTTTCCGCAATGACGACGGCCGACCGGACCAGGTCCAGTTGCTGGAGGACGAGGTCGCCTCGCTCCGCCGTCGCCTCGCCTCGCTGCCCCGTGACACCCGCCAGCTCGAGTCCCGCCTGTCGGAGACTCGCGCGGGACTCGCCAATGCCAGCGCGCAGAACGACCGGCTCGCAGCGACCCTGCGCGAGGCCCGCAGCCAGATCGTGTCGCTGAAGGAGGAGGTCGACCGGCTCGCGCAGCCGCCGGCCACCTTCGGCGTGTTCCTCGGGGACAGCGGCGAGGGCACTGTCGACGTGTTCACCGGCGGTCGCAAGTTGCGCGTCGCGGTCAGCCCGGACGTCCTGGTGCCGGAGCTGGTGCGCGGCCAGGAGGTCATGCTCAACGAGGCGCTGAACGTGGTCCGCGCGCTGGAGTACGAGCGCGCCGGTGACGTGGTGATGATCAAGGAGGTCCTCGCCGACGGCGAACGGGCACTGGTCATCGGGCACGCCGACGAGGAGCGCGTCGTCAAGCTCTCCGGCCCGCTGATGGACGGTCCGCTGCGAGCCGGGGACTCACTGCTGGTGGACTCCCGGTCCGGCTGGGCGCTGGAGAAGGTGCCCAAGTCCGAGGTCGAGGAGCTCGTTCTGGAGGAGGTCCCCGACCTCGACTACTCCGCCATCGGTGGGTTGTCCGCGCAGATCGAGATGATCCGCGACGCCGTCGAGCTGCCGTACCTGCATGCCGACCTCTTCCGCGAGCACGAGCTGCGAGCGCCCAAGGGCGTCCTGCTCTACGGCCCGCCCGGCTGCGGGAAGACGCTGATCGCGAAGGCGGTCGCGAACAGCCTGGCGAAGAAGGTCGCCGAGGTGACCGGCAAGCCCGAGGGTCGCAGCTTCTTCCTCAACATCAAGGGACCGGAGCTGCTCAACAAGTATGTCGGCGAGACCGAGCGGCACATCCGGCTGGTGTTCCAGCGGGCACGGGAGAAGGCCAGCGGCGGAACCCCGGTCATCGTGTTCTTCGACGAGATGGACTCGCTGTTCCGCACCCGTGGATCCGGCGTCAGCTCGGACGTGGAGAACACCATCGTGCCGCAGCTGCTCAGCGAGATCGACGGGGTCGAGGGGCTGTCCAATGTCGTCGTGATCGGGGCGTCCAACCGCGAGGACATGATCGACCCCGCGATCCTGCGGCCGGGCCGGCTCGACGTGAAGATCAAGATCGAGCGCCCGGACGCCGAGGCCGCCCGCGACATCTTCACCAAGTACGTGACGACCTCGCTGCCGCTGCACCCGGAGGACCTGGCCGAGAACGGTGGGGAACCGGTGGCAACGGTGACCGCGATGGTCCAGCGCGTCGTCGAGCGGATGTACAAGGAGAGCGACGAGAACCGCTTCCTCGAGGTCACCTACGCCAACGGCGACAAGGAGGTCCTGTACTTCAAGGACTTCAACTCCGGCGCGATGATCGAGAACATCGTCGGGCGGGCCAAGAAGATGGCCATCAAGGACTTTCTCGAGTTCGGGCAGAAAGGCCTGCGCGTCGGGCACCTGCTGGCGGCGTGCGTCGACGAGTTCCGGGAGAACGAGGACCTGCCGAACACCACCAACCCCGACGACTGGGCACGGATCTCGGGCAAGAAGGGCGAGCGGATCGTCTACATCCGCACGCTCATCCAGGGCAAGCAGGGCTCCGAGGCGGGCCGGGCCATCGACACGGTCGCGAACACCGGCCAGTACTTGTAGAGATCCGAACAGGCGAGCACTGCTCTTGCGACGGCCCGGTCACCCCCGCGGTGGCCGGGCCGTCGCCGGTCTCAGCCGGACCGCTCGGCTGCCTGCAGCGCCAGGGTGGCGAACGTCGCCAGGTAGTGGTCCGTGACGAAGTCGCCGGAAACCACGTGCGGCAGGCCGGCGGCCAGCGAGGCGGCGGCCGCCTCGTTGAGCACCGGCACCCGCGCGTCGCCGGCCGGCAGGGCGGCCGCGATCTGCGAGCACATCCACGACCGGGTGAGCAGTAGGCCGAGCAGGTGCCCGATCTGCGGGTCGCTCCGGTCCGACACCGTCACCGGCTGGAACAGCGTCGCGGGCAGCCGCTCGGCGATCCCGGGCAGGTACCCGCTCAGCCAGTCGGCGAACGCGGCGCGCTCGAGCAGCCGCTCCATCAGCAGCGCCTCGGTGAGCGCGGGGGAGAGGAAGTCCTGGCCGCTCGGCTCCCACGCCGCGGGCGCGTCGCGGTCCCCGGCGAACAACGCGATCGCCGTGTCGGCACACTCCTGTGCGACCGCGTCCCGGCGCAGCGCCCGGAAGCCGTCGTGCAGCAGGGTCAGCCCGAAGGCGGTGTTGGCGTGCAGGCCGTCCCGCACCGGCCGGCCGAGCCGCGGTAGCCACCGTCGCGTCATCGCCTCGACCGCGTCGGTGACCGGCGCGAGGGCCGCGGCCCACCGGGCGGCGGCCGGGTCCGGCGAGGTCGCGCACGCTGCCGCCCGGGCGACCGCCCAGGCCCATCCGTAGGGCCGCTCCCAGCCCTCATGGTCTCGTAGGTACTGCGCTTCGACGGCGAGCGACGGCGCGGTCAGCGTCGTCTCGAGCACCGCTCTCACGCGGGCCGCGTCGACCTCGGCGGGGTGGTCGGACAGCAGCCGGACCAGCAGCCAGTGCATGTGCACGCAGGAGTGCCAGTCGTATGCGCCGGCGAACGCTGGGTGCAGGTCCCTCGGCCGCGACGGTTCGCCGATGCCCCGGGTCAGGTGACCGGTCGCGTGCGGGAACTCCCGGACGACATTGGCCAACGCGAGCTCGGCGTATCCGGCGGCCAGCCCGGCGCTGCCGGGCGCGCTCACGACACGGCGCCGGCGGTCACCGCCAGGTCGGCGCCGGTGGCGACCGTGGTGGCCAGGACGATGCCGACCGCCTCGGTGAGCGCGTCCATCGACAGGCTCGGCGCGGTCGGCTTGTCGACGACCTGCTCGGTGGCGAACGGCACGTGCACGAAGCCGGCTCGCACCCCCGGCTCCTCGGTGGCGACCAGGTGCATCGCCGCGTAGAAGACGTGGTTGCAGATGTAGGTCCCCGCGGTGTGCGACACCGACGCCGGGATGCCCGCATCGTGCAGCGCGGCGACGATCGCCTTGACCGGCAGCCCCGACCGGTAGGCGAGTGGGCCGTCGGCGGCGATCGCGGCGTCGAGCGGGGCGTTGCCGGCGTTGTCCGAGATCGGGGCGTCGTCGAGGTTCACCGCGATCAACTCCGGCGTCACCCCGAACCGACCACCGGCCTGGCCGAAGCCGATGACGACGTCGGGCCGGTGTTCGACGACCGCGGTGCGCAGCGCGGTGACCGACGCCCCGTAGACACACGGCAGCAGGGCGGTGTGCACCTCGACGCCCGGCATCGGCGGCCGGGCGGCGAACCGGGACACCGCCTCCCACGACGGGTTGACGCTCTCCCCGCCGAACGGCTCGAACCCGGTGAGCAGGACGGTGGTCATCGCTGGTGCTCCTGTCTCGGTCAGAACGCGAATACGTACATCAGGGCGACGTTGCACGCCCACAGCGGGACGGCCGTGGGGATCTGGGCCTTGATCGGCCCGTACTGGTCCTTCATCTCCAGCAGCGCCGCCGGGACGAGGTTGAAGTTGGCGGCCATCGGCGTGCACAGCGTGCCGCAGAAGCCGGACAGCATCCCGATCGCGAACACCGGCGCCGGGTTGCCGCCGAAGTGCTGGACCAGCACCGGCCAGCCGATGGCCGCGGTCATGATCGGGAACGCGGCGAACGCGTTGCCCATGATGATCGTGAACAGCGCCATCCCCAGGCAGTACAGGACGACCGCGGCGATCAGCGACCCGGACGGCAGGACGGCGCTGACGATCCGCCCGACCGCGGCGCCGACGCCGGACTGGGTGAACAGCAGCCCGAGCGTCGCGAGCATCTGGGGCAGGAGGGTCGCCCAGCCGACCGCCTCGAGCAACCGTTGGCCCTCGCGCACCGGCGCGATCGCGGACACCGGACGCAGGACGACGCAGGCGACGAGCACAGCGAGCACCGACGCGACACCGAGCCCGATGAGGGTCTCCGACGCCGGCTGCAGCAGCGGTCGGCCGCCGAGGTGGACGTGGTTGAGCACCGACCCGAACAGCACCGCGACGACCGGGATAGTCAGCGCCGGCACGAAGAGTCGGTTGCCGTACCGGTCGGCCCGTGCCCGCCGCACCTCGTGGTCGGGCCGGTCGGGGCGCCGCCCGGTCCGACCCGCCCCCGCGACCGCGGCCATCGCGATGACCACCACTCCGAGCAGCCAGGCGGGTGCGCTGCCGGCGGACACGAAGCTGCCGTAGGCGAAGGAGAAGGCCAGCAGCCCCCAGAACGCGGTGCTGCCGACCCGCCTGGGGTGTTCGGCGTCGCGGGCGATCCGCAGGGCGACGACGGCGAAGAACGCGGCGCACAGCCAGTAGAACCACTGGACCTTGATCACCGGGACGCCACCTCCGAGACAGGCGCGACCGTCCGGTCCGCAGCGACCATCCGGTCGATCTGCCGGTCCAGCCGAAGCAGCCGGAGACCGTGGATCACCAGCGCACACACGCCGGTCGGGATCGCCCACAGCGCGATGTGCAGCGCGTCCAGGTGCAGGCCGTAGGTCGCGTCGACGAAGCCGGTGATGAGCAGGATCGACCCGACGGCGACGAAGACGTCCTCGCCGAAGAACGACCCGACGGTGTCCGCGCTGGACGAGAAGCCCTTGATGCGTTCGGTGACGGCCTCGGGCAGTTGACCGTGACGCCGTTCGGCCGCGCTCTCGGCCATCGGGTACACCAGCGGTCGGACGGTCTGGGCTGGACCGCCGATGCTCAGCAGACCGAGAGCAGCGGTCACCTGCCGGATGACGAGGTAGGAGAACAGCAGCCGGGAGGTCGTCATCCGGGCCAGTCGACTGATCAGTTTGCGCGCCTGTTCCTGCAGACCCCTGCTCTCGATCAGCCCGATCACCGGCAGGGTCACCACGAACAGGGTCACCGACCTGCTGCCGGCGAACCCGTTGCCGAACGCGTCGAGGACCGCCACCGGACTGAGCCCACCCAGCAGGCCGGTGACGATGCCGGCGCCGGTGACCACCAGCAGCGGGTTGAGACGCAGGGCGAACCCGACGACGACGAGCAACACACCGACGAGCACCAGCACGGGACCTCCCGGGTCGGGACGGGCAGCGGGTGAGGGTTCGTGCTGCGCGGCGGCATCTCTCGGCGGCATCGGTGCCGCGCGCCGAACGCTAGGAGTGCGCTGACCTCCTGGACAAGGTCGGCGCCCGGCGGCGGTCGCCCGACCGGACGGCAGCCGATCGAGCAGCTCCCGATGCGGTGGCAGCTGTCCGCGCCCGGTCGCGACGGGCCACAATGGCCCGGCCACGACGCGGGGCCGACCGGGATGTCGCCCCGGGGTGCCGATTGCGGGCGACGGGGGTCAGGGTGGGCGCGGTTCCGCAGCCGGAGGTCCGGCCCGTCGGCGCAGACGGCCTGCTGGTGGAGGTCGACCCGGCCGAGGTCGGGCGTTGGTACGCTGCGCTGGCCCCGCTGCGCGACGCGCGGCAGGTGCTGGACGTGGTTCCCGCCGCCCGGACCGTCCTGCTCGACGGTGTCCGCGACCCGGTCGAGCTGGCCCGGCAGATCGTGTCGATGCAGCCGGACCCACTGCCCAGCGCCGACGGCCCGCTGGTGCAGATCGACGTGCACTACGACGGCGAGGACCTCGCCGAGGTGGCCGAGATGTGGGGAACCGACGCCGCCGGGGTGGCCGAGGTGCACACCGCCACCGAGTTCCGGGTCGCCTTCTCCGGCTTCGCACCCGGCTTCGGCTATCTGTCCGGCCTGCCGCCGCACCGGCACGTGCCCCGCCGCAGCAATCCTCGGACGCGGGTCCCGGCAGGCTCGGTCGGCCTGGCCGGGGAGTGGTCCGGCGTCTACCCGACGGCGTCCCCCGGTGGGTGGCAGCTCATCGGCTGGACGTCCGCCGTCCTGTTCGACCTCGACCGGGACCCGCCGGCCCTGCTCGCGCCCGGCACCCGGGTCCGCTTCCGGAACGCCGGGCCCCGGTGAACGTCCTCGAGGCGAGGGGCCTGGAGGTCGTACGGGCCGGCCCGCGCACCACCGTGCAGGACACCGGGCGGGCCGGGTTGGCCCACCTCGGCGTCCCGCGCTCGGTGCCCTGGACCCGCAGTCGCTCGCGCTGGCCAACCGGCTGGTGGGCAACACTCCCGACGCGGCGGGGCTGGAGATCACCCTCGGCGGCTGCGCCCTGCGGGCGACCGGGCGCGGTGTCACCATCGCCGTGACCGGGGCGCAGACGACGGTCACCGTCGACGGCCGACCGGTCGATTGGGGCGGCCCGGTCGGGCTGCGACCAGGGCAGTGCGTGGCGGTGGGTGCCGCGGTGGACGGGCTGCGCTGCTACCTCGCCGTCGGCGGTGGGATCGCGGTCGCCCCCGTGCTCGGCAGCCGCTCGACCGACACCCTGTCCGGGCTCGGGCCACCGGCACTGGCCGACGGGACCCGGCTCCCGGTCGGGCCGGCCACCCCCGGCTCGGTCGCCGCGGCTGGCGTCGACATCGCCCTGTGGTCACCGGCGCCGGACCCGCTGGTGCTCCGCGTCCGGCTCGGGCCCCGCGCCGACTGGTTCACTCCCGAGGCGCTCGGCGTGCTCACCTCGGCGACCTGGCTGATCTCGGCGAGCACCGACCGGGTCGGAGCTCGCCTCGACGGGCCGGCCCTGGAGCGCGTGGTGACCCGGGAACTGCCGAGCGAGGGCGTCGGGCTCGGCAGCGTGCAGGTCCCCGCCGACGGCCACCCGTTGGTCTTCCTCGCCGACCACCCCACCACCGGCGGCTACCCGGTCGTTGCCGTCGTCGACCGCACGGACCTTCCGCCGGTGGCGCAGGCCCGACCGGGCACCCGGGTGCGGCTCACCACCTCCCACCACCGCGGAACCAGGGCCCGATGACGACGATCGACCTCAACAGCGACCTCGGCGAGGGCTTCGGCATCTGGACGCTCGGGGACGACGACGCGCTGCTGGGCGTCGTCACCAGCGCCAACGTGGCTTGCGGGTTCCACGCCGGCGACCCCTCGACGATGCGCCGGGTCTGCGCGACGGCTGCCGCTCGCGGGGTCGCCGTCGGCGCACACGTCGGGTACCGGGACCTGGCCGGCTTCGGCCGCCGGTCGATCGACGTCGATCCCGGCGAGCTGGCGGACGAGGTCGTCTACCAGCTGGCCGCGCTCGACGGCTTCTGCCGGTTGGCCGGGGCCCGGGTGAAGTACGTCAAGCCGCACGGCGCCCTCTACAACCGGACCGTCGCGGACCCCGTGCAGGCCGGAGCGGTCGTCGACGCCGTCCGGGCCTACGACCCGGACCTACCAGTGCTCGGCCTGCCGGGCTCGGAACTGTTGGCCACCGCGGAGGCGGCTGGGCTGTGGGCGGTGCCCGAGGCGTTCGCCGACCGCGGCTACACCCCGGACGGGACGCTGGTGCCGCGGTCCGAGCCGGGCGCGGTCGTCACCGACCCGGACCGGGTCGCCGCCCGGGCCGTCGCGATGGCCGTCGACGGCACCGTCACCGCGGTCGACGGCAGCACGGTCGCGGTCGACGCCCGCTCGCTGTGCCTGCACGGTGACACCCCGGGCGCGGCGGTGCTCGCCCGCCGGGTCCGCGCCGCGCTCGTCGACGCGGGGGTGGTGGTCGAGCCCTTCAGCTGAGGTCCAGCCGCCCACGGTCCGCTGTGCGTCCCGGTCACGGAGGCACCGTGCTCAGCTGGGCGCCGTGCGACGGTGCAGGTCAGGAGGCGCCTGCGCGGGACCGCGGTGCGCAGATGACCAGCCGGCGGAGCTGTGCCAGTAGCAGACGGTCCACGCGGGCGCGGCATGGCGGATGCACCCCAGCGTGCCGCCTCCCAGGTTCCGGCGCCGGTTGCGAGCGCCCACCTACCCTGGCCGCATGACCGTCCGCCGGGTCGTCGGTACCGAGACCGAGTACGGGATCGCCGTCGCCGGCCAGCCCGGCGCGAACCCGATGCTGTCCTCGGCGCAGGTGGTCAACGCCTACGCGCAGGCGACGCTGCGCAGCCGCCGTGCCCGCTGGGACTTCGAGGAGGAGCAGCCGCTGCGCGACGCTCGCGGGTTCGACATGAGCCGCGATGTCGCCGACCCGGGCCAGTTGACCGACTCCGACAGCGCGCTGGCGAACGTCATCCTGCGCAACGGGGCCCGGCTCTACGTCGACCACGCGCACCCGGAGTACTCCGCGCCGGAGACCACCAACCCGCGCGACGCCGTGCTCTGGGACAAGGCCGGCGACACGGTGATGGCACGCGCGGCAAGGCTCGTCGCCGAGTCGCCGATGGCCACCGAGATCCGGCTGTACAAGAACAACACCGACGGCAAGGGCGCCAGCTACGGCTCGCACGAGAACTACCTGGTCCGCCGCGACGTCCCGTTCGGGGACCTGGTGGCCACGCTGACCCCGTTCTTCGTGTCTCGACAGGTCGTCGCCGGCGCCGGCCGGGTCGGTCGGGGTCAGGACGGGACGGCCAGCGGGTTCCAGCTCGCCCAACGGTCGGACTTCTTCGAGGTCGAGGTCGGGCTGGAGACGACCCTGAAGCGGCCGATCATCAACACCCGCGACGAACCGCACGCCGACGCGGAGAAGTACCGCCGGCTGCACGTGATCATCGGCGACGCGAACATGGCCGAGGTAGCGACCTACCTCAAGATCGGGACGACCTCGCTGGTGCTGGCGATGATCGAGGACGGGTTCACCACCCCCGAGCTGGCCGTCGACCGCCCGGTCACCGCCCTGCACACCATCTCCCACGACCCGACGCTGACCGCGACCGTCCGGCTGCGTGACGGCCGGGCGCTGACCGGTGTCCAGCTCCAGCTGGAGTACCTGGACCTGGCGACCAAGTACGTCGACGACCGCTACGGCCACGACGCGGACGCCATGACCCTGGACGTGCTCGCCCGCTGGGGCTCGGTGCTGGACCGGCTCGGACGTGACCCGCAGCTGTGCGCCCGGGAACTGGACTGGGTCGCCAAGCTGGGGGTACTGGAGTCCTACCGCGACCGGGACGGGCTGGCCTGGGACCACCCGAAGCTGGCCCTGGTGGACCTGCAGTGGTCCGACGTGCGCCCGGAGAAGGGCCTCTATGCCCGCCTGGCTCGCGTCGGGCGGTTCGAGCGCATCGTCGGCGACGAACAGGTCGCCGCCGCGGTCGACGATCCGCCCGAGGACACCCGCGCCTACTTCCGCGGCCGCTGCCTGGCCAAGTACTCCCAGGACGTCGCTGCGGCGTCGTGGGACTCGGTGATCTTCGACGTTCCGGGACGCGAGTCCCTGCAGCGGGTGCCGACCCTGGAGCCGTTGCGCGGGACCAAGGCCCACGTCGGGTACCTGCTGGACGCCTCGCCGACCGCCGCGGACCTGCTGCGCGCGCTCGGCAGCGCCTGAGCGCGGGCCCCCCGCGCTCGGCGGCGCCCGAGCACAGCGCGCCTGGTCGGATCGGCGGCCCCGTGAACCGGGGCCCGGGCCGCCCCCCGGGCTAGGGTCGGGCGGCAGGCCGACGAGGGGTGACCGACATGGCGACGCAGGAACGCGGTGGGCAGGCCCAGCGGGGTCGTGCCCGCGACCAGCAGGACGTCGAGGAGGTCGCCGAGACCTCCCCGGAGGCCGGCGAGCGCAAGGAGCAGTTGGACTCCGACGTCGACGCGGTCCTCGGCGAGATCGACGACGTGTTGGAGGAGAACGCCGAGGACTTCGTCCGGCAGTTCGTGCAGAAGGGCGGCCAGTGACGGCCGTCCCGTCCGGCCCCGGCCGGCCCGACACCGCGGCCGCGTTCCGGCTGCCGCGGTCCGCCGGTTTCGTCGAGCTGGTCGGACAGCTGGACCCGTCGCGGCTGCTCAGCGTGGCGCACGGCGCAGTGGAGACCATCCCGCACGGCACGACGATCGTGGCCATCACCTTCGCCGGCGGCGTGGTGATGGCCGGCGACCGGCGGGCCACCGCGGGCTCGATGATCGCCCACCGGGCCATCGAGAAGGTCTTCCCGGCCGACGACCACAGCGTCGTCGGGATCGCGGGGGTCGCGGGGCTGGCGATCGAGCTGGTCCGGCTGTTCCAGGTCGAGCTGCAGCACTACGAGAAGATCGAGGGCCTCGCGCTGTCCCTGGACGGCAAGGCCAACCGGCTCTCGCAGATGATCCGCGGCAACCTGGGCATGGCGATGCAGGGTCTGGCCGTCGTGCCGTTGTTCGCCGGCTACGACCTGGACGCCGGCATCGGGCGGATCTTCAGCTACGACGCCACCGGCGGCCGGTACGAGGAGGTCGGGTTCACCTCGGTCGGCTCCGGCTCGTTGTTCGCGCGCGGGTCGCTGAAGAAGCTGTACACCCCGGAGCTGGACGAGGCCGGCTGCGTCCGCGCGGTGCTGGAGTCCCTCGTCGACGCCGCCGACGACGACTCGGCCACCGGCGGCCCGGATGTTTTCCGCGGCATCTACCCGTTGGTCTCCGTCGTCAGCGCGGACGGGTACCGGCGCCTGCCCGAGCCGGAGGTCGCGACGGCGGCAGCCGTTGTGCTCGACGCCCGCCGCGACCGGCCAGACGGGCCTCTGGCGCGCATCGAGCCCGCCTCCTGACGCAGTGCTGCAATCCCGGCTGACTGCGCACCCGATGTCCGCCGAGCCCCTGCCCCGTCGCCTGACCGAGAGGACACCCTGCCCGCGATGACGATGCCGTTCTACGTCGCGCCCGAACAGGTGATGAAGGACCGGGCCGACTACGCCCGCAAGGGCATCGCCCGCGGCCGCAGCGTCGTCGTCGCCCAGTACGACGCCGGCATCCTGTTCGTCGCGGAGAACCCGAGCCGGGCCCTGCACAAGGTCAGCGAGATCTACGACCGGATCGCGTTCGCGGCTGTCGGCCGCTACAACGAGTTCGAGAACCTGCGCATCGCCGGGGTGCGGCTGGCGGACCTGCGCGGCTACTCCTACGACCGGCGTGACGTGTCCGGCCGTGCGCTGGCCAACGCCTACGCGCAGACCCTCGGCGCGATCTTCTCCGGCGGGGAGAAGCCCTACGAGGTCGAGGTCGTGGTCGCCGAGATCGGCGAGACCCCGGACACCGACCAGATCTACCGGCTGACCTACGACGGTTCGGTCGCGGACGAGCGGGGGTTCGCGGTGATGGGCGGCGCCACCGAGGCCGTCGGCACCGAGATGACGCAGCGCTATCCGGCGGGCGCCGACCTTGCGGCGACGCTGCGGGCAGCGGTGGACTCCCTGGCCAGGGGGGGAGCTCCCGAGGGCGAAATGGACCGCCGCCTCGGCGCGGACGCCCTGGAGGTCGCCGTGCTGGACCGCACCCGCAGTCAGCAGCGCAAGTTCCGCCGGATCACCGGGCCGGGTTTGGAAGCACTGCTCACACCAGCCGTCTGACGCGCCGCGGCCCGCGGTGCGCCGGGCCCGGTGCAGCACGCCGCCCTAGGGTGGTCCGATGGACCGGCGGATCTTCGGGCTCGAGAACGAGTACGGGGTCACCTGCACGTTCCGGGGCCAGCGTCGCCTGAGCCCGGACGAGGTCGCGCGCTACCTGTTCCGCCGCGTCGTCAGCTGGGGCCGGTCCTCCAACGTCTTCCTGCGGAACGGGGCCCGGCTCTACCTCGACGTCGGCTCTCACCCGGAGTACGCGACCCCGGAGTGCGATTCCATCACCGACCTGATCACCCACGACAAAGCCGGGGAACGCGTCTTGGAAGGCCTGCTGGTCGATGCCGAGCGGCGGCTGCGGGACGAAGGCATCGCCGGGGACGTGTACCTGTTCAAGAACAACACCGACTCCGCGGGCAACAGCTACGGATGCCACGAGAACTACCTGGTCAGCCGGGACGGTGAGTTCGGCCGGATGTCGGACGTGCTGATCCCGTTCCTGGTGACCCGGCAGCTGGTCTGCGGTGCGGGCAAGGTCCTGCAGACCTCCCGCGGCGCCGTCTACTCGGTCAGCCAGCGGGCCGAGCACATCTGGGAGGGCGTCAGCTCGGCGACCACCCGGTCCCGGCCGATCATCAACACCCGCGACGAGCCGCACGCGGACGCCGAGCGCTTCCGGCGACTGCACGTGATCGTCGGTGACTCCAACATGGCCGAGCCGACGACGCTGCTCAAGGTCGGCAGCACCGAGCTGGTGCTGCGGATGGTCGAGGCCGGGGTAGTGATGCGCGACCTGACGCTGGAGAACCCGATCCGCGCCATCCGGGAGATCAGTCAGGACATGACCGGGCGCCGCGCGGTGCGCCTCGCCAACGGCAGGGAAGCCACCGGCCTGCAGATCCAGCAGGAGTACTACTCGAAGGCGTTGGACTTCGTCGCCCGGCGGGGACCGTTCGGCGCCGAGGTCGAGGCGGTGCTGGACCTGTGGGGCCGGACGCTGCGCGCGGTGGAGACCGGGGACCACTCCCTGGTGGCCACCGAGATCGACTGGGTGATCAAGTACCGGATGATCGAGGCGTACCGGGCCAAGCACGACCTGCCGTGGACGCACCCGCGGATCGCGCAGCTGGACCTCGCATACCACGACATCCACCGCAGGCGGGGGTTGTACTACCTGCTGGAGCGGCGCGGCCTGGTGCGGCGGATGGTCAAGGACCTCGCGGTGTTCGAGGCCAAGTCGGTGCCGCCGCAGACCACCCGGGCCAAGCTGCGTGGGGAGTTCATCCGCCGCGCGCAGGAACGGCGCCGCGACTTCACCGTGGACTGGGTGCACCTGAAGCTCAACGACCAGGCGCAGCGGACCGTGCTGTGCAAGGACCCGTTCCGGTCCGTCGACGAGCGGGTGGACCGGCTGATCGCCAGCATGTGACCACCCCCGTCAGCGGCGAGCCTGACCCACGTCGAGCCTGAACAGATGCCGAGAACCGCGGCGGACGGTCACCGTTCGCCACCAACTGCCGCTGCGGCCCCCTAAGGTCGGGCAACGTGTTGCGACGCCTGCCGACCGGTTCCTCCCGCCCCGCCCTGGTGCTCGCCGCCGCGGGCGCCCTGGTACTCGCCGGATGCGGCAGCGGGAATTCGGGCAGCACCTCGACGGCTCCCGCCAACCCGACCGCTAGCGCCTCGGGTTCGTCTGCGCCGGCCGCGAGCGTCTCGTCTGCGCCGGCGGCCAGCGGCTCGGCGGCACCGGGTACCAGCGGGTCCGCGGCACCGAGTGCCAGCGGCTCGCCCGCCCCGGCCGTGACGAACGGGAAGATCGCCGACGTCGCGGTCACCGGGGCGCGCAACAAGCTGCCCGCGCTGAAGTTCACCGCCCCGTTCGGTGTCGCGGAGACCGTCGTCAAGACGCTCGTCGCCGGGACCGGCCCAGTGGTGCAGAAGAACCAGCTGGCGACCGTCAACTACACCGGCGTCAACGGTCGTACCGCGAAGGAGTTCGACAGCTCGGTGGACCCGCAGTTCAAGCACGTAGGCGCGGCGAGCTTCCAGCTCAAGGACGGCGCACTCGTCCCGGGGTTCATCAAGGGCCTGGTCGGGCAGAAGGTCGGCAGTCGCGTGCTGGTGGCCATTCCCCCCAAGGACGGGTACGGCCCGACGGGGTCCGCGCAGGCGGGCATCACCGCCACCGACACCCTGCTGTTCGTCGTGGACATCAACGGCGCCCAGACCCCGCTGACCAAGGCCGAGGGCGCCGCGGTCACCCCCGCGGCGAACCTGCCGAAGGTGACCGTGGCCAACGGGATACCCACCGCGATCGCTAAACCGGCCGGCGCGGCGCCAAAGGCCCCGGTCACGCAGGTTCTGGTCCGGGGGACCGGCAAGAAGGTCGCCAAGGGCGACAGCGTCAGCATCCAGGCGCTCGCCGCGGTCTGGCGGACCGGCAAGCTGGTCACGAACACCTGGCAGAGCGGCGGCGCCCAGTCGATCGTCGTCGGTAACGGTCAGCTCATCCCCGCCGCCGACAAGGCCTTGCTCGGGCAGCCGATCGGCAGCCGGGTGATGGTCGTCGCGACCCCGCCGCTGGGCATCCAGGCCTCCGGGGACGTGACCGCCCAGGACAGCGTCGTGTTCGTGTTCGACCTGCTCGCGGTCTCCTGAGCCCTGACCGTCGACGCGCGCGGACTGGCCGGGTCCGCGGCGTCGCGCTGCGGGGGGTCCCGGCGATCTAGGGTCACCGACGTGTCCGGACGCAAGAGCGAGCGGTTGATGAACCTGGTCATCTGCCTGCTGGTCGCCCGCACCTACCTGTCCCGGGAACGGATCCGCGAGGCCGTCGACGGCTACGCCGGCCAGTCGGACGAGGCCTTCGAGCGGATGTTCGAGCGGGACAAGGAGGAGCTGCGCGAGCTCGGCGTGCCCGTCGAGACCGGCAGCGCCGACAGGTACTTCGACGACGAGCTCGGCTACCGGATCCGCCGCGAACGGTTTCAGTTGCCGCCCCTGCGGCTCGCCCCCGACGAGGCGGCCGTCCTCGGGCTGGCCGCGCGGGTCTGGCAACAGGCCGGGCTGGCGTCGGCCACCGAGTCCGCGCTGCGCAAGCTCGGTGCCGCCGGGGTCGCCACCGACCGGGGCGCGCTGTCGGTGGTCGAGCCCAGGCTGGTGGCCAGCGAGCCGGCGTTCGAGCCGCTGTTCGACGCCGCGGTGCGCCGGCGCCCGGTCCGCTTCGCCTACCGCGGGTCCGGGTCGGCGACCACGGTCCCGCGTTCGGTGCACCCGTGGGGGCTGGGGTTGTGGCGCGGCCGCTGGTACCTGGTCGGCTGGGACGTGGACCGCGCGAACCGGCGCACCTACCGGCTCGGCCGGATCGCCGGCCCGGTGACGGTCACCGGGGACGGCCCGGTCGCCGCACCGCCCGCCGGGTCGGTCCGGGCGGCCCTGGAAACGCTGGACCCGCTGTCGTCACCGTCCGGAACCGCCCGCGTGCGGGTGCGCGCCGGCAGCGGGCTCGGTCTGCGGCACCGGGCGAGCTCGGCCACCACCGATGGCGCCGCTGGTCCCGGCCGGAACGGCTGGGACGTCCTGGAGCTGCCGTACTCCAGCCCGGGATCGCTGGCCGACGACGTGGCCGGCTACGGCGCCGACGCCGTGGTGCTGTCCCCGCCGGAGGCCCGGGCAGCCGTGGTCGCCCGGCTGACCGCGAGCGCACGGGCGGAGTCGGCGGGACCAGCGGACGCCGGGGGACGGGCATGAGTCCGCCTGCCGGCAGCGGAAGCCAGGCCCAGGTCGGCCGGCTGCTGTCGATGCTGCCCTACCTGCAGGCGCACCCCGGCGTGAGGCTGGAGCAGGTGGCGGGTGCGTTCCGGGTGAGTGAGCGCCAGGTGGTCGCGGACCTTCGGGTGCTCTGGTTCTGCGGGCTGCCCGGGTTGTCGATGGGTGACCTGATCGAGGTCGACATGGACGCGGTGGCGGGCTCGGGGACCGTGACCGTGACCAACGCCGACTACCTGTCCCGGCCGTTGCGTCTGGACGCCGCCGAGGCGGCCGCGCTGGTGGTGGCCGTGCGCGCGCTGCGGGAGACGGTGGGCGGGGCCGACCGGGACGCGGTGAACCGGGTGCTGGCCAAGCTCGCCGCCGTGGTGGACGCGGCGCCGACCCGGACGACGACGGGGCGCGGGACCGGGGCACCGGAGACCGCGGAGATGGCGGTTCCGGTCGAGGTCGACCTGGCGCCGGACGCCGACGCGGGCGTCGTCGCCGCGGTCCGCGAGGGCCTGGATCGGCGCCGTCGGCTGCACCTGACCTACGCGGGCGGCACCAGCGACGAGGTCACCGAACGTGACGTCGACCCGCGTCAGCTGGTGACCGCGGGCGGTCGCACCTACCTCGACGCGTGGTGTCACCGCGCCGAGGGCAACCGGCTGTTCCTGCTCCAGCGGATGCAGGCCGTGACCGTGCTGGATTCGCCCGCCGACCCGCCGCCGACCGACGAGGCCGAGGCGGTCGACGACCGGTCCGGGGCCGCCACGGCGTTCCGTCCGTCGGCGGACGACCCGGTGGCGACCGTCCGGCTGAGCCCGGCCGCGCGCTGGGTCGCCGAGTACTACCCGGTCGAGTCGGTCGAGGAGCTGCCCGACGGCGGCCAACTGGTGCGGATGCGGGTGGCCGACCCCCGGTTCCTGCGCCGCCTCGCGCTGCGTCTGGGTGCCGACGGCCGGGTGGTCGACCCGCCGGAGCTGGCTGCCGACGTCGCCGCCGCGGCCGCGGCCGCGCTCGCCGCCTACTGAGCGCGCAGCCACCGGTCCGCCGTGTCCTCGTGCGCCGGCGGCGGCGACCGTTCGGTCGGCGGCGATCCGTTTCGTCGGCGGGGTGTTCCCGGCGCGGCGTGCGGCCGCCAGCGCCTCGCACGGGGCACTGCAGGGTCGGAGAGCACGGGGGACTGCCGCTTCGGTGAGCACGGGGACAGCGATGTCTGAGTCGGCCGTCGAGGAGGTCCTGCCCGGTACGGTGCGCAGATGAGGTGGGGATGGGCCGTGGTGTTCGCCGCCGAGGTGGTGCTGTTCGTCGTGGTGGTCTGCGCCTTCGCCGTCGGACTGGTCGGCCGGGTCAGGCGGCTGCGCGACGAGGTGGCTCGGCTGCGCGGTGCCGTGCCGGCATCCCAGGTCCCGACGCAACTGGCCCGGCTGTCGGCCGCGCGGGGACACCGCTGACATTGCGCGGCCGCATCGCCGGTGCGCCCGGCCGGTCGACCAGCTCCCGGGCCGAGCCCGGGAGGTGCTCGCTCCGAACTATCGGTGTTCCCGCGGTCGCGGGGACCTGCGGTCTACAGTGACCGCAGGAGTGGCCCTCGACCCCGCTGGCCGCTCACCGCTCCCGCCGAGAGGGTTCATCGTGTTGAGAGGTGCGCTCGAGGGTTGGCACATCGTCATCCTCGCCGTCGTCGTCCTGGTGCTCTTCGGCGCGAAGCGACTGCCCGACGCCAGCCGGTCGATCGGCCGCTCGTTGAAGATCTTCAAGTCCGAGGTCAAGGAGCTGCACAGCAGCGACGACGGCGACCGTCCGGCGGAGCCCGCAACCCGCACCGAGACGACGGTCACCACCGTTGCTCCGGCCGCAGGCGCCACCGCGGCGTCGGCCACCCCGCCGCCGGCCGAGCGGCCCCTGGACGATCGTCAGCCCGTCGATCAGCACCGCGTCTGAGCCGACGGCCCGGGTCGCAGCTCGTCAGCGCCCAGCGAGACGATCCACAGACCGGATGACGGCGGACAGGTGAGCAGATGACCGACACGGTCGCCCCGGTCACAGGCTCGCACCGGGACAAGGATCCTGAGGGGCACATGCCCCTGGTGGAGCATGTACGGGAACTCCGCAATCGCATTGCGGTGTGCCTGGTCGCCGTGGTCGCCGGCGGCGCCGTCGGCTGGTGGCTCTATCCGAAAATCTTCGATTTCCTGGTCGCGCCCTACAACCAGGCGGCCCGCGAGAGCGGCCGGACCGGTTCGGTGCAGATCAACTTCGTGACGATCACCGCAGGCTTCAACATCCACATCAAGGTCGCACTTTTCGTGGGGTTGGTGTTGGCCGCGCCGGTGTGGCTGTACGAGATCTGGGCTTTCGTCGTACCGGGCCTGAAGAAGGCCGAGAAGCGTTACGCGCTGGGCTTTCTCGGCGCGGCGCTCCCTCTCTTCGCGCTGGGTGGACTGCTGGCAACCCGGGTGATTCCGATCGCGGTCGGCTTTCTGATCGAGTTGACACCGAAGAATGCCGCGGCGATCCAGGACGTCGACAACGTCATCAGCTTTGCAACCAAGATGATTCTGGGCTTCGGAATCATGTTCGTGCTGCCGGTCCTGCTCGTGGGACTCAATTTTCTCGGCGTGCTGCCCGCTCGGACGCTCGCCAAGGGATGGCGGGTGGCCGTCCTCATCATCTTCGTGCTGTCGGCGATCGCCAGTCCGTCCCCGGACCCCGGGTCGATGCTGCTGCTCGCGCTGCCGGTGGTCGCGTTGTTCCTGATCGCGATGGGGATCGCATTCCTCAACGACAAGCGGCGGGCCCGGAAGTCGACCGAACCGGACTACACCCAGTTCGCTGACGACGAGGCCAGCCCGATCGAACCCCCGAGCCGGGACCGCTGACACAGGGCGCTGTCCCGCGCCGCCTCGCGGTGCTGGCCAATCCGGTAGCGGGCCGGGGTGGTGCGGGCCGTGCCGCGCGGGCGGTCGTCGACCGCCTCACGTCCGCCGGCTCCGCCGTCTCGCTGCTGATCGGAGACACCGCGGACCACTCGACGCGGCTGTTGAGCGACGCGGTGACTGCCGGGGTCGACGGTGTCGTCGTGGTCGGTGGCGACGGAGCGGTACATCTCGCGGTCCAGGCCCTGGCCGGATCGGCGACCGCCCTCGGCGTAGTACCGGCGGGCACCGGCAACGACTTCGCCCGGTCGATGGGCATCCCCCGGCACGATCCCGACGCGGCGACCTCCCTTGTCGTCGCCGGGCACCGCCGCCGCATCGACCTCGCCCGACGGGACGCAGCCGCGCCCGACGGCGCCGCTGTCGACGATGCGGTGACAGCACCGCGCTGGTTCGCCGAGGTGATGGCCGTGGGGTTCGACAGCCGCGTGAACGCCCGGGCGAACAGGATGCGCCGACCGAGGGGCAGCGCCCGGTACGTGCTCGCCGTGCTCGCGGAACTCACCGACACCGGCCCGCTCGAGCTGACGATCAACGTCGACGGCACCGTCCACCGCCACCGGGCAACACTGACCGCTGTTGGCAACACCCAGTACTACGGCGGCGGCATCGCGATGTGCGCCGGCGCCGAGCCCGACGACGGGCTGCTCGACGTGGTCGTTGTGGACGCGGTGTCGGCGCCGACGCTGCTGGCGCTGTTTCCGCTGGCGGCGCTCGGCCGCCACCTGCGGCTGCCGATCGTGACCCGCTACCGGGGCCGCCGGGTGACGGTGTCGGCGGTCCCTGGAACCAGCCCTGCCGAGGTGCCGACACATGTCGACGGCGAGCCGTTCGCAACGCTCCCCGTTTCGTTGACCTGTGTTCCGGGCGCACTGCAGGTGTATGCCCCGCCGGCCCCGCTGCCGGTGGCCCGCGGGTAGCGTCGCCGGCGTGTCACCGGTCGAGCACGACCGCGTCGCGACCGGCGGCAACCCCGGACCCGAGGCGGCCAGCGACCCCGGACCCGAGGCGGGCAGCGACCCGGCGGACCAGCTGGGGGACCCGGAGGACGAGTCCCCGGCACAGCGGTACGCGCGGTTCCGGCGAGGGAAGCTGGACCGGCTGACCACGTTCGCGGGCACCCTGCCCTTCCAGCTCGACGCGTTCCAGCGCGATGCTTGCGCCGCACTGCAGGCCGGCTCCAGCGTGCTCGTCGCGGCGCCCACCGGGTCCGGCAAGACCGTCGTCGGAGAGTTCGCCGTCCACCTCGCGCTCGCCGAGGGCAGCAAGTGCTTCTACACCACGCCGATCAAGGCGCTGTCGAACCAGAAGTACGCCGACCTGGTCGACCGGTACGGCAGCAGTGCCGTCGGCCTGCTGACCGGCGACAACTCGGTGAACGGCGACGCCCCGGTCGTGGTGATGACGACCGAGGTGCTGCGCAACATGCTTTACGCGGGTTCGGCAACCCTCGACCGGCTCGGCTACGTGGTGATGGACGAGGTCCACTACCTCGCCGACCGGGCGCGCGGCGTCGTGTGGGAGGAGGTGATCATCCACCTCCCGGACGCGGTGCGGATGGTCGCGCTGTCCGCGACGGTGTCCAACGTCGAGGAGTTCGGCGCCTGGCTGCGTGAGGTCCGCGGCAACACCGACCTGGTCGTGTCCGAGCACCGGCCGGTCCCGCTGCACCAGCACGTCCTGGTCGATGACCACCTGGTCGACCTGTTCGCCCCCGACCGCAGGCCACCCGACGGTGTCGCTGCCCCCGTCGCGGGCGCCCCTGTCGCCGGTGCCGGGGCTGCCGGGGTCGCGGTCACGGGCGGGCCGGTGGCTCCACTCGCGTTGCGGGCCGCGGTGAACCCACGGCTGGTCCGGTTGGCCGGCGACGAGACCCGCCAGTCGCGGATCGCCGGTTCCGGCCGGGGCCGGGCCGGCGGGCGCGGCAAGCCGGGCCGCGGCGGTCCCGGCGCTTCCGGCGGCGGTGGCGGGCCGCCACGGCGCTCGCACCACACCCCGGACCGGGTGCAGGCCGTCGAGCGGCTGCTGGCCGGCGCCCTGCTGCCCGCGATCGTCTTCGTCTTCAGCCGCGCCGGGTGCGACGCCGCCGTGGAGCAGCTGCGGTCGGCCAACGTCCGGCTCACCACGCCGGCCGAGCGTGAGCAGATCCGCGATTACGCCGAAGAGCGGTGCTCTGTCATCCCCGACGAGGACCTGCACGTGCTCGGGTACCACGACTGGCTGTCCGCGCTGGAGAACGGCGTCGCCGCCCATCACGCCGGAGTCCTGCCCACGCTGAAGGAAGTCGTCGAGGAGCTGTTCACCCGGGGGCTGGTCAAGGTGGTCTATGCCACCGAGACCCTTGCTCTCGGGATCAACATGCCGGCCCGCAGTGTCGTGCTGGAGCGGTTGGTGAAGTGGAACGGTGAGACCCACGCCGACATCACCCCGGGGGAGTACACACAGCTGACCGGGCGGGCCGGTCGCCGGGGGATCGACGTCGAAGGCCACGCCGTCGTGCTGTGGCAGGGCGGCCTGGACCCGGGCGCCGTTGCCGGGCTGGCCTCGACCCGCACGTACCCGCTGCGATCCAGTTTCCGCCCGTCCTACGGCATGGCGGTCAACCTGGTCCGCCGGTCCGGCCGCCCCCAGGCCCGGGTCCTGCTGGAGAGTTCGTTCGCGCAGTTCCAGGCCGACCGCGACGTGGTCGGGTTGGTCCGCCGAGTCCGGCGCAACGAGGAGGCGCTGACCGGGTACGCGGTGTCGGCGACGTGTCACCTCGGGGACCTGCTGGAGTACGCGGGCCTGCGCCGGCGGCTGGACCGCCTGGAGGCCGAGCACACCCAGCGACGCGGGCAGGCGCGGCGTTCGGCCGTCGCCGACTCCCTCGCCGATCTCGACACCGGGGACGTCGTCGTGCTGCCCGCCGGCCGCCGGGCCGGCCCGGTCGTCGTCCTGGACCCCGGCTTCGACGGATACCTCGGCGGGGGCGCCGACCGCCGCTCGTCGGATCGTCGGCAGGGCCGTGCGGACCCGGTCCTGCGGCCCATCGGCGGGGACCCGATGCCGACGGTGCTCGGCACCGACGGCCGGGTCCGGCGGGTCACCGTGGCGGACTTCCCGGCCGCTGTCGACCCGGCTGCGCGGCTGGCCGTGCCGCGGACCTTCGACGCGCGGGACCCGGTTGCCCGCCGCGAGCTCGCGGCCGCACTGACCGACCTGGCCTCCCGGATCGACGGGCCGGCTCCGACCCCGCCCGGTGAGCAGCCGGGGGCCGTCGACGAGGTCGCCGCCGCCCGGCGTGCCGTGGTCACCCACCCCTGCCACGGCTGCGCGGACCGGGACGCGCACCTGCGCTGGGCGGCCCGCTACGAGCGGCTGGAGACCGAGACGGCGGCGCTGCGCAGCCGAGTGTCGTCGCGGACCGGGACGATCGCGCGGATCTTCGACCGGGTGTGCGGGGTCCTCGACGAGCTCGGCTATCTGGCCGGGGACGAACTGACGGCCGACGGTGAGGTCCTGCGCGCCGTCTACACCGAACTGGACCTGCTGACCGCGCAGTGCCTGCGCCGCGGGGTGTGGGCCGGGCTTGACCCGGCCGAGCTCGCCGCCTGCCTGTCCGCGCTCACCTACGCGGCCCGGCGCGACGACGAACTGCCGCCCCGGGTCCCCGGCGAGGCGGTCCGCGCGGCCCTGCGGGCGACGACGGCGGCCTGGTCGGAGCTGGTCGCGCTCGAGCGGGCGGCGGGGCTGGACACCCAGCGGGAGCCGGACCCGGGATTCACCCAGGTCACCTGGCGGTGGGCGTCGGGCGCCACGCTGGACGACGTGCTCAGCGAGTCCGGTGTCTCCCCGGGGGACTTCATCCGTCAGGTCAAGCAGGTACTCGACCTCGCCGACCAGGTCGCCGTCGCCGCGACCCGCGCAGGTGACGCGGCCCTGGCGGCCACGGCACGCTCGGCGATGGTCGCCCTGCGGCGCGGTGTGGTCGCCTACGCGACGGCGGTCTGACCACGACCGCCGTCGACCTCACCGACGCCGACGTTGACCTCGACCGGCCCCGTCTGACCCCGACGCCATCAATCCGCGAACGCCGTCCATCCGCGAACCCCATCAATCCGCGAACGCCGTCCATCCGCGAACCCGGTCAATCCACCGAGCCCCCGACGGGGACCGGCGAGGGCTTCTCCAGCGCGGCGAGGGGTCGGACGACGAAGCTGATCGCCACCGCGAGCAACAGCAGGCCGAACAGCACGTAGCTCCACCGCAGGCCGATCGCGGTCGCGACCACGCCGGCCAGCAGGGCGGCCAGCGGCGACGTCGCGTACGCGAGCATCCGCGAGCCGGCAGCGACCCGTCCGAGCGAACCGGGACTCGCCTCGCGCTGACGCAGCGTGCGCATGAGCACGTTGGCGGCCACGACCCCGAACACCGGGACAGCCGTCCCGACGACGAACAGGGCCAGGCCGGCGCCCCGGGTCGTCAGCGGGACGAGGAAGGTGAACGGGAAGGTCACCGCGCCGATCAGCCCGAGGGCCCCGGCAGTGCCCAGCCGTTGGGCGACCCGCGGCGCGATCGCCGCCCCCAGGATCCCCGCGAACCCCTCCCCGACCAGCAACACACCGACGGCGGCCGCAGGCAGGCCGAGGGAGACGATGAGAAACAGCGGGTGCAGGACGGCGAACCCGGTGAGGGCGGTGTTGACGACCGCTCCGGTGAGCGCCAGCCGGCGCAGCAGCCGGTGGGCGAACAGTTCGCGCAGCCCGTCCAGGATCTCGTCCCGCAGCCGGGGCCGGGCCGGGCCGGGACCCGCGGCGAGTCCCGGCCGCCCGGCCTGCGGGGTGAGCCCGACACAGACCGCCGAGACCACGAACGACAGGGCATTGGCAGTGAGCCCGGTGGCGACGCCGAACAACCGCGTCAGCAGGCTGTTGCCGAGCGGCCCGAAGAGATCGGTCGCCGACTCCGCGCCCTGCAGGACCGCGTTCGCCGACTCCAGGTCCTCGTCCGGCACCAGCATCGGCGGCACCACCTGCAGCGCGGCCTGGGAGACGACCTCGCTGGAACCGGCGGCGAGGGCGAGCACCAGCAGGTACCAGATGGTCAACGTGTCGGTGACGATCAGCACCGGAACCGCCGCGTACAGAGCCGCCGACACCAGGTCGGCCACGACGATCAGCTGCCGCGGGGAGTAGCGGTCGGCCCAGGCGCCCGCGGGCAGGCCGATGACCAGCCACGGCGTCCAGACGGCCGCGGACAGCACACCGACCAGTACCGGTGAGGCGTGCAGCATGACCACCGCGACCAGGGGGAGCGCCACGGTGGCGATGGCCGTCCCCGCCAGCGACGTGGTCGTGCCGACGAAGAACCGGGCGAACGGCGGGTTCCGCAGGACCGACCACCGCCGGGCGTGGCCGTGCCCGGCGATCGACGTCATCGGGTGAGGGTCCGTGACCGGTGGACGGGAGTCCAGTCGACCGACCGATCGAACAAGACGGATCCCGTCGGCCGAGTGGTCCGGACGGCGCCCGCATCGGCGGAAGGGCAGCTCGTCGGCGTCCTGTCGGTGCCGCGTGGCACTGTCTTGGCATGCCCGACACCACCAGGCACGTCCCGCGCCTCCTGTCCCCGGCGCGGCACGCGCAGGTCCGCCGGCACTTCGTCCCGCCGTTCCTCCTCCAGCGGGTCGCCGACGCGCCCGACCCCATCCGGTCAGCGCTGACCGACGGGCCGGATCCGGCGCTCGCGGCGCGGGACACGCTCGCCGTCGACCGGGTGCTCCGCGGCGCGCGGGTCGCGGGCCACGTCGTCGGGGCACGCGCGGCCGCCGCGCCGATCGGCGGCCCCCGGCGCACGATCAGCGACACGGGGGGTTCTACCGACCTGCCCGGACGCACGGTGCGCGCCGAGGCGGCTGCGCCGGTCGGTGACGTGTCCGTCAACGAGGCCTACGACGGCCTGGGGGCGACCCACGCCCTCTACGCCGAGGTCTACGGGCGCGACTCCGTCGACGGCGCGGGGTCGCCGCTGCTGGCGACGGTCCACTACGGCCGCGCCTACGACAACGCCTTCTGGGACGGCACCCGGATGGTGTTCGGCGACGGTGACGGCCAGGTCTTCGGGCGGTTCACCGACGTGCTGTCGGTCATCGGGCACGAACTGACCCACGGCGTCACGCAGGCCAGCGCCGGCCTGGACTACGCCGGCCAGCCCGGGGCGCTGAACGAGTCGGTGTCCGACGTGTTCGGCGCGCTCGTCGAGCAGCGTGTCCGTGGCCAGGACGCCGCCCACGCGAGCTGGCTGATCGGTGAGGGCCTGTTCCTGCCGTCGGTCCGTGGGGTCGCGCTGCGCTCGATGAAGGCGCCGGGGACAGCCTTCGACGACCCGGTGCTCGGCCGCGACCCGCAGCCGGCCACGATGGCCGGCTATGTGGACACCACGGACGACAACGGCGGCGTGCACATGAACTCGGGGATCCCCAACCACGCCTTCCACCTGGCCGCTGTCGCCATCGGCGGGCCGGCGTGGGAGCTGCCCGGGCACGTCTGGTATCGGACGTTGACCGGTGGTTCGCTGGAGGCGGACAGTGATTTCGCGGCTTTCGCCGCGGCGACGCTCTCGACGGCAACCCAGCTGGCGGGTGCGGGCTCGGCCGGCGCGCAGGCGGTCGGCGACGCCTGGGCGGCGGTCGGGGTAGTCGTGTGACGGTGGCGCGCTCGCCGCTGGCCGTGACTCGCCGCCCGCGAGGGGCTGGCCCCCGCAGTGACCCGGCCCGGCGATGTGCACAGGTGCAGATGGGGAGGTGTGCGTGCGGATCGAGGTGAAGCGCAGCGGCGGGTTCGCCGGCCTGACCGCACGGGCGGCGGTGGATACCGACCAGCTGCCGGACGGCGCCGACCTCGCCGCGCTGGCGGTGGACAGCGGGTGGCGCGACGGAGCCACCCCGGAGCTGCCCGACCCAGCCGACAGCCCGGCACGGGACGCGTTCGTGTGGACGATCAGCGTCGACTCGCGGTCGGCGGTCGTCGTCGACACCGAGCTGACCGGGCCGATCCGCGACCTGGCCGAGCGGACGCTGGCCGAGGGACGCCCGACCGGGTGACGCAGTGGTCGGTCGGCGTGGTCGGCCGGAATGGTCGGTCGGGGTGGTCGGTCGGGGTGGTCGGTCGGGGTGGTCGGTCGGGGTGGTCGGTCGGGGAGTGCCCGGGTCACTGCCCGGGTCACTGCCCGGGCGTAGGCCAGGACAGTGCCGCCGCGAGCCGGTCGGCGGAGCCGCGCAGGCCGTGCTCGCTCACCAGTCGCGACCACCACCCGGCATCGGCAGGGACGACCGGCACCGGCCAGCCGTCCGGCGGCACGTCGATCGGGATGTCGGCGACGACGCGCACGACCCGCTTCATCGCCGGTAGCTGGTCCGCCGCGGACAGGATCTTCGTGCGGACCGAGGCGGTCAGGCCCGGGTCGCCGGCCTCGGCGGCCCCGACGACGTCGTCGAGCGTGCCGAACCGGGTGAGCAACTGCGCAGCCGTCCGGTCGCCGACCCCGGGCACCCCGGGCAACCCGTCGCTGGGGTCGCCGCGCAGGGTCGCGAAATCTGCATAGGTGCCCGCGGGGATGCCGTACCGACTGGCGATGGCCGCGTCGTCGAGGATCAGTACCCGGGCGTTGCCGCGGCCGGTGTAGACGACGCGGACCGGCGGCTGCTGTCCACCTCCGGAGTCGGCCAGTTGGAACAGGTCACGGTCACCGGAGACCAGGTCGACCTCGAGACCGCGACGCACCCCGTCGGCGGCCAGGGTCGCCATCACGTCGTCGGCCTCGTAGCCTTCCGCGCCGACCACCGCGATCCCGGCAGCCGCGAGGACGTCCCGGATGAGGCCGACCTGCCCGATCAGCGCGGCGGGGACCTGTTCGGTGCCGGGACCGTCCGGCCCGCCGTCGTCGACGGCCAACCGGTGCGCCTTGTACGACGGGATGAGCGCCACCCGCCACGCCGGCCGCCAGTCGACGTCCCAGCAGCAGACCAGCTCGTCGGGCCGGCGCGTCGCCACGATGTGGGCGAGCACGTCCAGCAGGCCCCGCACCGCGTTCACCGGCCGGCCGTCGGGGGAGGTGACCGTCGCGGGGATCCCGTGGAATGCGCGGAAGTACGCCGAGGCGGCGTCGACCAGGACCAGGCGACCCGACATCAGGCAGCCGTCCCGGCCCGCGTGAGCGCGGCGCGCAGTGAGGTGTCGAGGTCCTCCCACAGGTCCTCGACGTCCTCCAGGCCGGCCGACAGCCGGAGCAGGCCGGGCCGTCCGGGGTCCTCCCCGGCCCATCGGATGCGCAGGTCCAGGGTGGTCTCGACGCCGCCGAAGCTGGTCGCCGCAACGATCAGCCGTAGCGCTGCCAGCACCCGCTCGCCGGCGGCGCGGCCGTCCGCGCCGCCCACCTCGAAGGCGAGGACGGCGCCGGGCCCGTCGGTCTGAGCGGCGAGCCGGTCCGCTGACAGCCCCCCGGCGAGTCCGGGATAGCGGACCCGGTCCACGAGCGGGTGCGCCGACAGCCGCCGGGCCAGCTCGGCCGCGGTGGCCTCCGCGCGGGTGAGCCGGACGTCGAGGGTCCGCAGTCCGCGCAGGGCCAGGTACGCCTCGGACACGCCCGGCACGGCGCCGGTACCGGTCCGCCGCGCCCGCAGCGCGTCCACCCGTTGAGGGTCGGTGGCGACGACCAGGCCCAACAGCAGGTCGGAGTGTCCCCCGATGAACTTGGTCGCGCTGTGCACCACCAGGTCCGCGCCGAGCTCGAGTGGGCGCTGGCGCAGGGGAGTGGCGATGGTGTTGTCCACCACCGTCACCGCGCCCGCCGACCGGGCCGCGGCGCACAGCGCGGGCAGGTCGGCGATCTCCAGCAGCGGGTTCGTCGGCGACTCCAGCCACAGCAGGTCGGCCCGACGGGGGCCGGCAAGTGCGGCGCGGACGGCGTCGGTGTCGGTGACGTCGACGAGTTCGACGTCCAGCGCCCCGCCGGCGGACAGCTCGCCGAGCAGCCCTCGGGTTCCCAGATACCCGACCGCCGGGCCGACCACCCGCGAGCCGACCGGCAACCCCGCCAGCACGGCAGCGGTGGCGGCCTGTCCGCTGCCGAACGCCACCGCGCCCGACCCGCCTTCCAGCGCGGCGATCGAGGTCTCCAGCGCCTGCCAGGTCGGGTTGTCGTGGCGGCCGTAGCCGGTCTCGCCGCCGTCGCGGAACGTGGAGGCGAACACCGGGGGCGTGTTGAGGGTCGCTCCCGGTCCCGGCGGCCTACCAGCCGTCACTGCCGTCGTCGCCCGCTGCATGCCCGCGCCCCGTCCCGCTCACCGCCTCGTCGGCGGACCACCATCTGCGCTCGAACGACCACCACCTGGATCGCATCGGGGGCCTCGGCGCCGGCCCGGCATGTCGGCCGCGCGTCACCCCCGCCCCGCCAGGACCTGGCCGGCTGGTTCGCCTCGATGCGATCCCGGCCCCATCTTCTCGGGTCCGGACCCGTGCTGGGAACGGGGCCGGCGCGGTGTCCGAGGGACCGACGCGGTTCCGGCAGCAGACCGCCGGGACGCGGTCACCGGGCTGCCTAGGGTGACGCCATGCCGACCGGAAACCCGACCTGTTCCGTCGCCGGCCCCGACGCCGCCCCGACCCGGCAGCAGGCGCTCGCCGCCGATCTTCCGGTGCGGCTCACCCAGGCAGTCGCTGGGATGACGGCGGCCGGGATCGACGCGCTCGTGCTGACCCCCGGCACCTCGCTGCGGTACCTCACCGGGTACGACGCGATGCCGAGCGAGCGACTGACCGCCCTGGTACTGCCCGCGGTGGGGGAGCCGTTCCTGCTCGTGCCCGAGCTGGAGCGTCTGGGTGCGATGTCCTCGCCCGCGGTCCGAGACGGCCTGGAGCTGGCGACCTGGTCGGAGACCGAGAATGCCGCGGCGGTGGTCCGCGCCCGGCTGTCCGGTCCAGCCGACGGAACCCGCACCGTTGGGATCGACGACACGATGCAGGCCCGCCACCTGCTCCGGCTGGGCGAGGCGATGCCCGGTGTCCGCCAGGTCCTCGCCGGCCGGGTCCTGGACGCACTGCGGCTGGTCAAGCAGCCCGCCGAGCTCGCCGAGCTCCGTGCCGCCGGCGCGGCGATCGACCGGGTGCACGCCCGCGTCGGCCGGTGGCTGCGTCCGGGCCGGACCGAACGCCAGGTCGGCGCCGACCTGGCGGCGGCCATCGCCGAGGAGCACGCGGAAGTCGACTTCGTCATCGTCGGGTCCGGGCCGAACGGCGCCAGCCCCCACCACAGCCTGTCCGATCGCGTCATCGAGTCCGGCGACCCGGTCGTCGTCGACATCGGCGGGGTCCTCGCGTCGGGCTACCGCTCGGACTGCACCCGCACCTACGTGGTCGGGACGCCGCACCCGGAGTTCGTCGCGCTCTACGAGGTCCTGCAGGCGGCGCAAGCCGCCGGGGTCGCCGCCGTGAAGACCGGTGTGACAGCCGGGTCGGTCGATGCCATCACCCGCGCGCCGATCGCTGCCGCCGGCTACGGGGCCGCCTTCCCGCACCGCACCGGCCACGGCATCGGGCTGGACGGACACGAGCCGCCGTGGATCCTCGACGACAACGGCACCGTGCTCGCGCCCGGGATGGCGTTCAGCGTCGAGCCGGGCATCTACCTGGAGGGCCGGTTCGGCGCACGCATCGAGGACATCGTCTTGGTGACCGCCGACGGCGTCGAGCCGGTCAACACCGGCACCCACGACCTGGTGCGCCTGCCGGCCTGACGCTCCCGGGTTCGTCAGGTCGGTGTGGCGGTCCGGTCACGTGGCAGCCGGGTCCTGTCCGAACAGGCTGCCAAGCTGCCGGTCATCATGCGGGGGACGGGAACCGGCCGGTGAGCGGCCGGGACAGCGGCGGCGCACGGGTGGCGTGGGCGGTGGTGGCCGCCGCGGTCGCCGCGGTGACGGCGGTGCTGCTGGCGCTGACCCAGCTCAAGGTCGTCGCGCCGCCGCTCGGTGTCCAGGTGGGTGCGGTCGCCGTCAGCGCGACCCTGGCGTTCCTGAGCACGACGACGTCCGCGGTCGGGGCCTGGCGGCGCCGCCGTGACGCGGCCGTACACGACCGGATCGCGTTCGTCCTGCGGTCGCTGGGGTACACCGTGCAGGACCTCACCGACCTGGACACCCGTGAGCTCGGCATCTCCCTCCACCTGCTGCGGTCCGACCGGTGGCCGCCCGGTGCCGCGCTGGCCAATCTGGCCGCGGGACTGTCGCCCGGTCGGCGGGCGGCCCGGCTGCGCCTGGTCCGGGTGGTCCGGGAGCGGGCCTCGCGCCGACCGACGGCCTCCGGCGTGGTCTGGCGGCCGGGCAAGGGCGTCATCGGGTTGTGCGTCGCGACCGGTGAGGTGGTCGGGCAGGACGTCGCCGCGGACACCGGGCCGTGGCTGCGCGTGCCGCTCGCCCGCTGGCCGACCGTGCCCGACGGGGTAAGGGACGGCTTTTCGTGGGCGGAGTTCGCCGCCCTCGCGGGCAAGTACGGTGCGGTGCTGGCCGCACCGCTGATCGACGACTCCGGCCAGAGCTCCCGGGTCGTCGGATGCGTGAGCCTGGACGGCCCGGACGGCAGCTTCGAGCTGTTGTGGAGCGCGGAGGTCCGGTCGGCGCTGGCCCAGGCCGCCGAGACGCTGCGGGTCCTGGTCCTGTGATAGCCGGCGGGGTCCTGTGACGGCCGGCGGGGTCTGTGATGGCCGGCGGGGTCCGGGGATGGCCGCCGGTCGTCGGGCTACCGTGGAGCTACCGGCCGGACACTCCGCCGGGCCCCGGGAGGAGACGTCGGTGAGCAGTGTTCCCCTGCCGCTGCGCAAGTCGGCCACCCCGCTGTCGACGTCGCGGCGTCCGGTGTCCGCGGCCAGCACCCGCTTCGCCCGCCCAGACCCGTCCGGCCCGGGTGGCGCGAAGCTGCTGGACAACTTGCGCCGGCTCGGTGCCCTCACCGACGAGGCCGCTACCGACGGGCCAGTCCGCGACGCACCTGCCCGACGGCGTACCCGCTGACCGAGGGGTGCCCCGCACCACCGGGTACCGCCGATAGCGCTCGCCGGCTGCTGTTGCGTGGCGGCCGGGTACACGCCGTCGGCGTACCACACGCGTCCGCGATCCTCGTCGAGCGCGGCGTGATCGCGTGGGTCGGTGACGAGTCCGGTGCCTCGGCGCTTGCGCGCGGTGCCGGTGCCGTCGACGAGACCGTCGCCCTCGACGGGCGGCTGGTCACCCCCGCGTTCGTGGATGCCCACGTTCACCTGACGGCGACCGGCCTCGCTGCGGTCTCGCCCGACCTGTCCGGCATCCGCTCGGCGCGGCAGTTGCTCGACGCCGTCGCCGCCCGGGCGCGGACGCTCCCGGCCGGGGAGGTCGTCCTCGGCCTCGGCTGGGACGACGCCACCTGGGACGAGCCCGGCCGACTGCCGACCCGGTCACAGCTGGCCACCGCGTCGGGTGGCCGCCCGGTGTTCCTCGGCCGGGTCGACGTGCACTCGGCGCTGGTCACCGCCCGGCCGCCCGGCGAGCCCTCCCGTCAGTCGCACCCCGCAGGGGCCGGTGGTGGCGATTCCGGTGCCGGGACGGACGATGCGCTGGTCGCGTGGGAGGACCGACCGGGCGCGGTGACGCTGCCGCGGCTGCTGTCCGCCCTGCTCTCCCGGCGGGGCCGTCAGGACCTGCTCGTGGGGGCGCTGGACGCGGCGGCCGCCGCCGGCATCGCCTCGCTGCACGAGATGGCCGCCCCGCAGCTGGCGGACATCGACGACCTGGCGCTGCTCGACGAGCTCGGGGCCTTGCTGCGACCGGGCGACCCCGACACCGGCCCGCCGGTATCGGGCCTGGCGGGCGAACGCGCCGGTCCGGCCGCCACCGCCCGACCCCTCGTCGTGGCGTGGTGGGGTCAGCACGCCGCTGACGGTGGCATCGAGGCGGCCCTGGCAGCCGGGGCGTCCGGCTGTGGGGGCGATCTGTGCATCGACGGCTCACTCGGGTCCCGGACCGCGGCGCTGCTCGAGCCGTACCGCGACTCCGGCGGCCTCGGCGTTCTCCAGCTCGGCCCCGACGAGATCGCCGAGCACGTCCTGGCGTGCGCCCGCGCCGGGCTCCGGACCGGGTTCCACCTCATCGGGGACGGGGCGGCGACGGCGGTCGCGGACGGGCTCGACCGGGCGGCTGCGGTGATCGGGACCGGGGCCGTCGCGGCTACCGCCCCCCGGCTGGAGCACGCGGAGATGGTGCCCCGGCAGCTGGTGGCCCCGCTGGCCGCTCTCGGGGCGAACGCCAGCGTGCAACCGGCGTTCGCCACCACCTGGGGGCGGTCCGGCGGGATGTACGAGCAGCGACTGGGCCCGACACGGGCGTCCGGGATGAATGCGTTCGCGGACATGGCGGCTGCCGGGATGCCGATGGCGCTGGGCTCGGACGCACCGGTGACCCCGCTGGCCGGGTGGTCCGCCGTCCGCGACGCGACTGCACATCCCGTGCCACGGCAGGCGCTGGGAGCCCGGGCCGCCTTCGCCGCGGCCACCCGCGGTGGCTGGCGTGCTGCCGGCCGCCCGGCAGCGGGGCGGCTCGCCGTCGGTTCAGCGGCCCACCTGGCGGTCTGGGACGTCGTCGGGGGGTGGGAGGCCGCCACGCCGGACACCCGGGTTGCCCGGTGGTCCACCGACCCCGCGTCCGGGGTCTCCCCACTGCCCGCGCTCGGCGCGGACCTGCCGCTGCCGGTGTGCCGCGGGCTGCTCGTCGGTGGGCGCCGCACCGGTCGCTGGGCCTGACGGACCGGCCCGCATCTCCGCGGTGCGCAGCCGCCCAGCATCCAGCCGGCGAGACGGCGCGCCGTCTCGCCGGCGGCGTGTCGCGTCGAACACGCACAACGCAAAGCGAAAGGTCAAATACCTTCCGTGATCAAGGGGGTCCGTCCACCTGCGGTTTCCCCGAGACTCCGCTGGTCAGGCGCCGGTTGACAGTAGCGACCGCCGGTCCGGAACATGACCGTCGACACCCGATGAGCCGCTCCCCGGAGCGAGCCCGGCCGCACCGGTCGGACCGTTCAACGCATGTGGTCCCGCCGGTCGGGAGCGGTCATCGGGCGAGCAGTACGGGCTCGACCCGCGGCACCTGCGGGCCCTTAGACAACGCGTCCACGTCGACAGCCGGTCGACTCGGACGCGGACCGAAGGCCCGCAGGGTCCCGGTCGGCTCGCCCGCAGTCGGTCGGCCCGCGCGTAGTCCGGTCGGCTCGCGCGTAATCCGGGCGCTGGCCCGCCCCGGTGGGCGGAGGTCGCGCGGCGGTAGGTTCGTCGCCATGTCCGCGCCGACGACCGTTCGCCGGCCGGACCTTCGCCGCCCGGATCTACGGCGGGCACCCGGTCAGCAGCCCGGGCCAGGAGCGGCTCCCGGGGGGGCTGCGGCATCCCGGTCCCGGGCGGCCGCCGCGCGCGATGCAGCCACCGGGCTGCCGGCACGCCTGCTGCTCGCCGGAGCCGGTGGTCTGCTGCTGGTCCTCGCGTTCCCCGGTCACCATCTCTGGGCGGCCGCCGCACCGGCGACCGCGTTGCTGTGCCTGGCGCTGCGTGGCCGGGGGATGCGCGCGGGCGCCCTGATCGGCGGCGTCTTCGGCCTGACGAGCTTCGTCCCGCTGCTGAGCTGGAGCGGGGTGTACGTCGGAGCGGTTCCGTGGCTACTTCTCGCCGCCTCGCAGGCGGTGTTCCTGGCGGTCTTCGGTGCGGCGGCGGCAGCGGCGCTGCGGGTCCCCGGCTGGCCGGTCTGGTACGCGGCCCTGTGGGTCGGCGTCGAGGCCGCCCGCGGACGCATCCCGTTCGGTGGCTTTCCGTGGGCGAGGCTGGCGTTCTCCCAGGCCGAGGCCCCCACCCTCCGCCTGGCCTCGCTCGGTGGGGCACCGGCCGTCAGTTTCGCGGTGGCCCTCGCCGGCGGGTTGATCGCTGCCGGCGTCGTGGCCGCCGTCCGGGCCGACCGAACGGTGCGGATGCGCGCCCTGAGCTCGGTGTGCATCCTGCTGATCGCCGCGGCGGTGACCGCCGGCCCGCTGCTGATCCCGCTGCCGGTCGCGGGCCAACCACGCGCCGGGGCACCCGGATCGACGCGAGTGGCACTCGTGCAGGGCAACGTCGCACGCTCCGGGCTCACCCGGGACAGCCCGCAGCAGGTGCTGCTGAACCACATCGCGGCGACCGACCAGCTCGCCGCGGACGTCGCCGCGGGTCGCCAGCCGCGCCCGGACGTGGTGGTGTGGCCCGAGAACGCCTCCGACATCGACCTGCTCGCCGATCCGTCGGCGGGTGCCCTGGTCACCGCCGCGGTCCGCCGGTTGGGCGCGCCGGTGCTCGTCGGAGCGATCCTCGACGGCTCCGGCGATGCCGACACGGTGGATCCGGCCGTGCCCGTCCGCCGCAACGCGATGGTGGTCTGGACGACCGACGGCCCGGTCACCGGGCCGTCCGGCCTGTACGTCAAGCGACTGCCGGTGCCGTTCGGGGAGTACATTCCGCTGCGCTCGCTGGCCCGCAAGGTGTCGTCGGCCGTCGACCTCGTGCCGGTCGACATGACGGCGGGGGACCGGGTCGGCGCGCTCCGTATCGGCCCGGCGCTCGTGGGGCCGGCGATCTGCTTCGAGGTCGCCTTCGACGGGATCCTGCGCGATGACGTCCGGGCGGGCGCGGACCTGCTCGCTGTACCGACCAACAACTCGACGTTCGGGTTCACCGACGAGTCCGTTCAGCAGCTGGCGATGTCACAGCTGCGCGCGGTGGAGCACGGCCGTACGGTCCTGCACACCTCGACCGTCGGGGTCAGCGCGATCGTGACGCCCGACGGGGTCGCCCACGGCGAGACGTCACTGTTCACTCGTGCGGTCGTCACCGGTGAGGTCCCGCTCCGGACGTCCCTGACCGTCGCCGACCGGATCGGGGCCTGGCCTGAGGCCGTCCTGGCGCTGACCGGTGTCCTCGCCGCGCTGGCCGGCTCCCTGGCTGCCCGCCGCGGACGTCGGCGGATCCAGGTCGGCTGAGCTGTGAACATGACACGTCGACGACGGTGCGGCCCCGGTCGCCGGAGGAGGAGCTGACGTGGCAACGGAGGCCCGGGACGAACCCGGACGCGCACGGCCCGACCCGACAGGGCCTGATCCGGTGGGGCCCGATCCGGTGGAGCCCGATCCGGTGGGCCCCCCGCCGGCCGGCCGGGACGGCGGGACACCGGGCCTCGGCCGGGTCCTGGTGATCGTGCCGACCTACGACGAGCGGGACAACGTCGAACGGATCGTCACCGGCATCCTCGATGCGGCGCCCGAGGTGCACGTGCTGGTGGCCGACGACAACTCCCCGGACGGGACGGGTGAGATCGCCGACCGCCTGGCCCGGGCCGATTCCCGGGTGCACGTGCTGCACCGGACCGGCAAGCAGGGCCTCGGGGCCGCCTACCTCGCCGGTTTCACCTGGGGCGCCGAGCACGACATGGACGTGCTGGTGGAGATGGACGCCGACGGCTCGCACCGCCCCGCAGACCTGCCGCTGCTGCTCCGCGCGCTCGTGGATGCGGACGTGGTGCTCGGGTCGCGCTGGGTTGCCGGCGGCACGGTTGTCAACTGGCCGCGGTCGCGTGAGGTGCTCTCCCGCGGCGGGAACCTCTACACGCGACTGGCGCTGGGCATCCCGTTGCGCGACGCCACCGGCGGGTTCCGCGCTTACCGGCGGGCGGCGCTGGACAAGATGGACATGGCCGGCGTGCAGTCGCAGGGGTACTGCTTCCAGGTCGACCTGGCGTGGCGTGCGATCCGGGCCGGCGCCCGGGTCGTCGAGGTGCCGATCACCTTCGTCGAGCGCGAACACGGCACCTCGAAGATGAGCCGGGGCATCGTCGCGGAGGCATTGTGGCGGGTCACCGTCTGGGGGGCCGCCGACCGGGCCCGCACGTTCGCCCGCCGACGCGCGGCACGCCGCCGCTGAGACCCACGCCGCTGGGACCCACGCAGCCGAGACCACGCAGCTACGACCACGCCGCCGAGACAGGGAGAGGCCCGGACCGCTGGTGCGGTCCGGGCCGGTCGTTCAGCGCCTCAGCTCCGACGGCCACCGGCCTCGCGACCGGCCGTCCGCGGAGTTCCGCGGTCACCGATCAACGCACCGGACCGGAGCAGGCTCAGGCGCTCGGTCAACAGCTCTTCCAGCTCGTCGACGCTGCGCCGCTCCAGGAGCATGTCCCAGTGTGTGCGGCCCGGCTTGACCGCCTTGGCCGGTGAGCTGTCGCCATCCCGGACCAGGGCGTCGGCCCCGCACTTCGGGCACTGCCACCGCGCGGGGACCTCGGCGTCGTGCGCGAAGGGGATAGTGACGACGTGGCCCTCCGGGCACTCGAACGACACCGACTTCCGCGCCACGAACTCGACGCCGCGGTCGTCCTCGTAACTGGTCGCGCCCAGACGCGACCCACGCAGACTGCGCTCGGCCATGTACCACCTCCACACCGTCCAGACGAACCGGACGCTCGACACTGCCGGGGGTGTCGTACCCGCCCCGGCACGGGTGTCAACACCGGGGTAGCCGGATCGGTTCCCGGCGGTTGCCGGCTCGGTTCAGGGCGGACAGGGCACGGCACCGTCGTCAAGGATGCCACCGCCGGGGGCCCCGCCGGCGTCAGCCGTGCCACTGACCCCGACCGACCAGGACCGCCCGCAGGACGTCCGGGCGGTCGGTGATGATCCCGTCGACGCCTGCGTCCAGCAGCGCACCGATCTGCCCGGGATCGTCGACGGTCCAGACGTGCACCTGACGCCCGGAGCGGTGCGCGGCCGCGACGGTGCGGGCGGTGACCACCGCGCGGCCCCCGGCGGTCGGCGGCACCTGGTAGTTCACCGACCTCCGGCGAGCGGACCCCCGCGACGACCGGCCGGCGCCACGGAGCCCGGGGGAGGGCACCCTGGCCGCGGCGAGCCAGCCGAGAACCTCCGGCACGGTCGCGGACACCGCGACCGCCGGGCCCAGCGCGCGGCGAAGCCGCCCGGCCCGCCGGATGCCGAACGAGGCGACACCCACCCGCCCGGCAGCCCCCGTCCGGTGCAGTGCCGACAGGAACGGCCCGACCGCGGCGTCCTCCTTCACGTCTACGTTGACCCGGGCGTCGGGGAACGCATCGAGCAGCTCGTCGAGGCGGGCGAACGGCTCGGTGCCACCGACCCGCACCCTCGACAGCTGCGCCCAGGTCCGGCTCCGGACCGCGCCGGTCGCGACGCCGGCGGCGACCCGGTCCACGTCGGGGTCGTGGCACAGCACGGCGACGCCGTCCGCGGTCGAGCGGACATCGGTCTCCAGGTATCGGTAGCCGAGCCCGACGGCACGGCCGAACGCGGCGAGCGTGTTCTCCACACCCGCGTTGGGCGGCCATCCGGCGCCACCGCGATGGGCGAAAGCCAGCGGCAGCGTCCCGTCGAGGAACACCGACCCGGACCCGTCCCCGCCACGCGGGATCGCTTCGGCAGTCACCGGCCCGACGTTAACGTCGTGCCGGGTTGGTGGTCAGCGGATCGGCGGAGGGGGACCCGGTGGCGGTGCGGCCGATCCGGCTGTTCGGGGACCCGATCCTGCGGACGCCGGCCGAGGTGGTCCGGGTCTTCGACGAGCGGACGGCCGTGCTGGCCGCGGACCTGATGGACACGGTGCTGCTGCCGGGTCGGGCAGGGGTCGCCGCCCAGCAGATCGGTGCCGCCGTGCGCGCCTTCGCGTGGTCGGTGGACGGCGACAGCGGGTACGTGCTGAATCCGGTGCTGTCGGAGCTGACCGGGACCCAGGACGGTGAGGAGGGCTGCCTGTCCCTGCCGGGACAGTGGTTCCCGACGCGACGCGCGCAGACCGCCACCGTCACCGGGGTCGACGCCACCGGGGCGCCGATGACGGTGAGCGGCTCCGGACTGCTCGCCCGCTGCCTGCAGCACGAGGTCGACCACCTCGACGGACACCTGTTCCTGGACCGCCTCGACCGGGACACGCGGCGGGCGGCGATGCGGGGCCTGCGGTTGGCTGCCGTCGGTAGCCCAGGCACCCCGCCGGGCCGGGCGCGCCGGCAGGCGATTGCCCCGGGAGCGGCACCGGGGCTGACCGCACACCCACAGGTGGGCAGGACGGCCCGGTGAGAACCGCCGCGAACGACCCGCCGCCGTGAAAAGGGTCCGCACGGCAGTACCGCCCGACCACGCGGCCGGGGACACCGGCGGCACCGCCGAGCACGGCCGGGCGCTGCGGACCGCCCGCGGTACCCAGGCGCGCGGGTCGGGGCGACCGGTCACCGGTCGGTCGGGGCCAGCTCGTCCAGGACCCGGTACGTGCGGTTGGCGGCCGCGGCGGCGCGCTGCTCGCGGTTGGTCGAGTCGATGTAACCCTGGCTGGTGGCGATCGAGGCGTGCCCGAGCAGCGTCATGATCTCGCTGGCGGTGGCGCCGTCCTCGGCCAGTCGGGTGGCGAAGGTGTGCCGCAGCGCGTGCACGTTGGCCCCCGTCGGGACGCGGTCGTGCAGGCCGGCCTCGCGGTAGGCGCTGCGGACCAGGTACTGCAGGCCGCCGCGGCGCAGCGGCTGCCCGGCCCGGTCGACCAGCAGAGGGGTGTCCCGGCCCGGTCTCTCGGCGGGCAACCGGTCCCGGCGCGAGGCGAGATAGCCGTCGAGCACCGCTTCCAGTCCGGGTTCGACCGGCACCGACCGGCTCTTGCCGCCCTTGCCGACCACGTGCACCCGGCGCTCCCCGGGCCGGCCGGCCAGCGAGCCGACGGTCAGCGACAGCAGCTCGGCACTGCGCAGCCCGGTCACCAGCGCCAGGGCGAGCACGGCAACGTCCCGCTCCGGCCAGGGGTCGCGCCGCCCGCCCGCCGCAATCTCCCCGGCGGCGAGCCGGCGGAGCAGCTGCTCCGGGGTGTCCTCGCCACGCAGCGGCTTGGGTTGTCGGGGCGGGCGCCGTGGACGGGCGACCGAGGCCATCGGGTTGCCGGTGGTGAACCCGTCGGCGACGCAGAAGGTGAAGAACTGGTTCCACGCCGACCAGGTCCGCAGCACCGACGCCGCGGCGTGGCCGTCGGCGTGCACGCCGAACGCCGAGCGCAGCGTGTCCCGGTCCAGGTCGGCCAGGCTGAGGTCGGCGACCGCCACGCCCCGCTCGGCCGCGGCGAGTGTGCTGATCGCGGCCAGGTCGAGCCGGTACGCGGCGGTGGTGTGCGAGGACTCCTTGCGCGGCCGGCGGGCGGCGAAGAACGCCTCGGCCAAGCCGGCCAGCGGCACTGAATCGGGCGGCGACTCGGTGGTGCCTGCCGGGGCCCCGGCGCGGTCGGCGGACATCCCCGCAGTCTCGCCGGGCGCGGCCGCTGTCCGCGTCGGACGCGCCGCCACCCCAAGGAGCATCCCGCTCGACTGGTTCACTACCGGCCGTGACAGATGGTCGGACCACGACGCCGCCGCGGGTGACCCAGGTGCTGCTCACCTACAACAGCGCCCGGTGGCTCGAGCGGACCTTGGCGCACCTGCTCGCGACCGGAATGCCGATCGTCGCGGTCGACAACGGCTCCACCGACGCGACGCCGGACGTGCTGCGTCGCCACGAGGCCGCCGGGCAGCTGGCGCTCATCGCGCTGGCCGGCAACATCGGCGCGGCTGCGCGCAACCGGGGCGTCGAGGCCGCCCACACGCCCTACGTCGCGTTCTGCGACGACGACACCTGGTACGAGCCCGCCGGTATGGAGCGCGCCGCCGACCTGCTCGACGCCCACCCGCGGCTGGCGTTGATCACCGGGCGGATCCTGGTGGACGACGAGCAGCGGCTGGACCCGATCAGCGTCGAGATGGCCGGAAGCCCGCTGGCCGAGGAGCACGGCATCCCCGGCGCGGTACTGGTCAGCTACATGGGCGGGGCGTCGGTCTGCCGGCGGGAGGCCTTCCTGGCCGTCGGCGGCTACGACCCGCGGTTCTTCCTCGGCGGGGAGGAGGAGACGGTCGGCTGGCATCTGCTCCGGGAGGGCTGGCAGCAGCGCTACGTCGACGACGTCGTCGTTCATCACCACCCGAGCCTGGCCAACTTCACCCGGCTGGGCCACTACGGCATCCGGAACACGATCGTGACGGCCTGGCTGCACCGCCCGGCCGGCAGCGCCGCCCGGTGGACCGCCCACGTCGTGCGGCACGCCCACAAGGACGTCACTCTGGTGCGTGGACTGGGGATGGCCGCCGCGGCGGTGCCCTGGATCGTGCGCGAACGCAGCGTCTGGGCGCCGGAGTACGAGGCGCTCGTCCGGCAGCTGCGTTCGGGCAGGCCCAGCGGCGCCCGCCGCTACGGCACGGAGAAGGGCCGGCGAGGGGAGCACGAGATGGCCGATGACAGCGGCGACAAGGTGCAGCAGGGCGACAAGGTGCAGCAGGGCGACAAGGTGCAGCAGGGCGACAAGGTGCAGCAGGGCGACAAGGTGCAGCAGGGCGACGAGCTGCGGAAGGGCGACGAGGTGACGTGGAGCTCGCACGGCACCGAGGTGTCCGGCACGGTCGAGAAGAAGATCACCGCCGAGACCGAGGAGGCCGGCCGGAAGGTCAAGGCCGGCCCGGACAACCCGCAGTACGAGGTGAAGAGCGCGAAGTCCGGCAAGGAGGCCGTGCACAAACCGTCAGCCCTGCACAAGAAGTAGCCGCGTCGCGGAACGCAGCCGCCCCGGCGACGGCCGTCAGGACGGGACGCTCCGGCTGCGGGTGGACCTGTCGGCCGCAGGTCCACCCGCCGGACCATCAGGCCGAGACGGCAGCCGCGTCGCGTCGAGCCCAGAACCGGTGCTGGGCCAGCGCGGCGACGAGCCCCTTGCCGACGGTCGCCGGGTCGGTGCCCGTCACCACACCCGGCTCGGCGGTGGCGTCCGGAACCGCACCACGCAGCGCGGCCACGACGAACGTCCGCCCGTCACCGCTGGCGGCGATCGGTTTGTAGTGCCGGTACGTCTCCTCTACGAAGTGCAGCGCGTCCCCGCTGGCCTGCATGGCCTTGATGCTCGCCGGGCCGCCGGGCACGTAGACCGCGTCGTAGAGCACCGATCCGGTCGTCAGCAGCGTCACGCCGACGGCCACCGTCGCGCCGGTGCTGGAGCGCACCGACCCCAGATGCGGTCCGACGACGTCGGTGTGGGCACCGGCGGCGGTCAACTGCGCCCGGACCGTCCGGACGGCGTCGCCGTCGACCCCGTCGGCGACGAGCACCGCCACCCGGGTTCCCTTCGCGGAGTCCCTGGCATGCAGTTCCTGGCTCAGTGCCGGCGAGGTGCCGATCCGCGTGTTGGGCTTCCCGGCTGGCACCGGCAGGCCCAGTGCGGCCGCCACCTCCCGCACCAGTCGGGCGTCGATGTTGGCCAGCAGCGTGAGCATCCGGGCCTGCACCGCGCGCACCGTGACCTTGCCCAGCTCGAACTGCAGCGCCGCGACGATGTGCTGCTTCTCGACCTCGGTCACGCTCTGGAAGAACAGCGTGGCCTGGCTGAAGTGGTCGCCGAAGCTTCGGCTGCGCCCGCGGACCTTGCTGCCGTACCCCGATTCCGGGTAGGTGACGAAGCCGCCCTCGGCCGGCGTCGCCTCCTTCGCGTTCCCGCCCAGGCTGTTCGGCTCGTAGTTCACGATGCCGGGCCGTGCGGCGTACCGCATCGCGGAGTCCGACTGGTAGTTGTTGACCGGCGCCCTGGGCTGGTTGATCGGCAGCTGGGCGAAGTTGGCGCTGCCGAACCGGTTGATCTGCGTGTCCAGATAGGAGAACAGCCGACCCTGCATCAGCGGGTCGTCGGTGAAGTCGATGCCCGACACCAGGTGACCAAGGTGGAAGGCGACCTGTTCGGTCTCGGCGAAGTAGTTGGCCGGGTTGCGGTTCAGGCGCATCGTCCCGACCGGCTGGACCGGCACGATCTCCTCCGGCCACAGCTTCGTCGCGTCCAGGATGTCGAAGCCGACCTTCGCCGTGTCGTTCTCGCCCAGCAGCTGCACACCGAGCTCCCACTCGGGGAAGTCGCCTTCGTCGATCGCGCGCGCGAGGTCGCGACGGTGGAAGTCCGGGTCCAGACCGGCGATCCGCTGCGCCTCGTTCCAGACCAGCGAGTGCACGCCCGCCTTCGGCTTCCAGTGGAACTTCACGTAGGTGGACCTGCCCGCCGCGTCGACCAGACGGAAGGTGTGGACGCCGAACCCCTGCACCGTGCGCAGGCTGCGTGGGATGCCGCGGTCCGACATCACCCACATGATCATGTGCGACGCCTCCGGGGTCAGGGAGATGAAGTCCCAGAAGGTGTCGTGGGCGGTGGCGGCCTGCGGGATCTCGACGTCGGGCTGCGGCTTGCCGGCATGGATCAGGTCGGGGAACTTGATGGCGTCCTGGATGAAGAACACCGGGATGTCGTTGCCGACGAGGTCCCAGATGCCCTGGCCGGTGTAGAACTTCACCGCGAACCCGCGGACGTCGCGCGCGGTGTCGGCGGACCCGCGAAAGCCGAGCACCGTGGAGAACCGGGCGAACACCTCGGTCGTCTTCCCGACCTCGGAAAGCAACGGCGCCTTGGTGTAGCGGGCGAGGGAGTGCTCGAGGGTGAAGGTGCCGTGGGCCCCGGCGCCCCGCGCGTGCACGACGCGCTCCGGGATCCGTTCGTGGTCGAAGTGCATGATCTTCTCGCGGTACTGGTCGTCCTCGAGCAGGCTCGGCCCACGGACGCCGCCCCGCAGCTGGTTCTGGTCGTCGGCGATCCGCAGACCCTGGTTGGTGGTCAGCCGGTCACCCTGGTCCACCGAGGGCGTGCCGGGCGTGGGGACCGTCGGCGCGGCCGGACCGGCCAGCGGTGCGGCGGCCGGTGCCGGCGTTGCCGCGGCCTCGCGGGTCGAGGAGGTTGCGGCGATGACGCCGGCGGTCGCCCCGGCGACCTGCAGCAGCCCCCGCCTGCTCACCCCGCCGTGCCCGCGCTGCTCGTGCGTGTCGTCGTCGTGTTCGGCAGTGGTGTCGTCGGTCGAATCGTTCACATCGTCCCCCGGGATGTCGCGTGGGTACCGGTGCCGGTACCCGACCGGGCGCAGCCCGCGTCCGGCAGCTTGAGCATCGAACGGATCACGGGTTCGCGCAACGCAGGGCAGGCTCTCCGTCGTCAATCCCTTGCCGCCAGTGACGATGCTGAAATCGGTGTGTCGGTGGTCGCGTCCTCCGACGGGCCGTCGGAGCGTCTGCCTACTGTTCGACCGTGGCCGAGGCGGTGGGTGGGGTCGTCCGGCGCCGCGTCCACCCCGACGAGGGCCGGTGGTCTCGCCGCGGCCGACTGGCCCTGCCCGCGGTGGTCACGTTCGCCGCGGCCCGGGTGTTCGACCTGCTGCTCGTGGCGGTCGTCGCGCGGCGGCCGAGCAACTACTACCGCCGCGGCGACGTGGCCGGCGCGCTGAGCTCCTGGGACGGCCGGTGGTACCGGCACATCACCGACCTGGGCTACCCCTCGACGCTGTCGTTCGTCCCGGACGGCGTAGTCCGGCACAACGCACTCGCTTTCTTCCCCGTATATCCCGGCGTGGTCGCGACGCTGCGTGCGGTGACCGGACTGGGCTTCGTGCCGACCGCGATGGCGGTGGCGCTGCTGGCCGGCGCGCTCGCCGCGGCCGGTGTCCCGTTGCTGCTGGCGCCCTACCTGGGTCCGGCGGCCGCCGTCCGGGCCGGTGTGCTGTGGGCGTGCTCACCGGTCTCGGCGGTCCTGGTGCTGACCTACTCCGACGGGCTGTTCGCGGCCGAGGCGGTGCTGTTCCTGCTGCTGCTGACCCGTGGGCGACATCGGTGGCTGCTGCTCCTGGTACCGGTCATGGGACTCACCCGCGGTGTGCTCCTGCCGTTCGCCGCCGTTCTCGCGGTGTACTTCTGGCGCCGTCGAGCAGAGCTGGTGTCACCGTCGCGACGGGTGCTCGCAGCACTGGGCGTGCTCGGTGTCGTCGCGAGCAGTGCTCTGTGGCCGGTCGTGGTCGCGGTCCGGATCGGTCGCTGGGACGCCTACCTACGCGTGCAGGAGAGTTGGCAGCAGCACCTGGTCCCGCTGCTCCCATGGGGGGCGGCCGTGCTGCGCCTGGGCGACTACGGCGCCGGGTCGCCGGACCGCGACATCGTGGTCTTCGTCGCGTTCGTGTGCGCTGCACTCGCGCTGGCCTGCCTGACCGTCGGCCTACCCGCGGAACTCAGCGCATTCGCGATCGCCTACCTGCTCTATGTCGTCGTCGTGCTGCCGCCGACCCCGTCGTTCCTGCGGTTCACCGTCCCCCTGGTGACCCTGGCCGCGGCACCGGCCGTATGGCTGCGCAGTCGCGCCGCGATGGCGATCGCGCTGCTCGGGTGCCTACTCGTCCAGGTGTGGTGGGTCCAGGCTCACCTGCCCTACCTGCCGACCCGCCACCTCACCCCCTGACCGGCGGAGCGCCCCGTCCGGCCGACGGCCGGCGGCAACGATGAACCCGGTGACCGTCGAGCTGCTCGAGGACCCCGCAGAGTTCGCCCGTCGGGCGGGGGACTGGATCCTCGGCGAGCCGCTGAGCGCGAATGTGCTCGCCGTACAGCTCGCCGGCCTGCTGTCCGGCACCAGGTCGGTGATGGCCGGCTCGGTGTGGGCACTGCTCACCGAACCGTCGGGTGTCGTGACCGGGGCCGCGATGCACACCAGTCCCGTCGGCGTCTTCCTGCCACGGCTGCCCGACGGCGTTGCCGATGCGCTCGCGGCAGCCCTCGCCGACGCAGGGCGGCCGCTCGCGGGGGCCACCGGCGAGATCGCGACCGTCCAGGCCTTCACCTCGGCCTGGCAGCGGCGGACCGGTGCCAGCGTCCGGCAGGTCATGGCCACGCGCCTGCACCGGCTTGTCGAGCTGGTGCCCCCGACCGGCGTGCCCGGGTCGGCGCGGCCGGCCGGCCCCGGCCACGTGGAGGTCGCCGTCGGATGGTTCGCCGGCTTCGCCGCCGACGCCCGAGCCGACGAGCGAGAGGTCGCGTCGGTCGCTGCCACCGCCCGGGGCAGGGTCGCCGCCGGCGAGGTGTGGCTGTGGTCGGTCGCCGGGGAGCCGGTCTCGCTGGCCTCGGTGAGCCCACCGGCAGCCGGGGTCGCCCGGATCGGTCCGGTCTTCACCCCGTTCGGCATGCGCCGACACGGGTACGCCGCTGCCGTCACCGCCGCGGCGGCGGCCGCGGGGCTGGCCGGCGGGGCGGCGGATGTCGTCCTCTATACGGACCTGGCGAACCCGACAGCCAACGGCATCTACCGCCGTCTCGGCTTCGAGCCGGCGATGGAGTCCACCCGGGTCGTCTTCGAACCGGCCGCCACGGTGGGGGAGCGGTAACCCGCAGCGGCCCGGTCGACGGCGCGTAGCGCTATAGCCGGTGCTCCTCCAGGTCCGGGCCGAGCTCCTCGACCTCCAGCAGGGTGAAGCCGTCGATCACCGCGCGCAGCACCTGGCGGGCGATCCGGGGATCCAGGCCCTGTGCGGCCGCCCGCTCGCCGATGGCCGCGAGCATGTCGTCCTCCCGGGCGCGGTCCACCACCCGCATGTGCCGCGCCCGCTTGTAGCGGACGACATCGGCGACGACCCGCGCCCGCTCGGCGAGCACCGACACCAACTGGTCGTCGAGAGCATCGATCCGGCGGCGGGAGATCGCCAGCGCCGGCGGCCCCGGTGCCGCCGCCGTCGGGGCAGCCGTAGCGGTGTCGGTGCCCTCCGGGTCTGCGGGGTCTGCGGGGTCTGCGGGGTCTGCGGGCTTGGACGTGTTCACGCCCGCATTGTCGCGGGCCGCGGCTTCAGGCGGTACCCATGCCCGGTTCAGCGGTCGACGTCGACCAGCACCTTGCCTACTGCGGCGGCCTCGACGGCGGAGTGGGCCGCCCCCGTCTCCGCGAGCGGGTAGTGGTGCAGCGGAAGCCCCGCGTTCGCCCCGACCCGGACAGCGCCCTCGGCTACGGCCACGGTGACGTCCTGGACCGCCCGCGCCTTGGCGACGGCAAGCTCGGTGTAGACGAGGACGAACTGCCAGCGGGCGTTGGGACCCATCAGCGCGCGCACGGGCAGGGACAGCGTCGGCTCCCCGTCGTCGGCGTAGACAGCGACCACCCCGTGGCGGCCGATCACCGCCACGTCGATCACGGCATTCATGGCGGGGGAGACCTCCACGACGGTGTGCACGCCGTGCGGCGCGATCCCGCGGACGATCGCCACCACGTCCTGGGTGCGGTAGTCGATGACGTGGTCGGCACCGGCGGCCCGGGCCAGCCGCGCCTTCTCCGGGGAGCTGACCGTGGTGATGACCGTCGCGTCGGCCCAGTGGGCCAACTGGATGGCGGCGTTGCCGACGGCGCCCGCACCGCCCGCCACCAGCACCACCCGGTCCTGCAGCGATCCGGGACCGAGCTCCAGCGGCCCGTCCTCGTTGACGGTGAGGGCCCGGTGCGCGGTGAGGAAGGGAATCCCCAGGCTGGCGCCGAGGTCGAAGTCGGCCCGCTCCGGGAGTGGAACCGCCTGGTGGGCGGGTACCACCGTCAGCTCCTGAGCGGTGCCGTCGGCACGCTCGAAGGCGGCCTCCCAGATCCACACGCGCTCGCCGACCCGAGCTGCGTCCACCCCCCGGCCGACCGCGTCGACGACGCCGGCGCCGTCCTGGTTGGGCACGGTCATCGGGAACGGGGCCGGGGCGCCGTCCCCGGTGCCGGCGCGGAGTTTCCAGTCCGTCGGGTTGACCCCGGACCGGACGACGCGGACGCGCACCTCACCCGGCCCGGGTTCGGGGACGCTGCGGTCCACCAGCTGCAGGACGTCGGGACCACCGGTTCGGGAGTAGCTGATCGCACGCATGTCGGGTGCAGCGCCGGGGGAGCCCCGCCGCTTCCCCGCCGCTTCCCCGCCGCCTAGGTGTACTGACCAGGGACGTTGGTTGAAGATCTGTGACGACACGGTCTGAGGTGTTTGGACGGGGAGGACCTCCCGTCGTGAGGTGGGGCTGCTCAGGCATCCATCTCACGACCGGGAGGTCCTCGTGTCGCACGCTAACGCCGCTCTGACCCCGAACGCCCGATTG
>JAABUZ0100000491.1_pt1 | contig 96707 bp, 100 predicted proteins | sample 5562091 | NCBI WGS metagenome assembly JAABUZ01 (sample SAMN12813069, study PRJNA571459) | rock metagenome | isolation source: Antarctica rocks | place: Antarctica: Victoria Land, Linnaeus Terrace sud | collected 2015-12-21
AAATTGCCGCCCTTTCAATTGCGGACGCCGCGTCATAGGCGTCAAGAATGCGAGCCTTCTCGGCGGCGGTGAAGCGCCTGCGGGTCGCCTTTGCCGGAACCTCCGGATCGGGAATTGAGGAAGCGGTCGTCATTACGTGAGACCTTTCACGCCCTCCTTAATTAAGCCCGTTGGGCTGGCCTCAGCTGATGTTGACACGGAGGGTCATCGCCACGTCGCGTAGCCGGCCGAGCAGCGCGTCACCGGTTTCGCCGAGACCACGATGCGCCGAATACCAAGCTGCAATAAATTCCGCGTCGTCGATGCCGCTCGGCACATCGCGCGACGCCGGCACGCCCGCAACCTACGCCCCTGCGGATCTTGGATGAGCGCGGGCACAAAGCGCTCGCAATGCATCGCCGTCATCTGCACTGCGTCGCGCGAAGCAAGCTGGGCCGCCCGCGTCCTCGCAGGCGATTTCGATGCCCCGCCAATACCCGGCCTTTCTTCACAGACGCCGCGATCAAGCTGGCCGGTCAACATCTCGCCGCACGTGGCTCGCACATCACCTGCGCACCAGCATATCCGAAACGCCGTCAGCTAGCTAACGCGCCGTGTCTAGGAGGCGGTCTGGACCGGCAGAAGACCATCTTGCGATTGTAGCGGGTCGCGTGGTTCGGCGGCGGACTCATCGCCTGCCGAAGAGGCACATCATCGCGCGCTTCCGGTCGTAAATCGTCGAGGGACGAGACCATTGCTCTCGAAAGATTATCTATGGCGCTTCAGCCTCGACGCCCAGACTTCCGGACACGTGACGAAGTAATCGCAAAATTGCGCGAGCTTCGGCCTTTACTTGAAGCGGAGGGGGTTTCGCATGTGGCCATCTTCGGCTCGATCGCGCGAGGGGACGACGACATGACTTCGGACATCGATCTCATCGTGAGTATCGACGCGTCGCGAAAAGTCGATATCTTCGATTTTTCAGCAATCAAGAAATTCATCGCATCGCAATTTGACCGACCACTCGATCTCGGCACGCGCGATAGCCTTCATCCGGAAAGGCACAAGAGAATCATCGACGAGCTCGTCACCGCGTTTTAACGACGTGAAGATGGCTCGATATCTGGCAGATGTTGTCGATTATGGTGAAGCCGCAATGGAACCCGTTTTCCCCGTGTCCTTGGAGCGCTTTATTCTCGATCGTGATCTCCGCGACATGGTATATTACCGGGTTCAGTGCGTGTCGGAGGCCGTCAAAAAGATCCTATTGCTCGACCCATCGATCGCCGACCGAAACCCGCAAATCGAGTGGCGTAAGGTTCGCGATATCGGAAACGTCTTTCGGCACGAATACGGTAATATCGAAGCGGCCGCCATTTGGAACACGGTGACTGGAGATCGGCTTCCTTCTTTGATCGCAGTTGCAAAAGCGGTAGCTCTCCATGCGGAACTTGGCTTCGTGGTGCGGTCGCCGACCTAGCGCTCGCCGATTCCGTCGCCGCCCGATTCCCCGCACGGGCCGTTTTCACGCGCAGCAGTCGGCGGAAATGGGATTGACGGCCGTGCTCGTCGCTGCTACCGAAGATCACGCTACGACGCATTCGTCGAGCGAGCTCGTTCGCGAGTTGCGTTCCGTACCGAATTCGGCAGACCCAAAGCGCCAAGCATCGCGCTATTGCGCTCCGCGTCGCTGCTCGGCGCGCTCGGCCAACCATTCCAGCGCCGCCGTCGCTGCGTCAGTGTAGATTGGAGCGAGCGCATCGCCGAGCGCGACCTCACCGCGCCAAAACGGAAAGTTCCCCGCCCGCTCGAGCACGGCCGGAACGTCCGACGAGGCGACGATGTGGACGTGCGACGAAGTTGTCTGAAGCGCACCGTCGCCGCCCCAGAACGTTGCGTCGAGCGGCGTCGCATCCGCTGCTGCGGTCGCGCGTCGTGGCCGAGCCTGCCTTCGCGCCACAGGTACGTCGGTATCTTGCGAGTTCGCTTCGTCGGTCGCACCGCATAAGTCGCGCACGGCCTCGCGTGCGAACCCACGCACGACGAAGAGTAGGAACGGATCGCGATCGAACTCTTCGCCGACGAGATAGAACACGGCGGCGACGTGTTTGCACGGGTTCGACCAATCGGGACACGAGCACGCGGTCTGCATGTCGCGTTCGTGTGCGGGGAAAAGCGATACGCCGGCGGCGCGGAAGGCCGACTCGATATCTTCGGGCATCTGGCCGGCGAGAAGGGCGGCTGCGAGGCGGGCGTCAGCGGCGATCGCCGCCGTAACCGCACGCCACTCGGGCGCCACGAGCTGCGCAATGCGAATCGTCACGTCGTATGGCTTCGCGCGCGAACCCTGAACCTGCGCGCGAACGCCGCCCGGTTCCAGCGCGATTTGCGTTACTTGGCCGCTTCGGGCGTACGAACGGCCGCGCGCGAGTCGCGCGCCGAGCTCGAACTCGTGGAGCTTCGCGATCCAACGCTGCGCCCACCAGCCCGTCCCAAACGCGCCGCGCTTCGATTGCGCTTTGATCCCATCCGCCGCTCGACGCGGCTTCGCTTTGGGCGGCCAGTCGCGACCGGAACCAAAACGGCTCACGGCAACCCCCTCACTCCGCAACGGCCTCGGGAGCGAGCGCTACGAGTTCGCGCAGTTGTGTGCTGCTCAGCTCCGTCAGCCATCCTTCGCCCGTTCCGACGACGCGTTCGGAAACCGCGGCTTTGCGGTCGATGATGGCTGCGATCTTTTCTTCGAGCGTGCCGGCACACACGAACTTGTGCACTTGGACGGACTTGGTTTGGCCGATCCGAAAAGCGCGGTCCGTCGCTTGGTTCTCGACCGCCGGATTCCACCAGCGGTCGTAGTGAAACACGTGGTTTGCTCGCGTGAGATTGAGACCGCTGCCACCGGCTTTGAGCGATAAAACGAAGACGGCCGGACCCGCGCGCCCTTGGAAGTGCTCGACCATCCGATCGCGCGCGCTTTTGGCAACGCCGCCGTGCAAAAACGCAACGTCGCGGCCGAAGCGCGCTTCGAGGCGCTTGCGAATGAGCGTTCCCATCTGGGCGAACTGCGTGAACACGAGTGCCGATTCACCGACATCGAGGATCTCCTCGAGCATGTCTTCGAGCCGCGCGAGCTTCCCCGATCGCCCGGGAAGCGAGGAATTGTCCGCCGCGAATTGCGCTGGGTGGTTGCAGATCTGCTTGAGTTTGGAGAGCGTAGCCAGGATCTTTCCGCGCCGCTCGATGCTTTCGCGCTGCACGAGGGTCACCTCGAAATCTCGCAGCACCGCGGCGTACAGTGTCGCTTGCTCGCGCGTGAGCGTGCAAGTCACCGTATATTCTTGCTTTACCGGCAGGTCGGAAATGATGTTCTTATCGGACTTGTGACGACGTAAGATGAATGGTCCGGTCATGGCGCGTAAACGTTCCGTCGCCGCCGCATCTCCACGCACGTGGATCGGTACGAAGAAATTGCGCCGGAACGCCGCTCGCGTTCCGAGCATGCCGGCGTTTAAGAACTCCATGAGCGACCAGAGATCGCCGACGTGGTTTTCCACGGGCGTGCCCGTGAGCGCGATGCGATAGCCGCTCGCGACGGAACGCGCGGCGCGGGCTTGTTGGCTCTCGGCGTTCTTGACGTTCTGCGCTTCATCCAGCACGACGCCGCGCCAGGCGATCCGTGCGAACAGGTCTCGATCGCGGTGTAAGAGCGCGTAGCTCGTCACAACGATCGCGCGCTTCTCGGCGAGGGCATCGAATGCGTTGCCGCGCTCGCGCTCGCCGCCGTGATGCACGTGCATCGCGAGCGTCGGTGTGAAGCGCGCGACCTCGCGTTGCCAATTGCCGATGACCGAGGTTGGGCAAACCAAGAGCACGGGCGCACTCGGCTCTTCGGCCCAATCGTGCGCGATGAGTGCGAGGGTCTGGACGGTTTTGCCAAGCCCCATATCGTCGGCGAGACACGCGCCGAAGCCGGAGCGCGTGATGAAATGGAGCCATGCGAAGCCGCGATTTTGATACGGTCGCAACGTCGCCTGCAGCGTGGCCGGTGGTTCGAGTGGCAAATACTGCTTTTCGCCGCGCAGCCGCGCGACGTGGTCGCCCACGCGACCGGTCGCGACGAGCACGGTGCCGGCCGGAATACCGTCGACCGGCGCGCCTACCGCGACGCGCATCGCTTCGCTAACCGTCATCGTTCGGCGCCGCGAGCGCTCGACGTGCGCCAGCGCCGCCGATAATTCCGTCGGATCGACGTGGATCCACTTGCCGCGGAGTTGCACGAGCGGCGTCTTGAGTCGTGCGAGCCGTTCGAGTTCGCGTCGCGTCAAGCTGTCGTTGCCGAGTGCGATCGTCCAATCGATCTCGAGCAGGGCGCCTGGCCTCAGGGCACTCGCACCGGCGAACTTTGCGCTTTCGACGGCGGCCCGCAAGCCGACGCGCGCTTTCGCATCCATGCCGAGCCACCACGAAGGCAAGATCACGCCGATGTCCGCTGCAGCGCACCGTGCCGCATCGGTCTGCAAGAACGTCAAAGCTCGTGCCGTGTCGAGACGAAATCCGGTCGGCGCGTCGCCCGACCGCGTGAGCGATGCATCGATCTCAGTCGAGAACGGGACGGCGCGACCGAGCGCCGTCAAGTATTCGCGCCGCAACGCGACGGAGCGCATCGCGACCGTGCCGTCGACGAGCAACGTCGGGTCGGTTCGACTTTGCAAAAGATAGGCCACGTTCCACTCCGGCGCGTCCGGGACGGTCTTGGCGTCAATCGACGCGAGCGGTTCTTCCACACGCAGGCAGAGCCGATACGTCGCCGCGCGTTCTTCGACGACGGGTCGCCGCCACGCCGCGATCGCTGCGGCGAGCTCGACGCATTCGTCGGGCGTCGCGGGAAACGCCGCATCGGGTCCATCCAGCGCGGCAAGCCAACGGGCGTGCAGCGACGGTCTCGCTACGAACGGTCTCGCCGCGCCCGGACGAGCGAGTCGCATCGCGGCATCGACGAAATACGCAAGTATCGCGTCGAGCGTCGCGCGCGCGTCGAAAGCGCTCGGCCGCGTCGTCACGTTTGCGGTCAGCGCGGCCGTAACGGGGGGAAGCGCCCTTGCCATTTCGTGGTAGGTCGCGCGGTCGGCCGCGCCCATGACTGGTTTCCAACACGCTCGCGGGTGGCCATCGTCGCCCGCGATCAAATCCGGGAGGACGTTCTTCCCCGCGACGAGCGCGATCGCGAAGCGCAGCGCATGCGCCACAATCGTGACGTCGCGGCCGATACGAACGTCATCGCCGAAGGTCTCGCGATCGAGACAATCGGCGAAGAACGCACATGCCGACGTACGCGCGAGCGTTACGACTCGCACCGTTTTCGCTTCGAGGGCGGCCGGTCTCCGTTTTGTTTTTTGCGCGCCCTCCGCTTTGGCGGCGGTTATCACGGTCCCGTCGCGAGTCGGCAGCCAAGCCACTGCATCGTTCACCGCCGGCGGTGCGTGCGGTGTGGCGAGCGGCAGCGTAGCGACGAGTTGGCGCAAGCCCTTCGCGTCGAGCCCGTACGTGCTCGGCGAACCGCCGAGGAGGGGCTCCGACGCCGCCCAAATCGCCGGTTGCCCCGCGATCAAACCGGCGTGCAGAGTTACTCGCATGCTCGCCGCCGCTTCCAACACGACGTCGTCCCGGCCTTCGGAGCCATGAAGGGAGCGTCCGTCCACTTGAGGGAAGCGCCTTTTCATGGGCGGAGTACGTGTTTAGTCGGCACGCGCAAGGGTGCATTCGTGCTCACATCCGACGAGCGGCGGACGGCAGGGGACGTCGCCGGCTCGCCTGTCGAATCCGATCGCCTGTAGGCATCGCAGAGCAGCGGCTGGTTCGGACAGCTTATCCAACGCTCGAACGATGGCGGCAACTATGCCGGCGTGGAAGACGCCGCGCTCTTCCGCACGACCGATGGTGGGCGCAGCTGGCACGAACTTTCCGGTTTGCGCACACACGGTTCGGGCCCGTCGTGGCAGCCGGGCGCAGGCGGCATGTGCCTGCATACGATCTTGCTAGACGCCAAGAACGCAGGGCGCATCTTTGTCGCGATTTCGGCGGCTGGCGTGTTTCGCAGCGACGGCGGCGGAACGTCGTGGCAGCCGATCAACCGCGGCCTCGTATCGAACGGCATTCCCGATCCAGATGCGGAGGTCGGGCACTGCGAGCATCGGCTCGCGATGCATCCCGCCCGCCCCGACGTGCTCTTCATGCAGAAGCATTGGGACGTGATGCGCAGCGACGATGCCGGCGGCTCGTGGCACGAAATCAGCGGCAATCTGCCAACGGACTTCGGCTTGGGATCGACGTGCACGCCCACGAGCCCGAGACGATCTACGTCGTTCGGATCAAAAGCGACTCCCAGCATTCTCCACTCGACGGCAAGCTGCGCGTGTACCGCAGCCGCTCCGGCGGAAACGACTGGGAAGCGCTGACCTGCGGGCTATCGCAACGCGACTGCTACGTCAACGTCCTGCGCGATGCGATGGCGGTCGATTCGCTTGAATCGTGCGGCGTGTATTTCGGCACCACCGGCGGCTAAGTCTATGTGTCGGCCGATTCGGGCGACACCTGGGCGCCTATCGTACGGGATCTCCGGCCGCTTTGTTCGTCGAAGTGCAGACGCTCGCGTGATCTGCGTCGAGCTCCCCGCGCATCTGCGGGCGCTCGAGCGCGTGAACGTTGACATGCATCTCGAGGTAGACGGCCCTGCGACACTACGTTCGGTTCTCGATGCGATCGAGACGCAGTCCCCGTCTTGCGCGGGACGATCCGCGACCGCGAAACGCAGCTGCGCAGGCCGTACGTTCGCCTCTTCGCGTGTCGCGCCGATCTCTCGCATGCGGCCCCGGACGCGCCCCTGCCCACGGCCGTTGCGAGCGGCGTCGAACCGCTCCTGATCGTCGGCGCAATGGCGGGCGCATGAGCCCGACCGCTGGAATCGTCGGATCCGTCGGAGCCGAGCGCCGCTGCCAAGCCAACCCCAGCCTTGCTGCATGTCGCGGTAGTCACGATATGACTTTGTCCGCGCATGTCGAATGCGTAAAGCGCGAGTGCGTAGCGCGGAAGCAACCTGCTCGAAGGGCGATCGTTATGAACGAAGATACATCGGCCAGGATTCTCGAGCTCCTCGACGTGATCGCCATCAACGCGGAGAAGCACCGCGAGGAGTCTGCCGCGCACCGGCTAGAAGCGGCGGCGCACCGTCAAGAAGCGATCGCGCACCGCAAAGAAACGACCGCGCACCGCAAGGATACGCTTCATGGATTCGAAAGCGTTGAGCGTCGCATCGGACGTGTCGAAACCCGGCTCGAGTCGCTCGAAACCGAAGTTCGTGATTTTCGCGGCGAATTTGAGAAGCGCATCGCGCCGCTCGAGCGATAACGCGACCGTCAGCGTGCTGCGGCGAAGCTCTCCATAACCAAAGACGCTTGCGCGCGAGCGTGACTCGGCGAGCCGCCATGCGCACTTTACTGGGACGCTCATCCTTCGCCCGTTTAAGCTCTCGCTAAATCGCTCCCCGCCCGGATGCTGGTCGAGCGTCCGAAGAACTCTCCGAGCACCCCGGGGCGACGTATTCCGCGTTGCTCTTCGGAACGAAGTGCCCGCAGTTCGGCACGACTGCAACAAGGGCGTCTTCGCGAAGGTGCTGCGGAAGAAGACATGCCGTACACGGAAGACGGCACGCCGGTCGATATGCTGCTCAACCCGCTCGGCGTTCCGTCGCGCATGAACTTCGGTCAGATCATGGAAACGCATCTCGGCTGGGCCGCAAAGATGCTCGACATGTACGGCGCGACGCTGGTCTTCGACGGCGCGCGCTGTACGCGATGGTTGGAGCGCTTTCGCCCGTTCGTCGGCATCGTCAAGGACGGCCCGTCAACCGCTGTCACAGGAGGTTGACGAAGTCCTATACGGTTCACGGTGCAGCGTTCTCTGTCTAGCGGTCGCGGTTGGTGTCGAGTTCGAGCCTTCCGATTTCGATGTATTGCTCGAGATCGTCTCGATCGGAGGGCAAAAAACGGGCGATGACGGCGCGAACACGATGCAGCTCGTTATCATCTGCGAGCCCTAGCATGCGCGTTAGGTCTCCTTGGTCGACACCGCGCGACGCGTCGAGCTTCATGAGCACTAGATATGGAAGTGGCACGGCTCGTTCGTTTTCGAACGTTTTGGATGCTTCTGCGATCGCCGCTCGAGTCCAAGGCTGCTGGGATGTAATCAAGTCGATCGGCATCGCATCGCCGCGATATCGACGTCCAACGAGGCCCAGGCGAGAATCGGGAAAGAAAAGCATCGTCGTTTCGGCCACATATCCCGCGGCTTGTAGTCTGCGGCCCGCGATATCGAACTGATCGAGAACCACCAGAAGGTCGATGTCGATCGTGGTGCGCTCGGGCATGTAATGTCTGGTAGCTTGGCCGCCCACAACGCAAACCGCGAGACCTTCCAAGAGCTGCACTTCCGGGAGTTTCTTCAGTCGATCAATCTCAAAAAGCTCTCGAATAGCCCGCCCATCCCGCGCTATCCGCTTCATCCGCGACAGATAGAATCGACGGCGCCGTAGTTTTTCTTCGACGCTGCTTGGCGACGGAGGCGGTACGAGCAGACGCGGATTCAATAGTACACCGCGTTTCAAGGCGGCTTCACATGCGCCCTACCCGCAACTCGAGCCGCCGGCGATCTCAAGACGCGGCTCGGCGGTTCGACGTGGTAAACTGATAACCTATTCCAGCGTTTCAACGTCGCCGACTGCGCGTAGGTAAAACGCCCAGTACCCTTGCCGGTCGCCGTACCGGTTGACGAGGCCGTTGCAGCGACGTACGGCGCAGAGATTGACGCAATCTCGGTGAAGCTGGCGTCCGGTATTGAAATCGTGGTTCTGCGAGAGTTGTTGCAAGGACTTAAATGTGCGAGCGCTCAGCAACTGAGCGACGTACAGATCGTCGGAGCCCAATGGGGTCTGCATTGGGAAGCGCTCGACGTCGAGCACTACGTCCCGAGCTTGATCGAAGGTATTCGGAAACCGCCGCTGGATGAGCACGATCGGAAGCAAAGGCGGCTCGGTGCGCAGTGAAGCAAAGGCATGTGCTGTCCGTCAGAACGGACGTAAGGGCGGCCGCCCGAAACGCAACGCCCGGGTAGCCTGTCCCCACGCTATAGCGAGATCGAGCTCGCACTTCGCGAATCGTCCCCGAGGCCGTCCACGCTTCTCCTGCGATACCGGGGCTGTGAGCTCGCCCGTCCCCACGGCGATTCCCTGAAACGTCGCATCAGCATAAGGACCGTCCGACTTCCAGGCGGAATCTAACCGGGCCGGTAAGGCGATTCCATCGAGCGATAGGTATGATGCAGCAGCGTGCGGTCAACGACTTTACCATTCGGGTTGCCACGGTTAACGGCTCGGGCAGCCAGTCGTCGAACTTGGTGCTCGCCCATGCCATCTTTCGTTTGGGTATCCCCGTCGCACCCAAAAATGTGTTTCCATCCAACATCGAGGGCCTGCCGACGTGGTTCGACGTGCGCGTCAGCGCCCGGGGATATCAATGCCGCACCCGCGATGTCGATCTGCTCGTCGCGCTCAATAAGGCCACATGGCGAACCGATGCAGCCGCCGTGCGGCCGGGCGGCGTCATCGTGCACGAAAGCAGCTACACGATGGCGGGCGATGTTCAGCGTCGAGACGTGACGTATTACGCCGTTCCCTTTAACGAGTTGGCGAAGGAGCATTTTAAGGACGCGGCGCTGCGCAAATATCTGCTCAACATGCTGTACGTCGGGGTGCTTGGGGAGTTGCTCGGCATCGATGAAACGACGGTAGAGGCCGCGATCGCGAGCCAGTTCAAGAAAAAACCCAAAGCCGTGGAATCGAACATGGACGCCGCGCGGATCGGCTTTTCGTATGCGCGTGAACATCTTTTAAAGAACGATTTGTTTCGTCTCGAGCGGATGAGTAGCGAAGGGACGAATGGATTGACGTTTATGGACGGCAATCGAGCAGCTGCCATCGGCGCCATCATGGGCGGCTGCACCGTGGCGGCATGGTATCCGATCACGCCTTCGTCGTCGCTGTGCGAGTCGTTCATCGCGCTTGCCGACCGCTATCGGATGGACCGCGAGAAGGGACAACGGAACGTCGCGGTGGTTCAAGCGGAAGACGAGTTGGCAGCGATCGGCATCGTGCTCGGCGCCGGATGGGCGGGCGCGCGTGCGATGACCTCGACTTCGGGTCCAGGACTGTCGCTCATGGCCGAATGGGCAGGCTACGGATATTTCGCCGAGATTCCGGGCGTCATCTTCGACGTGCAGCGCGCCGGGCCGTCCACCGGTTTGCCGACGCGTACGATGCAAGCCGACATCGCGGCTGCGTATCATCTGTCGCACGGCGACACCAAGCACATCGTATTGCTGCCCGCCACCGTGCTTGAAGCATACGAGCTTTCCATGGAGGCCTTCGATCTCGCCGAGCACTTTCAAACGCCGGTCTTCGTGCTCTCCGATCTCGATCTCGGCATGAACCCGTGGTTGACCGCGGCGCTGCCGTATCCCGAGAAACCGTTCGATCGCGGGAAACTGCTCGGCGAGAAAGACCTGGGCCGGCTCGAGTCGTGGGGCCGCTACCGCGATGTCGATCACGACGGCATCCCGTATCGCACGGTCCCCGGAACCAATCACCCGGCCGCCGGCTATTTTACGCGCGGCACGGGCCACGACGAGGAAGCGCGCTATTCGGAACTCCCCGAGGTATGGAAGCGCGGTCTCGATCGCCTCGTTCATAAGCACGATACCGCGCGGACGGTCGTGCCGGCGCCCATTATTGAGGACCACGGCCGTGATGCGGCGATCCTCGCATTCGGCACCACGCATCACGCCGTCGTGGAAGGGCTCGACGTCTTGCGCGAAAGTGACCTCGAACTGGACTATATCCGCGTGCGCGCGTTACCGTTCTCGCCCGAAGTCGCCGCGTTCATCGGGCGGCACGAGCGGGTGTACGTCGTCGAGCAGAATCGCGATGGGCAGCTCTATTCGTTGCTGCGCACGGAACTGCCCAACCATCTGGTGTCGCGACTCCACTCGGTGCGGCATTACAACGGCTTGCCGATCGACGCGCACGCCATCATCGATCCCATTCTCGCGGCCGAGCGTCAGCCGGCCGTCGTTGCGGAGTGACCCTAGCATGACGACGACAAACGTAAACATCATCGGTCTCGGGCGCGACGTGTACAAGGGCCTGCCGACCACGCTCTGCGCTGGTTGCGGCCACAATTCGATCACCAACCATTTGATCAAGGCGCTTTACGAGTACGGTGTCGAGCCGCACAACCTCGCGAAGATGAGCGGCATTGGCTGCTCGTCGAAGACGCCGGCGTACTTCGCGGAGCAAGCGCACGGATTTAACGGATTGCACGGACGCATGCCGTCGGCCGCAACGGGCGCCAAGCTCGCCAACCGCAATTTGCTGGTGCTTGGGATCAGCGGCGACGGTGATACGGCGAGTATTGGTCTCGGTCAGTACGCGCATCTCGTACGCCGCAACGTCGATTGCGTGTATATCATCGAGAACAACGGTGTCTACGGTCTGACAAAAGGGCAGTTTTCCGCAACCGCCGACCCCGGTTCGACGCTGAAGAACGGCAGTCCCAACCAGTACGCGACGATCGACGTTTGCAGTCTTGCGATCGAGCTTGGGGGCAGTTTTGTCGCGCGCTCGTTTTCGGGCGATGGAAAGCAACTCGTGCCGCTCTTGCAGGCGGCGTTCTCCCATCGCGGCACGGCCGTCATCGACATCGTGAGCCCGTGCGTCACCTTCAACGACCATGAAGGCTCGACGAAGAGCTACACCTATCTCAAGGATCACGAGATGGTCGCGAACATGCCCGATTTCGTCCCGTCTCGCGCCGAAGTGACGGTTGACTATGAGCCGGGAACCGCGCAGGACATCGAGCTCGAGGACGGCTCGCACATCGTGCTGCGTAAGGTCGATCGAGACTACGATGCGACCGACGCGAACGGTGCGCTCGCCACGATTCAGCAGTCGCGCAGCCGCGGTGAGTTCCTTACCGGGCTTCTGTTCGCCGACCCGAGCGTCCCCGATTTGTGCGCGAAAGAGCGACTGACCGCGACGCCACTGAAGGATCTTCGGGAAGAACAGCTTCGCATCAAGCGGGACGCCTGGGACGAGCTCTTCGAATAGGTAACCCCGACAGGTTCGTGCGCGACGCCGCTGCCCTCGCCGAACGCGGGGAATAAACGTCAAGGCAAGCTGCTCGAAAGGCGTCTCCGCTTAACGAAAACACCTCGGAAAAAGATACTGCAACTTCTACACGTAAGCGCCATCAACGTGGAAAAGCACCGACAAGAAACGGCTGCAGATCGGGCAGATACCACAGCACACCGCCGAAAAACGACAGCACACCGCGAAGAAACGACCTCCCAGCGCGCAAAGACCTGTATGGTTCGAACGCGTCGAGCGTCGTCTCGGTCACGTCGAAACGCGCGTCGAGTCGCTCGAGGCCTGAGCGGGGTCGCGGCGGCTTGCGCTGAGATGGCCGCAACGGAAGTTGGAAAACGTCGGCGCGACGAACGAGCGAATTGAGGCCTCGTCGAAAGAAGGCGCAGCGTCGTGATTGGTACGGAAGAAACGGATTTGCGGCGATTCCGGCTCGATGTCGATCTCGCGGAGTACAACCGTTGCTTCGCGGAAATATCCGCGCGCTTTACCTACCAGACCGCGGCATTCACGATCCTGGCCGCCGGCATCGGTGCCATCTTCGCGTTCGGCAAGTTGACCGAACCGCAAACCGCCGCACTCGCCTGTCTCTTTGCGCCGCTTTTTATCGCCCCGCTCGGATACATTTTCTTCGACAACGAACTCCAGATTTGGCGCGTGGCTCGCTATATGCGTTACACGTTGCGCCTTCGCGTGGCCGCACTCAGCGGTGATACGCAGTCGCTCGCAGTCGACGACTGTTCGTTCGGCACGCTGGCCGCGCGTAGGACGATCCCGTTCCTCTCCATTGGGCGCTGGCTGATCTTCCTGGTTCCGGCTTTGGCAGCCGCCGTTCTCGCGGCAACGCGCGCGTTCACCGCAGTGTGGTCCACGGCGGTGTTCGTACTCGATGTCGGCGCGATCGTCGTGCTCGTTGCCGGGATCACCGCCGCCATCGTAGAGCAAAAGCACTGGAACCAGGCTCGCGCCGAGTAAGCCGGCTCGCCCGGCGCACCTCGTTTCGGAGCACCCCGTTCGAGCAACGCGAGGTTCGAACAAAACCGCACCATAATATTATTCGGGGAGGATCGTATGGCCGGCTATCTGATGGTCCCGATAAATAGCAACGGGGTCGTCGTCGATCCCAATATCGCCCGGAACGCGAAGACCGCCATGGACGGCTCGCTCGGCCTCAACGATATTTTCGTCTACTCGCACGGATGGTCGACGGACGCCGATGGGGCGATGACGCTCTACAATCGATTCTCGATCGAATTCATGCGTTGGCTCGCGCGAAATCCGCAAGCCGGGGCGCATCCGCACGGAGCGCTATCGGTGGGTATTCATTGGCCTTCGGAGCTGACCGAAGAAGGCGGCATCGTTCCGCCGGCGTTCGCCGCGATACTGGGGGCGGTCCAACCGCTCACGTTTTACACGATGGAGAAGCGCGCCGACACGACGGGAACGCACGGTGTTTACGCGGTTCTCCGGCAGCTCATCGTCAACTATACGGCGCTGCCGGGGGTTGGCGGCGAGCCGGCGTCTGTGCTGCGCGTTCACGTCATCGGTCACAGTTTCGGCTGCAAGGTCGTGACCGCGGCGATCGAAGCGCTTTATAAAGATATCGAGGCGGGGACGCTGCAAACGCCGGACGACCTGCAGTTCAACATCGTGCTTATCCAGGCTGCCTTCGAGAATAAACAGTTGGACGACGGCGACTGCTACGGCGAACTCGAAAAATTGAACCTCCGCATGCTCGTCACGACATCGCAAAAGGACACGGCGCTCACGCAGGCGTTCCCGTTAGCACACAAATTGATGGATTTCTTCACTCTCCACCCGGCACCGGCACTCGGAGCCGCGGGCCCCACCGCCGACACCGAAGCAGCGTTCGGCGGGGCCGATTGCCTCGACGTCGGCCCCGGCTTTACCGTCGAAACCGCCGCCGGCTGCACGAAGCGATTGATCGTCGCCGATCTCACGAAGCTCCACGCCGCGAACCCGGAGGGCGATAGCCAATGGGGCGGCCATCACTCCGATTTCAATCACGACGAAGTGTACGCGCTCGTCGCCGGCTTTCTAGCCCTGTAAATAGCGATCGCGGCGGTGCCGCGCGAATCCAATCGCCAGATCAACCCGCATCGCTTCGAAGGCTCCGCCGGTAAACGCCTTCTCGGGACGGACAGTTGCTCGTCTCCGCACGTTTTACGCCGTTTCCAGTGAGGACGGACGGTACAGCTCCTCGAGCGTCAACGTTCCCGAACCCAGCGGCGCGCCGTCTCTTTCGAAAGCAACGGTACGCCAGGCAACATCGGGATCGGTACGCTTCCAGCGAGCCGATGAGCCGATAGAGCGCTCGTTTTTCGATGAGGTCGTATGTTCGCGTACTCGGCGAGAGAACTTCGGCGACGACGCGGGGCCGCTCGACGACCGAAATCTGCCCCTCGAGCTCTTCGCATGCGACGCCCGCGTCGGGATAGAAGAAGCTCGCTTCCGCTACGCGGACCTTGAGATGTGATCCGAACGAGCGGCATGGCGGCGGGAAGAGTCGACGGAGGATTCGCCGGCCCGCTTGGAACTCCGGGGCCGCAGACGAGGCCTCGGCAACGCGTCTTGCTGAATCGTCGTCGCCAATGACGCTGCCCGGAGCGCCCTACTCGTTCGCTAGATGGCAGCGTTCGTGCTGAACGTTTGGGAGCTCTCGCCACAGAACGAACGCGCGCTCGTGCGGCAACTCGAAGCCGAAATCCGGCGCGTCTGGCCGGCCGCCGTCGCCGATCCCAACGATCGCATCGATCTGCTGGTCGGCGCGCGCAGCGGCGTCGACGTCGATGTGCTGGTCGCGCTCGATTTGCGCACGCCGCGCGCGTTGCCACCGGCGCGTCACGTCACGGGCGCTGCGTCACCGTCGATCGCGAGTGGCCTCATCGCGATCGAAGTAAAGCAACTCGATGCGACGCGCTTCGAACGCATCGGCGATCAGCTCTTCGCCTTCTACAACGGTAAACGCAGCGGCCGCAGCGTTTCCGATCAAGCGCGCGACGCCGCCTACGGCATCAAGAACTTCGCAGCGACGAGCGGCTTCCCGAACTTTTACGTGCACGCGCTCGCATGGCTCACCCAAATCGAGCCCGGGTCGCTCGAAGGCGTCGATCCGCTCATCGTCGGCCGCAGCGACTGGCGCACACTTCTCACGGCCGCATGCGCGCAGAACGCGTCGCTGACATACGACGACGAGATTAGACGCCTCGCGGTTCGAGCCGTGCGCGATCGACTTCTGCTGCGCCGGACGCTCACGCCGCTCGATCGCGCGAAGACCGAACGCATCGCCCGTAACGCGCTCGTGCGCGATCTCGTTGCCGACCTCGCGCCCTATGCCGGCAACGCGATGATCCGCCTGGCGGGCCACGGCGGAAGCGGCAAAACGACGGCGCTCGTGCTGCTCGCGACGCGTCTGGCGACGCAGTACCGCGCACGCGTCATCGTGCTCACGTTCCACCATGCCTTACGCGGCGATATCCGGCACGTCTTCGAAGGCATGCCCGAAGCCGAAGGCCTGCTCGGCGAAACGATTCACGTCGAAACCGCGACCAGTTTTTTACTCGCCCTCGTGTCGGCGGCCGGCGGCACCGTTCCCGCCAACGCGGATGGTTCGATCGACTACGAACGTACCGACGCGACGTTCCGTGAAGTCGCGGACGCGCTCGGCCCGCACGCCGCTCACGGCGCAGATGCGGGTGACGACGTCGTCGGCGAAGATCGCGCGCGTTTCGACTGGGACCACGTCCTCATCGACGAGGCGCAAGACTGGACCGATGCGGAACGCGATCTGCTCGTCGCCGTATACGGCACGCGTCGCATCGTGCTCGCCGACGGTCTGGTTCAATTGATCCGCCGCCATACGTCGTGCGATTGGATGCGCGGCGTCGCAAAACGCGAACGTGTCGTCCGGCATCTCGGCGAGTCGCTGCGCATGCAACACACGGTCGCCCTTTTCGCCAACGCGGCGGCACAGACGATGGGCTTCGCGAATTGGAGCGTCGAGCCGCGCCGCGATCTCGTCGGCGGCCGCGTTATCGTGCTGGAAGGCCAACTGGACGACGCGCCGGCACTCGTGCGCGCTGTCGGATCCGTCGCCGCGCTCGGCAAGGCGGACCCGGTCGACAACCTCATCTGCGTGCCGCACTCGGAGATCGTCCACTCGCCGGGCGGCGGCCGTCACGCGCGTCTGGCGGCCGAATTACGCGAAGGTGGTCGCGCCGTCTGGGATGCCTGCGACCCTTTGACGCGCACGAGTGGTCCCGACGGCTCGGCCGCCTGGCGCATCGTGCAATACGATTCGTGCCGCGGACTCGAGGGCTGGGCCACGTTGCTCGTCGCGCTCGACGACCTCTACGCGAACCGCATCAAACACCCGAGCGTCGGCGCGGCGGAGAAGACGACCGTCGATCCGGAAATCGTCGCAAGGCGCTGGCTGCTCATTCCCCTCACGCGCGCCGTTCATCTTTTGGTCGTCCACGTTCGCGATCCGCGATCGCCGGTCGCAGCGATGCTGCGCGAAGCCGCTACCGCTCTGCCCAGAGATACGATCGAGTTCTACGCCGCGCGCGACGGCGCAGCGCGCTTGTGCGGCGCGATATCGTGATGCATATTCAGGCTCCGTGTCGTACGTGAGACACGAGCGCCTCGTATCATCGAACGACATGCCGACGACGAGGTTGAGGGAGGTTACGATGCTCGGTGGTGTAGCGACGATCTGCGGGGTCTGCTCGTATCGATGGATACTCTCACCTGCGGTCGCGCGTTCGTGGTACTGTCCGAAATGCGGCGGCGACTGGGGCGATCGGGTCGCAGAAAATGCGTGCACGTGCGGACACCGCTATGGCGACCATCATTTCAGAATCGAGGTGCCGCCATCGCTCTCCGCATCCGGCATCGCAGCCAACGAAATGCATAGGGTCGCAGAAATTATCGCGAAGGTCGCGACGATGCGCCTGAAATCGGTCGCTGCACGTCGTGCGAGTGTGACGCCTATCGTTTCGTGGACGCCCCGGAGAGCCGAGATCCGCAGGCCCTCGAGCGCCCGCCGACCGCATAGTTGCGGACGGACGTGCGGTTTTGGCTGTCGTCCACGTTCGCGATTGAAGTCCCCGGTGGCGCAACTATCGGGCGAGGCAGCTAGCGCGATGCCGGAGCGAGGAGTTCCATCCGCTCGTAACATCGGGCGGCGACTCCGTGGCTCTTTCTGTTGCGGGGTGAGGCGCGCTTGCGTGAAGAAATGACGGACCACGTGATTTCGTCGAACGAGCCGTCCCACTTAAGGCGTTTACGCTTGACCGAAGCGGCACGGCAAAAGATTCTCGATCCCGAACCGGGTTCGGCATTGGCGCGTGCTCGCGACTACGGCATCGACCTTACCCTCATCCTTCGGAACGTGACTCTTTCGCCGCAAGCCCTTCTTGAAAACGCCGTGCGAGCGCAAGAGCTCGTACGATTAACGCGCCGGCTACGCGAGCGCGACGACGGCAACTAGCGCAGATCTTTTCCGTGCTCTTGCGGAAGCGGAGGCACGGGTCGTTGTCATCGGCGGCGTCGCACTGCAGCTCCACGGCTCCGCGTACACGACGTACGATATCGATGTTGCTTACGAACGGACGCGAGAAAACGCTACGAAAATCGCGAGCGCGTTACAACCCTTCACACCTCGGCCGCGCGAATGGCCGGGCGAACTTCCATACATTTTCGACGCTCAGGCTTTGATGTCGAACGAGATATTGACTCTCGAGACCGAAGCTGGCGATCTCGACTTTTTTGCAAACGTGAAGGGAATCGGTAGTTTCTCCGACGTCGACCGCTATGCGGAGAGTAAAGACTTTGGAGGCTTCGAACTTCGTGTCCTCAGCATCGATGGTTTGATCGTTGCCAAACGAGCTGCCGGGCGGCCAAAGGATGCGGCCGGCTTGATCGAACTCGAGGCGATTCGCGAGGCAAGAGTACGCGCTCGCGAGCCGGGCTAGCGCACCGAACATCGACGCCGTTCCGCGAAACGGTCAAGAAACGCCCGCAAAGCGCGACGCGCAAGGCTACAATCAATGCACGCCCCGTTGTCGAAACAGTTGCTCCATGAGACGCGCGCCGGTGGCACCGGGTCGGGTGGCGCTCGGACTATGAACGCTCGCGCCGGCATACCCACGATCTTCGTCCGCGCTAGAGGAATGTCGATCGCGACGACGTCTACCGGAGCGCGGCCTGACTTCGTCGCTGCTGGGAATCCAGTCTGAAGCGCTTCCCGCTGCCAGATTTTAGCCAACGAGCGGCGTCGGCTCGGGATGCGGCTGCGGTGGCGCGGCGGCCGCGCGCTGAGTCGTGTCGTCGAGCAGTTTCGTCAACGCGTAGACGTGTCGCGTCGCGGGCACCGGAATACCGAGACGCTCGCCGAGCTCGACGACCGCTCCGACGATGCAATCGATTTCGAGCGCGCGCCCAGCCTCGATATCTTGCAACGTAGAGGTTTTGTGCGGCCCGACGCGCCGCGCACCGTCGACGCGTTTGTCGATCGATACGTCGAGCACGATGCCGAGTCGCGTCGCAACGGCGAGCGCTTCCGCCATCATCTCGCGCAGCAACGGCTCGACGAGCCGATGCGTCGCCATGTCGACGATCGTCGCGCGCGTCAGGGCGCTGATCGGATTGAGGCAGACGTTACCGAGCAATTTCGTCCAAACGTCGCGCCGCAGATTTTTCTCGACCGGAGCTTTGAGACCGCCGGCTACGAACGCGTGGGCAATCTCCTCGAGCGCGGGCGTAATCTCGCCGCTGGGATGTCCGAGCGAATACCGCGTGCCTTCGACGTGCTTGATGACACCCGGTCCGATGATTTCCGTCGACGAGTAGACGGCGCAGCCGATGACCCGGTCGGGATCGAACGTCCGGGCGAGCACGCCGCCGGGATCGACGCTTTCCAACACCATGCCCTCGAGCTCACTGCCACAATTTTGGAAATACCACCACGGTATGCCGTTTTGCATCGCGATGACCTGGGTCTGCGGACCTAGCAGCGGCTGCATCGGTTCCAGCATTCCGGCGATCTGATGCGCCTTGAGCGCGATGATGACGCAGTCGACGACGCCTACCGTATCGCAGCGATCCGTCGCCGCCGGATGCACGTGAAATTCGCCGCGTTCGCTCAAGACGCGGACGCCGTGCTCCTGCATGGCGCGCAGATGTGCGCCGCGGGCGACGAGCGTAACGTCCGCTTCCGCTCGCGCGAGCGACGCCCCGACGTACGCGCCGATGGCGCCGGCACCGATGACTGCGAAACGCACCTGCTAAATCCCCCGCATCGAGTTGTCTGCATGTGGTTGCCGCCGAAGGGCCCGAGGGTACCGCGCCGAAGCGCGTAGCTCGCATCCTTCAACGAGGCGTAAACGCTTGATCAAACTCCCAAACGAGTTCTTGCGCGGTTCGTACGTACCGCTCGTGACGCCTTTTAAGAACGAAGCGGTCGACTATTCCGCCTTTGCGGCACTGGTCGGGCACCAAGTGGAGCACGGCTCCCAAGGTATCGTCGTTGCCGGGACGACCGGCGAGTCGTTCGCGCTGACCTCCGAAGAGCGCATGCGGCTTTTGGAGATCGCCGTCGATATCGTGAAGCGCCGGCTCGTGATCGTCGCATCGACGGGCACCGATTCGCTTGCGGAGACCCTGCGGCTATCCGAACAAGCGGAACGCGTGGGCGCGAATGTGCTGCTGATCGTTACGCCGCCGTATATGAAGCCGCCGCAGCGCGGAATTGCCGAATATTACATACGGCTCGGCAAAGCCGCCTCGCTGCCGTTCATGATCAACAATAATCCCGGCCGAACCGCCGTCAACTTGTCGGTCGAGACGGTCGAGCGCATCGCGGACGCCTGTCCCAATCTCGTCGGCGTCGATCATGCCGTCGCCGATTTCGGCTTCGTCGCCCAGCTGCTCGAACGCCTCGGGACCGATTTTCGGGTGTTCGCGGGCTTTGAGGAAATGGGCTTCCCCATGCTCGCAATCGGCGCAGCGGGGCTCATGAATGCGGTCGGCAACATCGCGCCGCGCCGGATCGAACGGCTTTACGCGCTCACGGCCGGCAACAAAATGGAAGAAGCGCGGGCGCTACACAACCAGCTCGCCGAACTGAACGCATCGATCTATTTCGATACCAACCCGATTCCAATCAAGTACATGATGCACAAGCTCGGATTACTGACTCTCAACGAACACCGGTTGCCGATGATGCCTGCGACCCGCGACCTGGAAACGAAGCTCGACGCGGTGCTCGAACGCGCCGGCCTCATCGACCAAAGCTACGCCTGACGGGCAAACGAACGAGTCAGGGCGACCGTCGTCGCGTGTTCCGCGAAAGCGCACAGTAAGTTCACGAGCGCAAGCTGTTCCGGCGTTCGGCAGCGTGCGTCCAGCAGATGCGGACTACACACGAGAACGCTCAAACACTGCGCGCGCGAGATCGCGACGTTGAAGCGGTTACGGTCGAAGAGAAACGCCATGTCGCGCGGCAGATCTTCGTCGCTCGAGGTCGCCATCGAATAGAAAACCACCGGCGCTTCCTGACCTTGGAATTTGTCGACCGTTCCGACCGCAACGTCACCGTAGCCCGCGGCCCGCAGGCGCTGCTGGATCCGCTGACGCTGAAGATTGTATGGTGACACGACCAAGATATCGTGTTGCGTTATCGGCACTGGCAGCTTTTGGTCGCGAACGAACGTTCCGCGTAGCAGCGCTGAGATCTCCGCGACGATGCGATCGGCCTCCTCGATCGAAGAGCGCCCGTTTCCCGTATGCACGACGGGAAGATACACCAGGCCGCCACCGCGTAAACCGGGCGAGTCGACCCGATTGCCGACGGTATTCGGCGCCGCTTCGAGGCGATTCTCGTAGCTCGTCTCCGAAACGAAGCGCGCGATCGCCGGCTCCATGCGGTAGGTGCGGTCGAGAAAGATGCCGCGATCGGCGGGTACCGTATCGTGGTCGCCCAGAAGGTGCTCGAGAATTGAGGCAGCGGCCCCGATTGGATGCGACCCCTGCGTGACTTGCGGCAGTTGACGCGGATCGCCCAGGAACACCACATCGCGCGTTGCCATCGAGGCATTGAGCGCGTCCGCGAGCGAAACTTGGCCCGCCTCGTCGATGACGACGAGATCGAACGTACCCGTCAGCCGCGCATCCGGCCAAAAGAAACTCGTTCCCGAGACCAGTCGCGCGTCGAGCGTCTTTGCCGTATCGGTTTCCGTCGTGACCAGCGGCGCGGCTAATTTCGAGACGAACGCCGAATCTTCGGTCGCGTCGCTCCCCTTGTGCACGCCGCTAAAGGTGATGCGACGCCGTTCGGCCGTTGCTTCGATCTTGTGGAGCAATCCATGCAGCGCTTTATGACCGTTGGCCATCAAGCCGACGCGTTTACCGGCGGCGAGCATGGCCACGATCGCCGCCGCGCCGAGCGTCGACTTCCCCGAGCCCGGCGGACCCTGCACGAAAAGATACGAGCGATCCAGCGCTGCAAACGCCTCCGTCAGCGAGGCTTCGTCGACCGTTGCCGGCTGCACGCGCGAGCCGTTGGGGCGCCCGCGCAGACGTGGATTCGCGCCACGTAAGATCGCCGACGTCGCCGGATGATCCGCGTCGAGTCGTCCGGCGAGCAGCGCTTCGGCAATCCGCTCGATGCCGTTCTGGCGGCCCGTATGCGATAACGGCCTGCCGGGGATGAGCGCCCGCAACGTTTCCGCCATCGCCGCGGACAGCCGCACACGGATCGTCCGCGCGGACTCGTCGTGCTCGACCAGCTCCGTAATGGCCTTACGCGCGTCCGCGCATTCGGGCTTTCCGTGCAGGTCGTGCTCTTGCGTCGGATATGAATACGCGTAGATAGCGTTGCTTTCGCGGCCGCGTTTAACGGGCGCGATCTCGATGACCCGCCGTAAGCCACCGAGCGCTTTGCGATCGAACTCCGCAAGCTCTTCGATATTTTCGCAACGATGGTGGTACTCCCAGTGCGCCGGCTTGTTTTCGCGGCGATGATACTGCAGCACGTTGCCGAGCAACCAGCGTTCACGCAACTCGTCGGGCAGCTCGCGCAATTCGGCAGCGGTCGCCGGCTGCGGGATGCCTTCGAGGAGTCGCCGCTCGAGTTCGGTTCGCTCGACCGCGAGCGCTGGCGGCGGAGCCGCGACGACGGCGCGCCAGGGCACCGGCGTCGCTCGCGCCGCATTGAACTCGTCGCGCAACCGTACGAGCCACACGAGCAGCGCGTGGGTCGAGCGGCAGTCGTCCTCATTGTAACGCTCGATGTCTTCCAGGATGCCGGCATCACGCGTCGCCAGCCACGATTCGAACATCACGATCGAATCGGCGCCGCCCTTCGTCTCGGTGTCGCGCCGCCAGCGGTAGAACGCCTCGACTTTCTTGAGCGAGTACGACGGCTGCGATATCCAGAGTGCCTGGCGCACCACCGAGAAGAGATCGACGAAGAGGCCGATCGTGAAGAAGCGATCGATTTCGTTTTCACGCGATGCGAATTGCCCCATCAATCGTCCGAGCGCCGAACGTTCGTAGGCGGCGTAGTGATAGACGTGCATGGCGGGATACCGCTCGAGCCGCTCCGCTATGAAATCGACGCAGGCTTCGAACGCCCGGCGTTCTTCCGTCGCGTCCTTCGCCCAAAACGGGACGTACCGGTCCTCCTCCGGAAGATAGAAGCCGAAAAGATATTCGAGCCCGCGATCCGCTCGATACAACGGGTCGCCCTCGATATCGAAGAAGATATCGCCGCTCGTCGTCGTCGGCAGCTTCGCGAAGCCGGTGGTCGCGCGCGGCGTTGCGGCTGCCTCGTCTACGACGACGGCCGTTCCGTTCGCCGCGGGCGTCGTTTCGAGTTTTCGAAAAAGATAACGATACGGATAACGGTCGCCGTTCGTTGCAGCCAGCCGTTGCGCGACTTGCAACGATGCTTGAACGCGGAGGTTGTCGTACGTCGCTTCGGACATACGATTGGGACGCTGGTTCGCGTGCGCGAGCGCGGTCATCGTCGTCACGCCGCCATCTTCGAGCTTCGCAATCTGCTCGGTTCGAATGCCGGCGACCAGACTCAAGTGATCGTCGTCTTCGCGCCGCCGTTCGCACGCCGGCGCCCAGACACACACGTTACAGTGACTGACTTCGAGCGGGTACGTCGCTTCGGTCGACCGTTCCGAATGTAAAAACGCGTTCTGGAGATGGCGGTAATACGCGGCGTACGCGGCGATGCGAAACGGGCGTTGTTCGCCGTTGCCGAAGACGACGTGCCCGAACTCGGGAGCGCGACCCTGAAGCCGCTCGACATGCTCGCTGTAGTTGCAGAGCTGAATCAAGAAATACGGCTTGGGCGAGAGCGCCAGCTTCGTGTCGATGACTTCGTAACTCCACGGCCAATGCGCGCTCGGCCGTTCGACGCGTCGCAAGAAATCCGCGTGACCGAGAAACGTTCCATCGAAAAACGTCGCTTGGTAGATGATGTGCGCTCCCGAAGCCATCGCGGCGAGCGTCTGCCCCTCGGCGAAGGCAAAACCGGCACGCGAATTCGTTGCCCGCTCGTCGAGTCGTACGACGGCCTCTCCGAACTGGTCGACGTACGTTTGAAGCCGCTGCCGTTCGTGCTCGTTGCCCTTGCGCTTCACGAGTTCGGCCGTCGGATCGCTCACCGTGGGACGCGAGAACGCCTTGCCCACCACGCCGCGTTCGAGTGCGATCAGATGCTTGCATTCGAGATAATTGTTGAGATCGGTCGCCGAGTAGACGTAACGTCCGTCGAGCAGTTGCAAAGTGCCGGCTTTCCTTGGGCTATCGTAACTTGTTACTGCGCAAAGCCACGCCTGCCCAGTTCGAGAGCGGCGGTGGGGCGGACGTCGGGCCAATTGTCGAAATCCGACCGTACGATCCAGCGGGAGATAACTCGTCGGCACGTGCGCGACGCTCGTTCCCCGATGCATGCCGAACGCGAACCGGTCGGTGCGTGCGCGACGTCCCGGTCGTAGATCCCATGGCCGTCCGAAGCTCGCGCCGGAATGGTGCGCCCCGGATTGACCCGCGAGGAGAAGCGCTCGACGATTTTCCCCGCGCACACGCGAAGGCACGCGACTTCGACGACTCGATCTAACTTTGGATCGAGCCCCGTCGTCTCCACATCGACGACCGCGAAGGTCGTCGTGGACATCGTCGTAGCAAGCACCCGCCCATTGTGCCGGTCGACGATGCCACCAGTATGGCACCGCCCGCACCTGCGCGCAAATCGGACGCGCCAACGGTCATCGCAGGACGTTCTTCGAACGCTATGGTTCGCGACTTTCCGGTAAGCGCGCGCGAATCCACGTGAGCCCGCGTTCGGCCCGGGCGATGGCGGCCTCCGCTTCTGCCAAAAAGAACTTGTGCCCCGGTACGCCGCCGCCGACCGCATCGGGATAGCGCGTGGTCACGTAGTACGGATCGAGCGCCGCGAGCTCGGAGAGCGTGCCGATGTCTTCCCCTGCGAGCTCGACTTCCGCAACGAGCCGCTCGATCTCGTGCGTTCGCGGACGATCCCCGTGAAGCCAAACGAGCAGCCCTTTCAATGCGTTCGCCACCGACTGCTGCGCGTGAAAGCATGCCGCCTCGTAGCGAGTGGCCGCGACGAGGGCTTTTGCGGAATCGAGGTCCCGCTCGGCCTGCGCGAACCACGCGTGCGTGAGTTCAGCCGGATGCCGCTGCATCGATCCATAACCCTTGGCGCCAGGCCTGCGCGAAAAAAGAGCGCTCGTCGCGCAAGCGCGCAAATTCTTCGGGAGCATAGACGAACACGTCGCTCGCGACGCGCAGATCGAGGATCTTGCGAATCCGTACGTAGCGCGCTCCGGGATCCGCCGCTACCACCGGCAACGTCGTCACGACCATGAGATCGAGATCGCTCTCCGGGCCGACGTGCCCGCTCGCATACGAGCCGTAGACGAGCGCGCCGACGATCTCCGGTGCGCTCCGGATCGCCGCGCGGAGGCGCTCGACTGCCGCGTCGAGTTCCTCTCGCCGTCGCGCCGCCCGCTCCACCCACCACGCCGGATAAGGAACACGGCTCCAATCGCGCATCCCGGCTCGTTCGGTGCGTATCGCTCCCGCACCGTCCGCGTGGCGTGCAGCAATCGTGCAGCTCTACGCGGGATCGGCTTCGTTCGCCGCTGCGAGGCGTTCCGGCCTCGTGGATAGTTAACCGTTATCTCTCGAACGCGTGCCGGTCGTCGGCATCGAGAACGTCGAGGACCTTCGAAAGTTCCGGCCGGCCTGCCATGACGGGATGTCGCTCCCGAACCATAAGCTGGTCCGCCGGCGACATTCGCTCGACGACGAAGGTCTCGAGTTTGGCGTTGAGGGCCGCGGCCCCGCCGGGATCGATCCGGCTCTCCAGCCACGCGACGACCGCGTTCTCGTCCGCAGCGCCGGCGACGGTTTCGCGAAATGCGTCCATGTCGAGGCCTAGCCGCTTGACGACGAAGGCGCTAAAGCCGGTGTCGTGATTGAGATACGCACCGATGTTTCCGCCCGGCAATTCTGCGCGCAGCTTGTCGATCGTGCGCGGTAGAAGATAGTACCCGAGCAACGTCTCGCGGACGGACCGTGGCGGATGATTGCGGAGATCGAGAGGCGTCATAACGGTACTCCGCTACCGGGGCGTGCCGCCGGAAGCCTTTCGACGATAACGCGCTTGGCAAAGGGAGAATCGGGAAAACGGCGTCAGGTATGGCAAACGATATGAATTCCGCGTCAGCGCTCGGCGGCCCCGTCAAGATCGGTGGCGATCTGATCGTCAACCGTATGGGTTTCGGTGCGATGCGCATTACGGGCAAGGGCATCTGGGGTCCGCCGCCCGACCGCACCGCCGCGATCGCGCTGCTGCGCCACGTCGTCGCGAGTGGCGTCAATTTCATCGACACGGCCGATTCCTACGGCCCCGACGTGAGCGAAGAACTCATCGCCGAGGCGTTACATCCGTATCCGAGCGATCTGGTCATCGGGACCAAGGGCGGTCTTACGCGCACGGGGCCGGACCGCTGGCCGATCGACGCGCGCCCGGAGCGCTTACGCGCGTGCGTCGAGGGCAGCTTACGCCGCCTCAAGCTCGAGCGCATCGATCTGTACCAACTCCATCGCATCGATCCGAAGGTTCCAGCCGCCGATAGCCTGGGCGCGCTCGTCGATATGCAACGTGCCGGCAAGATCCGTCACATCGGCATCTCGCAGACGTCGCTCGCCGAGTACGAGCAGTGCAAGAAACTCGCACCGATCGCGTCGGTGCAGAACCTCTACAACGTCGAAGACCGCAGCGCCGACGAGGTCGTATCGGCCTGCGAACGCGATGGTATCGCGTTCCTGCCGTGGTTTCCACTGGGCGGCTCCGGCAATCCCAAGCACGCCGTCGTGACGCGAATAGCCGGCGACCGGGGCGTCTCCGCGAATCGCGTCGCGCTCGCGTGGTTGTTGGCGCGCTCGCGCACGATGCTGCCGATTCCCGGCACGTCGTCGATCGCCCATTTCGACGATAACGTCGCTGCGGGCGAGTTCGCCCTTACTGCCGACGAACTTGCAGCGCTTGCCTAGCGGGATGGACGTAACGGTACTCGGGAGCGGTGGGCCGATCGCTAACCGCTCGCGAGCGTCGAGTTGTTACGTCGTCTCGATGACGGCCGCGCGCGCATTCTCGTGGATGCGGGTGGCGGCGCGTTCGAGCGGCTCGGGCGCTCCGCAATCGATCTGGGCGGACTTGAACTCGTCCTCATTACGCACACGCATATCGATCACAGCGGCGGATTAGCGCCGATCGTGTTCGATCTTTACATGAACGAGCGTAAACGTCCGCTCGCGGTCGTCGGCCCGGCGGGCCGCGACATGCATCCAGGTTGCCGGCGTTTCACGCAATTATTGTTCGGCGTCGTTGGCGCTTGGAGCTATCTCCACACGTTCGATGGATTCGGCATCGAGGCTCGTGAAGTGAATGCCGACGCGAACTCGGGTGCGGCAGAAGAAGTGCCCGCCGGTGTGGCGCTCGACGCACTCGGGGTCCGCGTGCGCGCCGTGCCGGTGCCGCACGGCATGATGCCGTCCGCCGCGTATCGCATCGATGTGGCACGGAGGCGGCGGTTACCTTTAGCGGTGACGTCTCCGAAGCGTCGCCCGGCCTCATCGAACTCGCGCGCGACAGCGACCTTTTGGTTCACGACTTCGCATTGCCCGAACGCGACGTGCCGCATTCCAACCTTCACGCGAAACCTTCCGCGGTCGGTCGTGCGGCACGTGATGCCGCCGCACGCGCGTTGCTCGTCTCGCATTTCATGCCCGCGATCGAGGACCAACTCGAGCCGGCGCTCGCGCTCGTTCGGCAAGCGTTTTCCGGCCGGCTCCTGGTAGCGACGGACCTCGCGCGCTATTCGATTTCGGCCGCAGGCGTGCGCGTCGCCGAGTAAGGAACGTTAGGCCGCCGCGAGCGCGTCGAGCACGGTGAGTGCGTTCGCCGTCGCCGCTCCAAGCGTCGTGTTATCGAAGATGCACCACGCGGGCGCATCGGCCGTGCGCAACGCGTGCGCGATGGTGTCGAGTCGTGCGGCGTCGTACGCGGAGTAGTACGTGCGCGGCGAACCGTGAAGTCGCCAGTAGCGCAGTTCCGGGGATCCGCCGGGTCGCGTAGCGGCTTCGACCGGCGGCGGATCGGCCGCGACGCGGGCGATCCGAAATGCGTCCAGCAGTGCCTCCGCCACGGGTTCGAACCAACTGGCATGGCGCGGCTCGCAAGCGACCCGTCCCGCATAGCGGGTTCGCAGCAACGTGAAGAACGACTCGGCGAGCGCCGCATCGTAGGCGAAGCTCGGCGGAAGCTGTACCAGCACGACGTCGCGCTTGCTGCCCAGCGCCGCGCTCTCCTCGAGAAAACGCGCTAACGGCTCCGCGACGTCGACGAAGCGGCACGCGTGCGTGATCGCTTTGGGAACCTTGAGCGCGAAGCGAAAATCGTCCGGAACGCTACGCGACCAGCGCTCGTACGTCGCAGCGCGATGCGGCCGATAGAACGACGAGTTGATTTCGACGCACGAGAAGCGTCGTGCGTAGCGCTCGAGTTGTGTTCCCTCACCGTCGAAGCGAGCGCGAACGTCGCGCGGCAAGGTCCATCCCGCGGTTCCCACGCGTCGCTCCATTCCCACCAATTCTTCGACGACGCGGGCAGGCATCCATGACGGGCGAACGAAGCGAACCGACCGCCGAAAGGAACCCTCGTTGCACGCAGACTCGACGGACGCCGGAGCCCCCGTTGCCGACGAATACCTTCGCAACAACGCCGAGTATGCGAAAATCTTCGTCACCGGATCCTTACCTTTAGCGCCCGCGAAACGCATGGCCGTCGTGTCGTGCATGGACAGCCGGCTCGACCTCTACGGGATCTTGGGGCTGCGCGCGGGCGACGTTCACGTCATCCGCAACGCCGGCGGCGTCGTAACGGATGACGTCATGCGATCGCTCGTGATTTCGCAGCGACTCCTGGGCACGAGCGAAATCGTCTTGGTGCACCACACGGACTGCGGCATGCTCACGTTCACCGACGAAGCGCTGCGCGCCGTTTTGAAGGCGGAAACCGGCCACATGCCGTCCTATGCGTTCCACGCCTTCGACGACCTCGCGGCCGACATCCGCGACGGGATCGCACATATCAAGGCGGATCCGCATCTGCCGCATCGGGATCGCATTCGCGGCTTCATTTTCGACGTCGATACCGGAAAACTCAGCGAAGTTTCCTAATCGACCGCCGCCGAGCGCCGCGCGACGAGCGCGGCATCGAGGTCGTCGACGCGTTTGACCCGGTAGACGATGACCGAGATCAGCCAGCTCGCGAGAAAGATTGCGATAATATAGAAGCCCAAGTTCGCGAGCGGCACGTTCTCGACGGCGTCCCAGAACGCGCCCTTCGCACGCGACTCCTGCCCGATAACTTGCAACATCTCGACGCCGCCGATGAGCAGCGCCACCACGATGGAGATCGACGTGATCGTGATGTTGTAGTAAAGCTTACGGATCGGTTTGAGGAACGCCCAACCGTACGCGCCGAGCATCGCAACGCCGTCCGTCGTGTCGATGAGCGACATGCCCGCCGCAAAAAGCAGCGGCAGCAGCAAAATGAGCCCGATCGGCATGCCGCTCGCGCCGGTCGCTGCGGCCATCCCCAAGAGACCGACTTCGCTTGCGGTATCGAAGCCTAAGCCGAAAAGAAAGCCGATCGGATACATCGCCCAACTCTCTCCGACGACGCGCAGCAGCGGCCGCAAGATGCGCGCGAAGAATCCCCTGTTCGCCAGATACGCATCCAGGGTCTTATCGTCGTACGTACCGCCGTTGACCGCCCGTTTCCACGTCGCGACGATGTCGAAGAGCACGACGATGTTGATCGTGGCGATGCCGATCAAAAACAGCCCCGAGACCAACGTGCCCACGACGCTGCCCATCGCTTGAAACTGCGGAAGATTCTTTTTCACGAACGTCGCGGATACTGCGAGAAGCACGCTTAGGAGCAAGACGACCGTCGAATGTCCGAACGAGAAGAAGAACCCGACGGCCACGGGGCGCTTCCCATCCTGCATGAGTTTGCGCGTCGTGTTATCGATCGCGGCGATATGGTCGGGGTCGACCGCATGCCGCAACCCGAATCCGTACGCGGTGAGTCCGAGCCCGAGCAAGATCGGATACTTGACCGACGCGAGCGCGATCGCCGCCCAACCGCCCACGTTCAACGCTATGAGAAAGCCGTAAATAACGATCAGCCGGCGTTTGAATTGCGGCGTCGCCGTACTCCAGGCTCCGCGGAGCGAGCGGATCATGCGCGTTTTCACTCTCTGGTATGCGACTGCCGTCCGCGTCTGCGTGCGACTCCGCTCAATACGCATCCGAAGCCGCAGATGGCTTCAATTGCCCGTTTTTGTCTTTATTGTATTCAAGTAAGGTCGAGCGCGGTTAGCATAGGTGGCCGCACGCGACGCGCTCGCCGATTGCGATGCCATGTTATAAACATAGTCGCCAAAATGTAAACAATAACTACGTTTACTCTGAATTAAATTCATTCGGCACGACTATGCGTAACGGACGCAACTGCACTTTTCGTCGGGAGTTACGTAGTGTTCGTCGCTGTTGCTATCCTTATCGCCGCCTTCGGACCGTTACCGGCCGCCGCCGAAGACGCGGCGGAAAGCCCGACGGCTTCGATCGTCGCGCAGGTCGCTACGCCGCTACCGTGCGAGCCGGCCGCCAACGCGTCGTCGCGCGCGAATGGCTCCGCAACGCCGGCGCCTTGCGCGAGCGCGAGTCCGGTCATCAAAACGATCGGCACGGTCAGATCGCGCGGACGAATCACCAATCTCATCGGGACGGCATCGTCGGCGGCCGAGGGCTTCGTCGGGCACTCCGAGCTCGAGAATCGTCCGATTCTGCGTCCCGGCGAACTGCTCGAAACGGTTCCTGGCGTCGTCATCTCGCAACATTCCGGAGAAGGCAAAGCCAACCAATACTACCTGCGCGGTTTCAATCTCGATCACGGCACCGATATCGCGATCTCGATTCAAGGCATTCCGGCGAATATGCGCACCCACGCGCACGGCCAGGGATACTCCGATATCAATTGGTTGATTCCGGAGGTCGTGAATTTCGTCAACTACCGCAAAGGTACGTATAACGCCGATCAAGGCGATTTCTCGACAGCCGGCGCGGTCAACATGACATACTTCAACGCACTTCCCAAAAATATTGCGAGCGTGAGTACGGGTCCATACGGTCAAGCGCGGACGCTCATTGCCGCATCACCGACCGTCGGTCGGGACGCACATCTGTTGTACGCGCTCGAGTACGCGCACGAGGATAACACCGCGCTCGCCCCCGATAACTATCGGAAGTACAACGCGCTCGCGCGCTATAGCCGGCCATCCGGCGATACGATCTTCGGAATCACCGCGCAGGGTTACCAGGCGAAGTGGATGTCTTCCGACCAGATTCCGCTACGCGCCGTCGAACGCGGCGATATCGATCGCTTCGGCCAGCTCGATCCGACCGACGGCGGCCGAACGCATCGCTACGTGCTCTCGACCGACCTCACGCGTGACACCGCACGAACGAATACGAGTGTTAATGCGTATGCTCTCGACTACTCGCTCCATCTATTTTCGGACTTCACGTACTTTCTGAACGACCCGGTCAATAAAGATCAGTTTTCTCAAACGGACCAGCGGCTCGTCCTGGGTCTAAACGCCAGCCAGACCTTCAAGACGCCGGTTGCGGAAAATACGTTCGGATATCAAATGCGCAACGACAACGTTACCCCGGTTGGATTGTATCTCTCGCAGGGCCAAAATATTACCGGGACGACGCGTATCGACCGCGTGCTCGAAACGAGCAACGGTATCTACGCGCAAACCGTGCAGCATCTCGCGAAGAACCTGCGCCTGACGGCCGGCCTACGCGCGGACGCGTTTCGCTTTAAAGTCCAAGACTTGCGTGCCGAAAACTCCGGCGACATATCGGCATCCATTGTGAGCCCGAAAGTAGCAGTCGCCTACGAACCGAGCCACACGACCGAATTGTATGCGGATTTCGGTACGGGCTTTCATAGTAACGACGCCCGCGGCGTAGCGGAGCGAGTCGATCCGGGCAGCGGGGCGACGACGGATCCCGGCACCGGGCAAGTCGTACAGGGGGCGACGCCACTGGTCCGGGCCCAAGGCGCCGAACTCGGCGCTCGTTTCGCATTCAATCAGAGGGTGCGCACGACGGTATCGTTGTGGAATCTGAATCTCGCTTCGGAGCTGATCTTTCAAGGCGACGCGGGCACGACTTCGCCCGGCCGCCCGAGCCACCGCTACGGCCTCGAGCTGGCAAATTTCTGGGAGCCGACGCCGGGCGTGACGTACGACTTCGACTATTCGACATCGACTGCGAAGTTCACGAATTTCGATCCGGTCGGCCAACTGATTCCCGGTTCGATCAAAGACGTTTTGACCTTCGGTGCGACCGCCGATGGAGCGAAGACGTTCGGCAGCCTGCGGATGCGCTACTTCGGTCCGCGTCCGCTGATCGAAGACGGTACCGTTTATTCGCATCCGACCACGACGATCAATCTCCAGGCCGGGATCAAGCCGATGAAAAATACTCGGCTCAGCTTCGATCTCTTCAATCTTCTCAATACGCGGGCGAGCGACATCGATTATTATTACAACTCGTCGATCCCGAGCGATCCGTCGTATACGAAGCCGGGCTACACCGGAGCTTGCCCGAGCGCGCAGTGCGGCGCCGGCGTCGCGGACGTGCACTTTCATCCGATCGAACGTCGCCTATTTCGATTGAACTTGACGCAACAATTCTAGGCTCCAAACCGGTGCTGGAGGCACGCATGTTCGCTGCAATTACTCGACTCTTCGACGGGCTCAAAGCGGAACGGGATCGGGCCAAGGCGGTCATGGCGCAGTCCGAAGAAAGCGCGCCGGCCGATCACGGGCACCCGCACGCTCACTTCGACGGCGTCAGCCATACGCACGGTCACGATCATCACGATCACGACCACGACCACGACCACGCTCGCGACCTGGCCGAATAGTCGCCGGCGGCCGAGCCGGCGCCCGTCTCGCTAGCGAGAAGCGGGCTGACCGACCCGGTCGGCGGCCAGCCAACGCTCGAGATGGCCGACGTAGTCGTGGCCGAACGTATCGGTAAGACACTGAACGTAAGCGGCATATGCGGCCGGTTCGCCCGCGACGAGGTGCCGCTCGAGCACGCGCCGATGAATCGCCATGTACCCTTCGCGCAGCCGTAACCCGCCGTGTACGAGCTGCACCAGCACTTCGCTCGGCGAACGTTCGATATGGCGTTCGAGGCGTTGCACGAACCATTCGTCGAGCGCGCGCGGCAATCGAACCGACCGCGTCGGGCCCATCGAGCCCGAGCCCCGCGGTCGCGCCATCAGTCCTTGCCGCGATCGCTCGCGTGCGTGTGCGGCTGCAGCTCATCGCCGCCGTGACTATGCGTTTCGCCGTCGTGTTCGTGATGGACGTGATCGTGATCGTGATCGCGATGGTCGTGTTTGTGGGCGTGCGCGATACCGTCGAGGTGTTCGTGAACGTGCAGATGGTCTTGAGGCGTGGCCTCGTCCACGTTCGTTCCCGTCATCAGACCGCCACGTCCGTATGCCACTGCCGGCGATAGGCTTCACGATCCTGGACGACGGCATCTTCGACGATGCGATCCTTCGTATCGGCGCAATGACAGCGAAACACTTCGCAGCCGCCTCCCGCATGGAGGGCCGCACCGTGGCCGCAAGACTCGCAAAGTAGTAAAGCATCGAGCATGGGAAGCTCCATAATTCGTAAGCCTAAGCAAGTAGTAATTGAGCTTGAGATGAAATCGAACGGGCTTTGGTTGCGACGGCGTTGGCTGCGTTTCGCTAAGCACGGCCGGAAAAACCTCGTGCGTACGTCGATACGCGCGGGGCGTTCGCCTGGCCCAGGTTCGCCGGGTGGAGCACAGAAAGGTCTGCGCTCCGGAGGCCCGCAGCCCATCTCCAAAAGGAATGCTTATGAGCGAAGAAACGCCAGAGACTCTCACCACGCGCCAAGGTCACCCCGTCCGCGACAATCAGTCGCTCCGTTCCGTCGGCGAGCGCGGGCCGGCGACTCTCGAGAACTATCAGTTCCTCGAGAAGATCACGCACTTCGACCGGGAGCGCATCCCCGAACGTGTGGTTCACGCCCGTGGCACCGCAGCGCACGGGTATTTCGAATCGTACGGCACCATCGGTAACGAGCCGGTCGCCAAATATACGCGCGCGAAAGTGCTCGCAACCAAGGGGAAACGCACGCCGGTCTTCGTTCGGTTCTCGACGGTCATCCACGGGAAGGACTCACCCGAAACCCTGCGCGATCCGCGCGGCTTTGCCGTAAAATTTTATACCGAGGACGGCAATTGGGACATCGTGGGCAACAATCTCAAGATATTTTTTATCCGCGATGCGATTAAATTCCCCGACTTCATCCACGCTTTCAAACCCGATCCGGTCACCAATCAGCAGACGCCGAACCGCCAGTTCGATTTCATCAGTTTACACCCCGAATCCATCAACATGATCACCTATCTGCTCGGGCCGCGCGGCATTCCCGCGAATTACCGGCAGCAAGAGGGCGCGGGCGTGAATACGTACCGGCTCGTGAACGATGCCGGCGAAGGCGTGCTCTGCAAATTTCATTGGATTCCCAAAGATGGCGTCGCGTCGCTCACGCAAGCCGAAGCCAACGCGATTCAAGCTACGTCGTTCAGCCACGCGACGAAGGATCTCTACGAAGCGATCGAGCGCGGCGACTATCCGGAGTGGGAATTCCAAGTGCAGATCATGACGGACGAGCCGCACGACGAGCTGGATTTCGATCCGCTGGACGACACAAAGATTTGGCCGGAGGATCGGTTCCCGATGCTTGCGGTCGGGCGTATGGTGCTCGATCGTAATCCTTCGAACGTCTTCGCCGAAACCGAACAGTCCGCTTTCGGCACGGGTGTCCTCGTGGACGGAATTGATTTTTCCGACGACAAGATGCTGCAAGGCCGGACGCTGTCGTATTCCGATACGCAGCGCTATCGCGTCGGACCGAATTACTTACAGTTGCCCATCAATCGCGGCCAAAGCGACGTGCGCACGAACCAGCGCGATGGGCAGATGACGTATTCGGTAGATGCGGGCGGGTCGAACCCGCACGTCAATTACGAACCGAGTACGCTCGGCGGCCTGAACGAAGCGCCGAAGAAGCCGGATTACACGCCGGAGGTATCCGGAAAAGTCGGCCGCTTCGCGACGACCCGGACGGCCGACGATTACGTCCAGGCCGGAGAACTGTTCCGTTCGTACGACGAGCGCCATCGTAACGACCTCATCGCAAACCTCGTCGGTAATCTCAAACAGTGCGATCCCCACATTGCGGAACGTATGGTCTGGCATTTCTGGCATGCCGACGAAAACTATGGCCGGCTCGTGGCCGAGGGCGTTGGCGTCGATCTCGAAAAGGCGAAAGCCCTGGCGCCGCTGCCGGGCAAGCCCGCGCCGGGTGTGCGCCTCGGCGACGCCGGCTCGCGTACCAGTTCGAACGGAGCGAAGAATGGCCAGACCAATGGGGACGGGCGGCGCAACGTCCTCGATGCGGGCAACGGTAGCGCGAAGCCGCAACTTTCGATGGCGGGCGCTGCGTCGAAGAAATAGCGAAAACTAAACAGGAAAGGAGCGTGCGCGAGATATCGCGGGCGCTCTTTTTTTCCACGAGCCGACCGCGCGAAGTATCTGAGAGCCGTCACAGACCTTTCCACGCCCGACCGTCGTTGTACGGCCACAGTACTTTCTCGCTATGAAAGAATATGCATGAAGCTTCGATATATCGCTCTTTCGGCCGCGCTCGCAATCATGGCGGTCGCGCCGTTCGCGAGTCCCGCTCAAAGCGCGCCGAACGACTGGCGCGGCAACGGAAGCGGTTCCGGTTACGGCAATGGCGGCTACGGTAATGGCAGTCGCTTGTCGGGCGTCATCGCCTCCGTCAACGGCGGGTCGCTGAAACTGCAAAATGGCCGCACCGTGTTCCTCAAGGACACGACTTCCATCAACCCGAGCGGACGATCGCTGCAGTCCGGCGAGCGGATAACGGTGTACGGCCTCAATGCGGGCGACGGAAACATCAACGCGCAGTCGATAACGATCGGCGGCAGCGGCGGTTATAACAACGGCGGTGGCTACGGAAGCGGCGGATACGGCAACGGCGGCTACGGCAACGGCGGATACGGCAACGGCGGGTACGGCAATGGCCGCGACCACGACGACCGCAACTCGGGTAAGGGCAACGGTCGCCAAGCCAAGCACCGCGATCATAAGGATCGTGGAAACGACGATCGCGGCCATGGAGAGAACGGTCGCGGCGACCGCAACTAGCGGCGCCACGCCGGCCTAGGGGGCTGCCTTCGCTACGACTTTCGAATATTTGACGGCTTTGATCAGCGCCGGGCCGGTATAGCGTTCGAATTCGACCGGAAGGTTCGTCTTTTTTGAGAGCAAGACGACTTCACGCGTGACGCCGTCGTCCTCGGCGGGAGCGGCCACGGTAAGAGCGATCGAATTCGTAGGAACGCCGTCGACCGTCGGACCCACGCCTTGGCTCGTCGTGCCTGGCGTCGAGCGCAAGTGGTCGAGCAGCCACCCAAAGGATGCCATCGCTACGGTGTCGCCCCGCAGCGACGTGACGCGCCGATCGTGAATGGAGAGATGCACTTTGATGGCGCCGAGCAGGCCGGGCGGTGAGCCGGTGACCCGGTCGCCGCCCGTCCACGTCACTCGGCCGCCGCGTCCGGGGCCTGCCATGATGGCAATCGTCGCCTCCGACGGCTTTGCGAACGTGTACGCATACGTCCGATCTTCCACGTTCGTGCCGGCCGTTTCGTGCATCGATAAGGTGGCGCTGTACGAGCCGACCGACGACCACGCCGAAGCGAATTCATTTACCAGGGACGCGGGCGGCGGCGAAACGGCGACGGCCGCGGCCAGGATCGAACCCAAGACCATTTGCGCGCCGTTCCCACAAAAAGTAGATTCGACGCTTCCCGATATCGCGACGTTACGTTGCGTGCTATGCTAGCGACATCCGAGTGCAGCGTCGCCGCAAAGAGGGATCACCGTGAAGAACGCGTTCGTAACGGGCGTCATAACGCTGTCCGCCGCCCTCGCAGGCAGCGGAGCCGCCGCCGTCGCCGCGTCCGTGTGGACGCTCGACGTCCCCGTCGACGCGACCGCTCTCACGGCGCACGGATACAGTCCCATCCGGTTCGGCTTGCAGGTCCAATGCCACGTCGGTCCCAGTGCGAGTCCGGATACGGAAGTCGGTTACGGCTTTGCGAGAAACGTGTCGTTAGCGGCAGGCGGCGTCACGACGGTGAAAGTCATAGCCAGGCCCAACGGCCATGCGGAACACGGGACCACGCAGAGCTACACGTGTTACGCTTTCGTCGGGCCGCTCGGCACACGCGAAGTGATAACGACCGACGCCCAGCCTTCGACGGGTAATATCGCGCTGGAACCCACGCGAACCAAACCCATCGTCTTGAAGCTGGTCTCGGTATCGACGATATACCGGCCCATGCGTCGCTGATAATCCGGCTCTCAACGCGCCGCTAGTTCGGAAACCATCTTGGCCGTCTCGGCGACGTTCGCATCGATCTTCGTTGCGATCGCGAGCAGAATTTCTTCCTGTACCTCTTGGTGATGGAGCAGGCGCGAGATGGAAGCGTGATCGTGTTCCGCCCGCAATTCGGCGTGGCTCGCCGATTGGCGCTGTCCGACGGCTAGGATGAAGATGAGAATGAGCTGCAGCACGTTCGAGCACGTGAGTAAGAACGCGAAGGGATACGGATCGAGCTTCGTAACGCTTCCCACGGCGATCCACACGATCTGACCGACCACGGCGAGGGCGAGCGCTAGCGGGGCGCCCGTCGAATCGGCGATGCGCTTACACGCCATCTCGACGCCGGAAAGGCGTTCCCTGTGCTCGGCATTGACGTCGTGCACCATCGGATGCGTGTCGTAACGTGTAGCTGCGTCCATGCGTGGCCACTACCGGCCGCAAATGTAAACGCCTGTCGGGTTCCCGCCGCTGGCGCCATAACGTTCCGTCGCGAGCGTCGGCGCTACATAGAGGGTTGCTGTCGACGCCGCTGTAGTAGGCCAAATAGCCGTGCCTAATTTGTTAGTTCGCCTTGCCTTCTTCGTCCTCGTTGCGCTCGTACCCGGTGCCGCCCTAGCCGATTTCGACGAGGCGCCGGCGGTGGCCGGTGCGCCGCCACCCGGTATGGCGCCGATCTCCGGGCCGATACCGAAGGCCACCCCGTATCCCGGCGAATCGGCGCTACGCGCCCGCGCCGACGGTACGTACGAGGCGCTCGCCGAGGTGCGGGGCACGACGAAGACCTTTCACATCGTCGCCCGCGAGGCGCCCTGGACGCTGCGCCCCGGGCTTACGGTGATGGCCAAGACGTACGACGGCGTCGTGCCCGGTCCGACGATCGTCGTCAACGAGGGCGATCGTGTCGTCATCGATTACCGAAACGAACTGGGGATCTCCGATACGATCCACCTCCACGGCATCCACGGGATCGACGAAACCATGGACGGCGTGCCCGGCTCCTCGCAAGCGATGGTGCCGCCGCACGGCACGTATCGCTACGAATTCGTCGCGGCGCAGGTGGGCACGTTCATCTATCACACGCACGATCGCAAGGCGGTTCTTAACGCCGGGCTTTACGGCGGCATCATCGTCAGGCCGTCGCATCCGCGTCCCGAAGAAGTAGCGGCGCGCGACGATCTCGAGATCATTTCGTCGTGGTATATCGATAGCGCGAGCGAGAGCGAGTTTACGCTCAACGGTAAGGCCTATCCCGCGACCAAAGCGCTGGACGTGCGCCGCGGCGAGCGAGTCCGCATCCGCTGGATCAATATTTCGGCAGAGAACTTTCACACGATGCACACGCACGGCCATTACATGAATATTATCGCGCGCGATGCGATGCCGACGGCCGGCAAAGATATGGAAGACACCGTGGCGCTCGGGCCGGGCCAGCGGGTGGATGCCATCGTCGTCGCCGACCAAAAGCCGGGCACGTGGATGATCCACTGTCACGTGCTCGATCACGTCGAAGATTCTCGAGGCATGCCCGACGGGTTGATCACGTCGCTGCATTATCTGGGCACGCCCGATAAGACGACCGCGATGTATACCGCCATGATGTCCGCGATGGCGGGCGGCGACACCGTCGCGCACGGCGCACCCGCTCCCAACCCGGGAAAACTATCGTTCGGCGTGACGGCGATGCTCGGGCTCTTCGCCGGACTGACGATCTTTCTGGGTCTCCCCATCGCACGTGCGAAGAAGCTCAAACCGGCGACGATCGGATTACTCAACGCCTTCGCGATCGGCATTCTGGTCTTTCTCGTCATCGAAATTGCGACGAACGCGATCGTTCCGGTCGATCGCGCGGTCAGCGCTTGGCATACGGGTGCCGCGTTCCCAATCGCACTCGTGCTCGCACTCGGCGGCGGACTCGTGCTCGGGCTCGTGGGTCTCGGTGCGGCATCGACGGCGCTGGTCAAGCGCACCGCGCAAGGCGTTTCGGAGCGCCCGATCGTGCTCGCTGCGATCATCGCCGTTGGGATCGGCGCGCACAATTTCGCCGAAGGTTTAGCGATCGGCGCGTCGGCCGCGTCGGGCGCGACGGCCGTTGCGGCGGGCCTCATTCTCGGCTTCGCTTTGCACAATGCGACCGAAGGCTTTGGCGTCGCGGCGCCGCTCGCAGGCAAGGTCGTGCCGTCGTGGGCGCAACTCGGACTTGCCGGACTCGTTGCCGGGGGGCCGACGTTTCTGGGCACGATGCTCGGCTATCGCTTCAGCTCGCCGACGCTATCGGTTTTCTTTCTCGCCATCGCGATCGGCGCGCTGGTGTTCGTGATCGGCGAACTGTGGTCGGTGCTCAAGAAGACGGGCGTAACGATGTTCGCAACATCGATGGTGACTGCGGGATTTGCCGTCGCGTTCGTCACCGAACTGTTCGTGAGCTTAAACGGTGGCTAACGCACCTCAATCTTCGTCGATATCGACGTCCGGATCGGGCAGAATCGGAACCGTGTCGTCGATCTCGGGGCCATCGACGCGTACGTTTGCTAATTCGGAATCGTCGATGTCGCCGTGTGCCTCGACGGGCTTGAGGGTGTCGGGGGCGATCGCCGGTTCGTGTTCCATGAACGGGACGTACCCACTTCAGCCGCCGGCTTCGATGGGACCGGGAGCAGCTTTTGGTTTACGCATGAAAAAGATGAGCGGCGCGCAGAGGATGCACACTAGGGCGATTGCGAGCGTCGCGTCCGCGTAGGCTAAGATCACGGCTTGCAGGTCGATGGCGTGGGCGAGCTGCCCGACCGTGGCGTGTTGCAGAAATTGTTGGATCGTCGGCCGCGCGAGCGTGGCGCTCGCACCGAGGATACCGGAATGAAAAGCTTCCCGCTGGTTGATGAGCACGTCGAGTCCCGCGACGGCGATCGAACCACCGAGCTGCGTCGAGAGGTTCACGAACGCGCCCGCTTTGGGTCCTTCGCTCGGCGTCGTCGCGCCGAGCACCGCGATCGATAACGGGATGAAGAGCAGCGCCGCACCGAGCCCCGTAATGGCCAGCGCCCCGCCGAAACTCCAGAACGTCGCTTCAGCCGTCGTGATGCGCGCTTGTAAGAGGCTGCCCAGTGCGATCAACACGAAGCCGAGCCCGAGCAGCGCGCGCGGATCGACTTTCCCCGTGATGCGTACGAGGATGGGCGTTGCGATGAAAATCGGTGCGGCCCGCATGATGAAGAGCAGACCGCTCAGCGTCGGGCTGAAGCCGAGCGGGCCTTGCGTGAATTGCGGCAAGGTGTAGGTCGAACCGAAAATGGCGGCGCCGAGCGCGAGCGCTAGCACGGAACCCGCGGCGACGCTGCGGTTGCGTAACACGCGCAGATCCACGATCGGCGCGGCGACGCGCAATTCCCACCAAACGAACGCGCCGAGCGCTGTGACCATGAGCGCCGTCATGCTCGAAATCGTCGGGTCCGAGAACCAATAGTGGCGCTCGCCTTCGGTCAGCACGTACTGCATCGAGCCGAGTCCGAGTGCGAGCAGGACGAGGCCCGCAACGTCGATCGGCGTTGCCTTCGCTTTCGAGGGATCTTTGAGCATCAGCGAGAGCAAGATCGCGGAAAAGAGCCCCGGTGCAAGGTTGATATCGAAAACCCAGTTCCACGACAGGTTATCGACGAGGACGCCGCCCAGTGGAGGACCGAGGGCCGGGCCCATGATCGCACCGAGCGCGAAGATGCCTTGACTCAAACCGAGCTGTTTTGGTGGAAACGTATCGCGCAAGATCGATTGCGCCGTTGCGAGTAGACCACCGCCGAACGCGCCTTGGACGACGCGCGCCGCAATGAGCACCGTCAGGTCGCTCGCGGCTCCGCATAAGATCGATGCGAGCGTGAAGCCGGCGATCGACGCGACGAAGTAATTTTTTCGTCCGAAGCGATTCTGCAACCACGGCGTCAACGGAATAACGACGATGGCCGCGATCGTGTAGGCGGTGACTATCCACGTTCCCTCGTCCTGCCCCGCGCCGAGATTACCTTGGATCGTCGGCAAGGCGACGTTCGTGATCGTCGAGTCGAGCGTCTGCATCAACGCGGCCGCCATCACGCCGGCAACGATCAGTATCCGCCGCAGGCCGGTTTCCGTTACGTCTTGGCGCTGCACGCCGGGAACGGTTTGCAAAACGAAGATTCCCTTTAGTTCGTGCCGGTGGAGCGCCCGCCGTCCGTCCGTCCGGCGACGGGCGCTCGCAGCTTACGCCGCCTGCTGCGGCTTGAGCAACACCTTCGTGTACCCGTCGTTGCGGGCATCGAAGTTTTTGTAGGCGTCGACCGCGCCGTCGAGCGGAAAACGATGGCTGACGATCGTACTCGGTTTCGCAACGCCCGCGATGATGAGGTCGCGCAAGTACACGTTGTACTGCTTGACCGGCGCTTGACCCATTTCGATCGTGATGCCTTTATTCCACGCATCGCCGAGGTCCAGGAGGAAGCGGCCTTTTTTCGCATCGCCTTTCGCGCCCGGGTCTTCGGGAAAATACACCCCGATGAGGCTTATGTGGCCCGTCGGATTGGTTAACCGGACGAGATCGGCGAGCAACTGCTCGGGGTCTTGCTGGCCCTCATTTTTCCTGTCTCCCGTGTCGTGTTTCTTCGCTTCATAACCGATTGCGTCGATCGTGCACATGACGCCCGGCATCTTCTCGCCCGCGCCCTTTTGCAGGTCTTGGACGCTCTTGCAACTCAACGCCGCCATCAAGCCGACGGGCCCCGCACCGAAAATGGCGACCGTATCGCCCGGCTTGACGTGAGCTTGCTCCGTGGCGTGGTAACCCGTGGGGAAAACGTCTGCGAGTAAGATGAAATCGTCTTCGAATTCATCGCCCGGCGTACCGGGGAGTGCCAGAGCATTGTAATCGGCATACGGAACGCGCACGAGCTCGGCTTGGCCGCCTGGGTGCGGACCCATGCCCGAATACCCGTAGCCGCCACCATGACCTTGCGGATTGACCGTCAGGCACGCGTTACTAAAACCACGCGTACAATTGAAACAGAAACCGCAACCGATGTTGAACGGCAGCACGACCCGGTCGCCGACTTTAACGTTGCGGACCGCAGAACCGACCGCTTCGATCACGCCCATGTTCTCGTGGCCGAATATCAGGCCCGCCTCGACGGGTGCGCGGCCTTCGTACATATGCAGATCGCTCCCGCAGATCGCTGCAGTCGTTAAGCGAAGTACGGCATCGGTTGGCTCTTGAATCTTCGGATCGTCGACCGTTTCCACGGCAACTGTATTCGGGGCTTTCCAGACGACTGCTCTCAACGTAATACTTTCTCAGGTCGTCGGTACGAGATTCGCACCGAATGCTCTGAGGTGCCCGAAGACCGGCGCCTCAACCGCGTTCGCTCGCTCGCCGAAAGACTGCGACGAAGCTGGGAAACGACGACGGCGCTCCGTGCGTTAGTTTTTGTAACCACTCGCTTTGCGACTTTTTCCACGGAGAAGACTATGCGTTTTACGCCGGATCTTCGGCACATCGGCAAGCTCATCGTTTTGGGCGCCACGCTTATCGAACTCAGCGCGTGCAGCGGCGGTAGTTCCGGTACGTCTCCCGTACCGAACACGCAATTCTGCGGCAACGATACGCAGTACGCTCTCGCTCGCCCGCAGTCCGGTCAAGGCATTTCTACCGGCGTATCGACGGTCGAGATCGTCGTCAACGGAAATAACAATCAGATCGCGCAGAGCTTTGCGAATTTCGATCTGCTCTTCGTGCCCGCCAACAACAACGGACAGACCGTCGCGACCGGCTCGCTATCCGTCACGAGCGATAAGGGCGGGTACCAGCCCTTCAACAGCGACTACTACTATAACGGTACGATCGCCTCACCGGGCCTCGCTCCCGGTACGCTATACAACGTGTACGTGAACGCGTTCACGTCGAACTGCACGCCCGTCGGACCGATCGGGCAGCTCGGCACCTAAGAGCGCCGAGGCTTCCTGCGGCGCTCGCGTCGAAAGCCCGACCGATGACGAGCGCCCTCGAGGACCGGCCGCTGCTCGAAGCGATGCTGCGCAACATGTTGCTACAGCGCGCGGTCGACACGCGCGGCTTCCAACTCAACCGGCAGGGCAAGATTCCGATCGCCATGGGATCGGAAGGGCACGAAGCCGCCCAGGCCGGCACCGGCTTCGCCTTCGAGCGCGGTCGCGATTCGCTCTGGGTGTATTACCGCAACACCGGTATCGTGCTCGCCTGCGGATACGCTTTGCGCGACATCTTTCGATCGCAATTTGCGCGAGTGACCGATATCAGCCGCGGGCGCCAAATAATCAATCACGTCAGCGATCGCGCGAAAGGCATCGGGTCGCTGTCGTCGATTATCGCTTCGCAGTGCACGCATGCGGTGGGCGCTGCGTATGCGTACCGGCTGCGCGGCGAAAGCGATCGCGTCGCCTTCTGTACCTTCGGCGACGGCGCGACGAGCGAAGGCGAGTGGCATGAAGCGATGAACTTCGCGGCCGTGCAGAAGCTGCCGATCGTCTTCGTGTGTGAGAACAACGGCTGGGCCATATCCACGCCGCAACGTAAACAGATGGCCGTCGCAAATATCGCGGCGCGCGCGGCGGGCTACGGTATGGAAGGCGTCGTCGTCGACGGGTGCGATCCGGTTGCCGTATACGATGCCGTTCGGGCGGCGCGCGCGAAAGCGGCCGGCGGCGGCGGGCCGACGCTCGTCGAGGCAAAATGTTTTCGCTTTCTTTCGCATACGACGGACGACGACGATCGCACGTACCGGTCACGCGACGATGTCGCGACCGAACGTGCCGGCGACCCGGTTCCGCGCTTCGAACGCCGACTAGCGGAACTCGGCGTTCTGGACGTCGGCGCGATCGATACGCTGCGCGCCGAGCTCGCGCGCATCGTCGACGCGATGACGGACGAGGTGGAAGGCGAGCCGCTTCCCAGTGCCGCCGACCTCTACGGCAACGTTTATGCCGGGGCCGATTCGCCCTGGCTTTAGCGTGCGCCACGCGCGGTGCGGGTATCGTGACGCCTGCTGCGAAGCGTCCGGCGATGAAGAACGAAGCGACTATTGACGGTATCACCGTCGGCGGGCAACCCGATGCGCGCGAGTTGACGTCGGGCCGCTTTGGGACCGTCGTCAACGTTCGCGGCAACGACGAACCCGGCAATGACTCGGCTGCGCTTCTCGCCGGCAGCGGCGTCGCCTACGCATCGGTACCGTATACCGCCGATACGGTCACCAAGGACGATATCGCACGCGTTCGCGCGGCCGTCGATCGAACGACGGGCCCCGTCCTCATCCATTGAATGGCCGGTACGCGCGCCGCGGTCGCGGCAGCAATCGTTTCGGCCGAGCGGGACGGCAGCGGCGCCGCCGGCGCTTTGGAGAAACTTCGCGACGCGAAATTCGACGTCGAGGGAACGTCATTCTTCGCCTTCGTTAACGCCTATTTCGCATAGCGCGACCGGAGTCGGCGCACGCCCCGGCGCGGCTCGCTCACGCCTTCACGCTGCCACTCGTCGTCGTCAGTGCGTTCGGGGAGGCCGGCATCGCGCTCGGCGCCGTATTCGGTCGTCCGCGCGCGTTCGACCTTACGTATCCGCGCGCACGGACGATCATTCTGGCCGCGTCGGTACTCGCTCTGGGCGCGGCGTACTCTTGGCCGTTCACGTTTTCGAGCGACACGATCGCGTATGCGGCGTATGGCGCCGAGGCCTTGCGCGGACTCGATCCGTTTACGAGCGCGGCCCAATCGTCGCACGGGGGCCGGTCATCGTCGTCGCGTTGTACGCATTGCGCGATTTGCTGCGCGGCAACGCCGCAGCGTTCGTCTGGCTCGGAGCGGCACTATTCGTTGCTGCGGTGTCGTCGTGGGCCTGGTATGGCATTTGGGTATTGCCGCTGATCGCCGTTCCGGCAGGACCGCTCGCCATCGGGCTCAGGGCTTCGACGCTGACCGTCGCGTATCGCTATTATTTCGACGCGACGATTCCCACGAAGATCCATCTCTCTCAAGTCAATACCGTCGTAAAAGTCGTGCCGTTAGTGCTCGCTGCCGGGTACGGGGCTTGGGCGAACGCGCGCACGCGCGCCCGGCGTTAACGAGGTGCGGCCGGCTAGCATCACATACACGTCGGGCATGGATTTAACAAAACAGCATCCGCGTAGCGCTAACGACATGATGGCCGGCATCGTGTCGTTGGGCAGAATGACCGATAAGGCTCGCGCCTTCAACGCCGGCACGCTCGGCGAATACCATTTCGATTGCCCGCACGATAAGCCCGTGCTGGCGTTTCTCGGCATCTCTGCACCGGAGTTCGCCGCGAAGGTGAAAGAACTCGGAAGCGATTCCGCGCTCGAAACGTACGTAAAGGATCGGCATCTCGCCAAAAAGACGCCCGCCGAAATTGCCGCGTTCAACGACGACCGTCGCAAGTGGCGGCCCGATCCTGGGCCGAGCGCCGCTTACTTCGCCGAACTGCACGCGCAACTCGCGCCGAATCGTCCGGAGATCGTGACGTGGTTCGACATCCTCGATCTCGACGAAGGCCGTAAGGTCGAACGCGCCCACGCCTGAGGCGCGGGATTACGTGCGGCGCCACGCCGAGTTCCGACGGGGTGCTCAGCCCCCGTCGAGCGTGACGCCGCGCTCGCGCGCATACGCGCGGAGTTCCGGCGTGACGGTGTCGCCCGGACCCAGATGCCAGCCCGGCAGCGGCATCGCGAGCGGTTTTTCACCGTTTGCGGTGCCCGCGAATGGATCGTCCGAGCGCGGAAAACGCACGGGCCACGGCACCGACTGGCGCTGGAACGTGCCGTCCGAAAATTTGACGTTACAGGCGACATAGTAGTAGTCGTAGTCGTCCTGCGTCCAGTCTTTGACCGGGTCGCAGAGGCCGTGGCTGCGGCGATCGCCCTGCGTGAAATTTGACGCATCGAGCGCGTAGTGGCGCGGTGCCGCGAGCGCGGCGGGAGCGACGGCTAGCGCACTCGGCCGGTGGGCGATATCGCTCGCGATCTGCGCCCGCAAATCGCTCGTAATCTGCGCGATGCGCGCGTCACTGAGCGTCGGCCGCGACGGCGTCAACGGCGTCAACGGCTTCGCTAGTTCGCGATGGGCGGTGCGCACGAGAGGCACGTGAACGAGCGGTGCCACCGTCGGGATCGCGAGCGGCGGCGTGCGCGTCCGCGGAACCGGCAGCGGAACCGGTAACGGCAGCGGCGGCGGCACCGCAATCGGCCTGCTGTGCAGGACCGGCCGTGCAGACGGCCGCGGAACCGGTCGCGGCGTCGGCGCCGCCTTGCGATCCAACGTAAGGCGCCGGACGGTCGCGACCGTCTCGTTCGGCGGCTCGGCGCGATGATGCACGAAGAAGACTATCGCGACGAGATGCACGAGCAGCGATACGACGACGGCGACGGTTCGCCGCCGTTTCTGGAGTAACCATGGCAATGCGCGCGAGCTTCGGCGCATGGGTGCGCGGCGTTTATTCGGCAACCGTCGCGATATTCCGGACGTCGCTCGGCGAGGTCCTTGCTTCACGGCGGCCATCTCCATTTTCGCTCCGTCGCAAACACCCCCGGCGCTGACGAGCGGTTTACCCGCGCCGCTCAAGTCGCTTACGCAGATGCCGATACGTCGGGAAAAGCGGAACGTCGGTGAAGGCGGAAAGTTTTGCGTCACGCTCGGCTCGTCAGCCGCGTCGGGTTTCTCGCGCTCGCGTTCGTGCTCGCTGCCGTCCTCGCGTTTGCGGCCGGAGCGGCCACGACGCTGGCGACTGCGACTGCGCACGCTCGCAGCGTCTCTGCGATCGGCGATGCCTATGCCGACGCCAGCCGCGCTGTGGATCGGGAAGAATTCTACGCGCTCGAATACCGCTGGGAGCCGCGACCGGCCGTGGTGCGCCGACACGCTGCTGCGGAGAAGCGTTTCGACGTTGCGCTCGCGCAGATCGACCGCGTCGGCACGCCGGCCGATCGTCGCGTCGCCGCGATTCTGCGTCGAACGCAGCGGCGCTATGCTGCGGCGACGGCTGCGTCGTTCTCGGCGACACGCGCGCTTCCGGCAGTCCGCATCGAGCGCCCGTTCGCGGCGATTCGGACGCGGGTCGAGCGGGAGTTTGGCCGGCACCATCGCGACGCCGTCGCGGCATCGACGCGGCTGACCGCGACGCAGCGTACCATCTCCGGGATCGCACCCTACGTGACGATCTTGGGCATCCTGAGCTTCGTCGTGCTGGCGTATCTCTTGCACGTATATCGCGGACGTGTCGACCGTGCCGTCGCGAAGGATCTCGAGCGCTTGAGCTTGGCCGCCTTTACCGATCACCTGACGTCGCTCGGCAACCATCGCGCGTTTCAAGATGCGATCGCGTCGAAAATGCGGCGTGCGAAGCGGGATTCCACGGCGTTCTCACTCGCCCTCATCGATATCGACGAATTCAAAACGGTAAACGATCGTTTGGGACACGCGCAGGGCGATCGGGTGCTGCAGATGCTCGGAACGTTGCTCGGCACGCACGTCGAGCGCGGCGGCGCGTATCGCATCGGCGGCGACGAATTCGCGGTGCTTCTCGAGCACACGACGGCGCAGCGGGCGGTGGCGATCGCGCAGGATCTGCGTGCGCGAATGCGCCATGCGCAGGTGGGCTCGACGATCAGCGTCGGTATCGCGGCACTGGGTGCCGGCATTGGCGTCGATGCCTTGCACGAACGCGCCGACGCCGCGCTCTACGAAGCCAAACGGCGCGGTCGCGATCAAGTCGTTGCGTTCGACGCGATCGCCGATACCGTTTCCATTCTGACTTCCGCCAAGGTCAATGCGGTGCGCCGCATCGTCGCGCAAAGCGCCGTCAGCGTCGTCTTTCAGCCGATCGTCGATTTAGGGAAAACGACGATCCTCGGCTACGAGGCGCTGGCGCGGTTTCCCAAGATACGCGAAGCACCGGCGGTCGACGAAACCTTTGCGATCGCCGAACGTATCGGCCGCGCCTACGACCTCGACGATATCTGCGTGACGGCAATTTTGGCAAGAGCTGCGGAGTTGCCCCAAACCGCACGTCTCTTTATCAACGTTTCGCCGCAGTCGCTCGACCACGAAAGCTTCGTCGACCGTCTCAAAGCGGCGACGCTCGCGGCCGGTATAGAGCCCGATCGCGTCGTCATCGAACTCACCGAGCGAAGCATCGAGCGTCCGTTAACGGTCATTCGCGAAGCGAACCGGTTGCGCGCCGCGGGCTTTCGGCTCGCGCTCGACGACGTTGGTTCCGGCAATGCCGGCCTGGCGCTTCTGGGTAGTCTTTCGGTGGACTTTCTGAAGATCGACCGCGCCGTGGTCGAGGCGGCAGCCTCGGGCCGCGCCGGCCGGGCCGTCTATGCGGGCATCCTCGCGATCGCTCGAGAGAATGGCTCGTACGTCATCGCCGAAGGGATCGAAGACGATGCGATGCTACGCTTCGTCGGCGCGACGCGCGGCGTACGGGGCGTCCAAGGGTACCATCTCGGCCGGCCCGCGCAGACACCGCAGCCGATACGCCGATTAATGCTCGCGCATTGAACGGCCGCGTCGTCCAAGCGGCTCTGCGAGCGTGACCGTCTCGGGTGCAGGGTGCCTATGCAGTGATCGTGCCGAACGTACGCGCGTCAATTACCAAATGCGGCTGCAATTACTCGATCTACAAGCCACGGCAGGTCTGGAAGCAAATCTGCGGACATTTAAGCGAGTCGCTCCCTCCGACGTTCCTGGACTCATTACGATCGTGCAACACTCGGGATTGAGCGCTAAGGAACAAGGTAAGTTGCGCGCACTGGTCGCGTCACCGTAACTTCGGGAGAGCGGCATGGGGCTTATTCAAAGAGGAACGGGGTTCTTTGACCGTTTTTAGCGTCGCACGCATGCGATCCGGACGAGCCTTTCGTTGTAGTTGAAAGCTGCCGTGCCACGTTTTCCCGCAGATGTGGAAGAAACCAAGAAGCGTAAACGTCTCGGGTTTTCCCAGTCCCCGCTCTTGGCGATTGAGCGCTGCAAAACGACCGAAGCGAACCAGTCGCGTTTTCTCCGGATGAAGTAGCGAATACGTTGCAAATCGCTCCTGTTGCTGCGCAAGAATACATCGGCATCGTGCTCGTGCTTGAAACCGACGACAATATCGGCGTAGCGCACGATCATCACCGAACCTCGCGCGTTTCGCTTTCGCCAGCAGCGGCGAGATCCCGCGCCTTGCGGAGTTCCCCTCGTCGCTGCCGCGACCACGCCACTTTCCAGTACGCCGGCTCGAAGCCACTTATGGATGAAGCGTAGTAGCCGCTGGTCGCCGTACGATGTTCTAGGAAACGCATGAGCCATTCGTGGCTCACCGTCTCAAAGAACGAGCGAATGTCGGCGTCCAGAATCCAGTTCACCTTGGTGCGCACGATCCAAAATGCGGCCCCATCGAGCGCATCGCGCTGGCTGCGCCCGGGTCGGAACCGTACGAAAATCCGAGGGAGTCCTCCTCGTAAGTCGCATTGAGCTCCTTGACCGTCCGGCGCGAGTCCGGTGAGGGTCCGGCTCTTTACGCCCGAGTAAAGGGGCTCTATGGAGAGCGAAGGCGGATGGAGCGGAGCGCTGAGCCAGCGCGAGCGACACCTCGCCAAACGGTTGGAGGGTTTCGGCGACGTCGTCTTCGGGTTCGCGATCGCGCAACTCGCACTGCAGTTAGACTTGCCCAAGACGCCCCGCGATCTCTACGCGCATCCGATAAAGTATGTCTTGTACTTCGTCACGTTCGCGCTGTTAGCGCTGCTGTGGCTCGCTTTTCACCGATTACTTTCCGGGCCGTATAAACCGGCGATACGCGATCTGTTCGTGACCTTTGCGTATTTGGCGTTCGTCGGACTCGTTCCGTATGCGATGTATGCCAACGTGCATTTCGCGGGTAAGCCCGATAGCGCGCCGTTCGGACTCGCAACATATTTGATCTGCGGGTTCGGAACGTCTTCCACCGCATCGACGATCGCTTTTCGCAATCTGATGCGCGGGCGCAAGATTGCGGAGGCGTCCGAGCTTCGCATTCAGTGGCGGATCGCGCTCTCGTTTTCGTGCGTGGCGGTCGTGATGATCGTCGCTTTGGCTGGCGATCTCATCTTCGGCGGCCTGGTGGCGCCGGCGTTGTTGTGCCTGCTCGTCGGCACGCGGCTCGTCGTTCGACGTTTCCCGCTTCCCGTCGCTTGGCTCGCTCCCGCCGAAAGCGAGTCGACGGGTAGCGGCCCACTGCGAGCAACTCCTACATAACCTCGAGCGTGACGAAGTCCAGGATAACGTCGCGCGCATCGGAAGATTTTGTAAAGCTCTCGATAATGCCCGAGAACACGAACTTTCGGAGGGATATATGGCTCAACATCAGGGCGCCGATCACCATAGACAAGCGGCGACACACAATAAGCATTCGGCGACGCACCACGAGGAAGCGGCCAAGCATCATGAGGCGGGCGATCACGAAAAGGGTGCCTATCACGCACACGCCGCCCACGGGCATCATTTGGCCGCGGAGCACCACATGCAAGAAGCGGCCAAAATCCATTCCACGCAGCACGGCGGCGGTAAGAAGTAACTCGCTCGTTACGGCCGGGTCAGATCGTCGATGTCGCCGTCGATGGCAGCGGCGAGCCGTTCGTAACCGCCGGCACTGAGATGGAGTCCGTCGGGGAGCAGCTGGCGGGCGGGACGGCCGTCCGCGTCCGCGAGCGTCGCGGTGATATTACGGTACCGTACTTTTGCGTCGAATGCGGTGCTGGCCAGCGCCGCATTGACGGCTCCAACGGCGCCGCTCGCCGCCGCGACGGCGTCGTCGTCGCGCGGCAGAAGGCCGAGCAGCAATATCTTCGCCGAAGGCAGATGGACGCGCAGCCGTTCGACGACGGCTACGATTCCGCGCGCGACCTCGGGGGGCGAAGACATCGGCAAGTCGTTGGTGCCGACCAGCACGACGATTGCGCGTGGCCCGACATCGTCGAAGGCGCCGTTATCGATTCGCCACAGCGCGTTTTGCGTCGTATCGCCGGCTATGCCCGATGCGAAGGCGCCGCGCGGCAACTCGCGCGTTCGCCAGGTCGCCGCGCCGGTTCGAGGGAAGCGCTCGACCAGCGAGTCGCCGAAAAAGACAATCTGCGGATCGGCGTGCACGATTGCCGCGCGGTAAAACGCGTGCGTCGCGAGCCAGCGTGCGGCTCCGGGACCACTGCGCGAAGCCGGCGACCACGGGGGCGTACTTTGGGCGCCTACCGGACTCGCGGCCGGCAGCGCCGTCAAAGCATATGCGAGGGCCGCAAGAGCCGCACACCGGTGCACGGTCCCGCGGCCGCAACGGCGCCGCGTGCCGCTCGTGCCGTCCGCTTTCCTAGCTCCGCTCATGCGCGCGCTCGCTCCATCGTATGAGAGCGCTCGCTTCGTTGCAGCCCTGGGTCCACCCAGCTTTCCAACGTGTTTGGTAGCGGACGGCTCGGGTACGACGGACCACACTATGCAAGAATCAAAGGGCTTCAAAGGACTCGTCATGGGGCAGCTCGATAGCCGTGCCAGCGACGTCGGATCGCGCGTTCTTGCGACGGCTGCCAGCGTAAAACGGATTGCCGATGAGATGCGGTCGGACGAATTGAGTCATGGCGCCGCGTCGCTCGCCGATAAAGGCGCCGAGACGCTCGAGCGCGTCGGTAACTACCTCAACGGTACCAGCGGCGACACGCTAGTCCGCGATGCCGAGCGGTTCGGTCGCGAACAGCCGTGGGCGATTGCGACGACGGGGCTCGTCCTCGGTCTCGTCGGATCGCGCATGCTCAAAGCGGCAGCCGCGAGCCGGCACCGCGATGAGTACGTTGCCGGGACGACCGGCTACAATGATTATGCGTACGACGAGTATAAGGCGTGAGTAAGCCGTCGGAGCCCGACGAATCGCACGACGATCCGAACGTTATTCGCAAGCAAATCGAAGAGACGCGCGACCGGATTGCCGATACCGCTGAGGCGCTCGCATATAAAACGGACGTACCGGCCCGGGTCAAGGAGAACGTCTCCGATCGGGTCGACTCCGTGAAGAGCGCGCTGGGCGGCGCGGCGTCGTCCGTGGCCCATGGACTTTCGGACGCTTCGCATTCCGCATCGGCAATCGCTGCCGATGCATCTGTTAAACTTTCGCAGGGAGTACACGACGTGAGTCAGAGCGCAAAAACGAACCTCGGTGGGGCTGCGTCGTCGTTAGACGATAAGACGGCGAATGTGAAGTCAAAATTGGCCGACGCGAGCGGCAACGTCAAAGGTAGCCTCGACGATGCCACGCAAAACCTTCGCACCAACGTGTCGCAATTGGGTACCGCTGCCCAGGAAAAGCTGGCGGATTCTGGTGAGGCGACCAAATCGCTCGCTTTTAGCACGAAAGGCTTTTTAGAGAAAAACCCGCTCGGACTCGCCATCGGCAGCCTGGCGGCGGGATTTTTACTCGGTCTAGCGTTACCGGTTAGCGATCTCGAACGCGACAACGTCGGACCTATCGGCGAAAAAGTGAAGGATCAGGCCAAGAGTGCGGCGACCGAAATGGTGGCCCAGGGCAAAGCGGCGGTCGCGACCGCCGTTTCCGACGCGCTGACACCCACTAAGAAGTAAACCCCGACACCGCGCGCTACGACGTACCTGTTCTCGGGTACGTCGCTTTTTTTGTTTAAGAGCGTGCACGTGCTGACTGTGCGCAGGCCCAAGTCGCGTGCCGGAGGTCCATGGGAGCCCGGCTTGTGTATAGTGACGGCATGGGTCATCTCGTACCGACGGTCGTCGAACAATCAGCGCGCGGCGAGCGCTCATACGATCTTTACTCGCGGCTTTTGCAAGAGCGGATCGTCTTCATTACCGGGCCCATTGACGACGAGCTAGCGAACCTCGTCATCGCGCAACTGCTGTTCCTCGAACGCGTCGATGCGGATAAGGATATCGACCTCTACATCAATAGTCCCGGCGGCAGTGCGACCGCCGGGCTTGCGATATACGACACGATGCGGCTCGTGAAACCCGATGTGGCGACGATCTGCGCCGGCATGGCGGCCTCGGCGGCCTCCGTTCTGCTCGCGGGTGGCGCGCTCGGCAAGCGCTATGCCTTGCCGACGAGCAAAATTCTGATCCATCAGCCGTCGGTTCGTGGGGTTAGCGGTTCGGCGAGCGACATCGAGATTCAAGCCCGCGACCTGCTTGCGATGCGCCGCTCCGTCGCCGAGATATACGTCGAAACGACGGGACAGCGCCTCGAGAAGATCCTCGCCGATATCGAGCGCGATTATTATCTCACGGCGGAGGAAGCCAAAGCCTACGGCCTCATCGACAGGATCGTCGATAAGGCCGTTCGGACGGTGGCCAAGTCCTAGCCGCCTCGACGCACCGCTTTAGATCGGGTTTCCGAGATACGGGAAGCCGCCCGTAACGCCACGATCGCCCGGCGTAACGTTGTCGCTGGTCAGGCAGGGCGTTTCGGCGCGATCGTCCGGCGCGAGTCCGAGCTTGGGCACGCTATCTCCGAACACCGCCGCGAGCGACGGGCTCATGACCTGCGTCGAGGGCCCGCGGCCGCCGAAGTTCTTCGCTTTGGTTTCCACCCCGAGGTAACCGGCCGGGCCGTTCGACGTCAAGTCGGCCGCGAGTTCGTCGGGAATGAGTACGTGCTGCAACGCCTGAGCGATCGGCACGGACCGTCCCGCACCGCTCGGCGGCTTGGCGGTCGTGAAAGCCAGAATCGAACTCGCAAGCAGCGGATCGTTCCACGGCGCGCTGCGATTGGTCGCGTCGTGATTTTCAAAGGCCTCGAAGGCCTCTTTGATTGCGGGCCGGCCCAATCGTTCGACTTGCTCGTAGCGGCCGGAGGAGGTCGGCAACGACGTGCTTTCATAAACGTGAATAACGCCGGGATGGCCGTCGGGAGCGGCGAGCATCGCGCGCGGCATCTCGACGACGAGCGAGAGCACGTTGAAATCCGAAAAGAAGTCGTGTCCGGACTTCGTGAAACACATCGCGCTCGGAGGCGGGACGGTGGCGCCGGGGTCGTCGTGATACTTATCAAAGCGATCCGGGACGATTTTGAGAAATTGGGCGAGGTCGAAAAAGAACGGATCTTTGCGAGGTCCCGCAAAAGCGCGGATGCCGCTCGCGAGCTTCGCCGTTTCGCCGAAGCCGAACGACTGCGGTTTCCCGACAAAGGTCGACTGCGTCCCCTGCGTCTCGGGGGCGGCCGGTCCGTACATCTCGATACGCTGCGCGGCTCCGACTCCGACCGCGTGAAACTGAATGACCTTATTTTCTTTGGATCCGCCGTCCGTCGCGATCTTGAACTGATACATAACGCCGGGATCGAAAGCAAATAGCGAGCCCATCGAGCGCGGAATCAGCGCGTGGACGTCCATCGCCAGCACGACATCGTTCGGATCGGCGGCTGGGAAGACGAACAGATCGGTCGAGTCGGCCCCGGCGCGCATCACAGCGAGCGGCGAGTCCTGGTGATCCGAGCTTCTCACCGCGCTCGGCGAATAGAGTGTCGCGATACCGGCGAGCAGCGCGATGGCGCTGCCGGCGGCGAACCAGGCGGGCCGTTCTCTCATAGGCGATCCTCTTTCGAGCGGACGAGTGCGTTACGCGGGCCGACCGTCGAAGGACGTAGGTCGCGGATCGCGTGTGATAATCTAACGATCGCAGCCCGAATTACACAAGTACACAAGAAAATTTGAGTAAGGCCCGATTCGATGACTTTGAAGACCGATCCCGACCGCGAGCCCGAGCCCCCCTTACGAGCGGTCGTGGCCGATCTCGAGGCCGTCGAAGCGGCGGTCCGCGTGATCGGCGGCAAGTGGAAGATCATGATCTTGGCTCATTTGAACGCGGGTCCGCGGCGCTTTTCCGAGCTCCGGCGCGCGATGCCGCTCGTTTCCCAGCAATCGCTCACCCTGCAACTGCGCGAGCTGGAACGCGACGGGGTGATCGATCGCCGCATCTACGCCCAAATTCCGCCGCGCGTGGAGTACAGCCTCACCTCGATTGGAGCGAAGGTCAGCCCGTTGATGGGCGTCCTCATGACGTGGGGCCGGGAGCTGCTCCAGGCGCAGCAAGTCGGGGACCGGCGCCGACGCTAAGAATTGACCCGCTTGCGCCTGCAGGGTATAATCGTCGTCTATGCCCCGCGGAATCTAGCTGGATTTTCAGGGAACGGCGATGTCGAGTCCCTGTTTGCTTTGGTTAGAGACTGCCAGCCGCGGAACTGAGGACGAATGTGAACCTTCTCGACGTAAATAATTTCGACGCGATGCGCATCGGGCTCGCGAGCCCCGAGCAAATACGCGCCTGGTCCTTCGGCGAAGTAAAGAAGCCGGAAACCATCAATTATCGTACGCTCAAGCCGGAGCGCGACGGTCTCTTTTGCGAGAAGATCTTCGGCCCGACCAAAGATTGGGAATGTCACTGCGGCAAGTACAAACGCATCCGCTTCAAGGGTATGATCTGCGACCGCTGCGGCGTCGAGATTACCCGTGCGAAGGTGCGTCGCGAACGCATGGGCCACATCGAACTCGCGACGCCCGTGACGCACATCTGGTATTTCAAAGGCGTTCCGAGCCGTATCGGCATCCTGCTCGACATGAGCCCGCGTCAACTCGAGAAGGTGATCTACTTCGCGGCCTACATCGTCATCGATCCCGGCAACACCGGTCTGACGAAGCGCGAAATTTTAACCGAGCTCAAGTATCGCGAATCGCGCGAGAAATTCGGCAACGGTTTCAGAGCCGGCATGGGCGCGGAAGCCATTCGCGAACTGCTGCGCGACCTCAACTTGCGCAAGCTCCAAGAAGATCTGCGTAAGGAATTCAAGGAAACGACGGGTCAGAAGCGCGTCAAAGCGATCAAACGCCTCGAAGTCGTCGAAGCGTTTCTCAATAGCGGAAATAAGCCCGAATGGATGATCCTGAGCGCGGTGCCGGTCATTGCACCCGAACTGCGCCCGATGGTGCAGCTCGACGGCGGCCGTTTCGCGACGTCCGATCTCAACGATCTCTACCGTCGCGTGATCAATCGTAACAACCGTCTCAAACGCCTACTCGAGCTCTCCGCTCCCGAAATCATCATCAAGAACGAGAAGCGCATGCTGCAAGAAGCAGTCGACGCGCTCATCGATAACGGCCGCCGCGGTCGTCCGGTTACCGGCCCCAACAACCGTCCCTTAAAATCGTTGAGCGATATTCTCAAGGGCAAGCAAGGGCGGTTCCGCCAGAACCTGCTCGGTAAGCGCGTCGACTATTCGGGCCGTTCGGTCATCGTGGTCGGCCCCAACCTCAAGCTGCACCAGTGCGGTCTGCCCAAAGAGATGGCGCTCGAACTCTTCAAGCCGTTCGTGATGAAGAAGCTGGTCGATCGCGGCCAAGCGCACAACATCAAGAGCGCGAAGCGTATGGTCGAGCGGGTGCGTCCCGAAGTCTGGGACGTTTTAGACGAGGTGATTCGCGAGCATCCGGTACTGCTCAATCGCGCTCCGACGCTGCACCGCCTGGGCATTCAGGCCTTCGAGCCGGTGCTCGTGGAAGGCAAGGCCATCCACCTCCATCCGCTCGTCTGCGCGCCGTACAACGCCGACTTCGACGGCGACCAGATGGCCGTCCACCTGCCGCTCTCCGCGGGAGCGCAAGCGGAAGCGCGCATCCTCATGCTTTCGAGCAACAACATCTTGCAGCCGTCCTTCGGTCAGCCGGTCTCGATTCCGCAGCAAGACATGGTGCTCGGGCTTTACTACCTGACGTTTCAAAAAGACGAATACAAGGGCGTCGCCAAGGCTGACATTCCGCAAGATGCGCTCATCGCGTCGATCGGGCAACTCGCCTTCGATGCCGCGCAGAACGGTACGGGCAACGTCGCGCTCAACGGCCAGACCGATGGCGGCCTCGATGCCGCGGGCGAAAAGCTGCCGACGTTCGAGGATCTCAACGCCGCAATCATCGCGTACAACTTCAAGCAGATCGGTCTGCAACAGTGGATCAAGGTCCGCTGGAACGGTCAGCTCGTGCGTGCGACCGTCGGCCGCGTCATCTTCAACGACGCGTTCCCCCGTGCGTGGAAGGAGCCGTTCCGCAACCACACGATGGACAAGTCGGCGCTCAAAAAGCTCATTACCGAGTGTTATCGCCGGCACGGCAACGCGGAGACCGCCGCATTCCTGGATGCGATCAAGGCGCTCGGCTTCCGGTATGCCACGCAGTCCGGTACCACGGTCTCGATCAGCGACGTGGTCGTTCCCGCTGCGAAATTCAAGATTCTCGATGACGCGCAGGCCGCCGTTGACAAACTCCACGAGTTCGTCGACACGGGCTTCATGTCCCAAGAAGAGCAGTATAATAAGACGATTCAAGTGTGGTCGAAGGCGTCCGAAGAAGTCACGGGCGCCATGCAGGCCGCTCAGAATCCGCTCAACCCCGTGTTCATGATGGCGACGTCCGGTGCGCGCGGTTCGATCAATCAGGTCAAGCAACTCGGCGGCATGCGCGGACTGATGTCCGATCCGTCGGGCCGCATTCTCGAAATCCCGGTCAAGGCGTCGCTCAAAGAAGGTCTCACGGTTCTCGAGTACTTCATCTCGACGCACGGCGCGCGTAAAGGGCTTGCCGATACCGCGCTGCGTACGGCGGACTCGGGATATCTGACGCGACGTCTGGTCGATGTGGCGCAAGACGTCATCGTGCGGGAAGACGATTGTGGTACGTCGGCGAGCATGACGGTCTTCGAGATCGCAAAAGGCAAAGAGATCATCGAACCGCTGCACGACCGCATCATCGGCCGTCGCGCGGCCGAGGATATCAAAGATCCGGAGAAGCCGCGCACGAAGATCGTGGTGCGCGATCAAGAGATCAACGAAGAAATCGCCAAGACCATCATCGACGCCGGCATCAAGACGGTCAAGATTCGTTCCGTACTCAACTGTCAGGCGCGCGTCGGCGTGTGCGCGATGTGTTACGGGCGCAATCTTGCGACCGGCAAGCGCGTCGATATCGGGGAAGCCGTCGGCATCATCGCGGCGCAATCGATCGGCGAGCCGGGCACGCAGCTGACGTTACGAACGTTCCACACCGGCGGCGTTGCGACCGAGGATATCATTACGGGTCTCCCGCGTATCGAAGAGATCTTCGAAGCTCGCAAGCCCAAGGGCAAGGCCACGATCTCGACGGTCGGCGGTACGGTCCATATCACCGAAGAGAAGGGCAAGCGCGTCATGGTCGTCTCGGACGATCACGGCGAAGCGCACGAATTCGACGTGCCGTACAATACGCGTTCGTTCGTGCAAGAGGGCGCGCGCGTCGAAGCCGGCGATCCGCTCAACGAAGGTTCGCTCGATCCGCACGAAATTCTCGAGTACAAGGGCGAGAACGCGTTGCAGCAATACCTGGTCCAGGAAGTGCAGCGGGTCTATCGTTCGCAAGGCGTCGACATCAACGATAAACACGTCGAGACGGTCGTGCGAGCGATGCTGCGCAAAGTCAAGATCGTCGACGGCGGCGATACGCGGATGCTGCCGGGGCAGCTCATCGAGAGCTCGGTCTTTGCGGAAGAAAACGAACGGATGAAGTCGGAAGGTCGCAAGATCGCCGAAGGCAAGCCGGTTCTGCTGGGCGTGACCAAGGCGTCGCTTGCGACGGAGTCGTTCTTGTCAGCGGCGTCGTTCCAAGAGACGACCCGCGTCTTGACCGATGCCGCCATTAAAGGCAAGCACGACCCGTTGCTCGGCCTCAAAGAAAACGTCATTATCGGCAAGCTGATTCCGGCCGGAACGGGCATGCAACGCTACCGCGGCGTGTCGATCCAACCCGAGGGTCAAGATCTCGACGACGACGGCCGTCCGAAAGGCGCCTTCCTCGACGGCGCGGAGTACGGCCTCGAGCCGGAACCGGCGCTCGCCGGTTCGAAGCTCGTTTCGGGCTTTCAGGACCGCCGGCCGCCGCTCGAACAAACGGTGCATTACGAGGGAGATTACGAAGGCGACGTTGCGGTGGTCGCCGCGCCGAAGACGTCGCAGTATAAGCCCAAGGGCATCAATCCCGAGGACTTGTAAGGCGCGTAGGCTCAAGCGATACGAGGCCCGCATCGTCGTCGATGCGGGCCTTTCCTTTTGCGGAGGTACGGGCGAACGACGTGCCGCGCCGAACGATACGGCGTGAACGATAATGTCGTCCCCAATCGAAAGTTTCGCCGCCCCATCGCCCCCGGGGAGATGTTACGCAAAGAGTTTCTGGAGCGGCTCTCGGTCGAACCGGCCGCATTCGCGGCGCACATCGGGGTGCCGCTTGCCGACGTCGAGGCGTTTCTTCGCGGCGAACGCGCCTTGACGACCACCTTGGCGATTCGCATCGGCAATGCGGTCGGAACCAGCGTCCAGATGTGGCTGAACATGCAGATGGCTTGCGATCTCTACGACGCGATGCAGACTGCCGATGGGTTGGCCGCAACGAACGTAGCGCCGCTTCCCGAGCACCTCGCTACGCTGGAGCCGACTTCGTAAGGCGTGGCGGCGACTTCGGGCGCTTTCCCCTACGTCGAGCGCGGGTGCAGCGCTCGCGCTCGGCGACGCGTTGCCGACGGGGGACGGTCGATCGACGGTGGGCGGACCGGGCGTCGCCGCTGCGCCGGTACCGGGCGCAGCAGAGGGGAGCTCCGGCGCGATCGACGCCACGATGGCGGCCGATCGTTCGAGCACGTTTTCGATAACGGTCGTTGGTTCGATCGCGATATCCGCACCGCGGATGAAGCCGGCGCCCATCCCGACGAACGGAATGAAACCGCCGAAAAATGAGGCAGCTTTGCGATTGCGCCCGTTGATGCGTGCTCGCTGGTCGTCGAAGACGAGTCGTCGTCCGTCGACGGTCGAGACGGAATCGAAGCGAAGCGTCAGATCGCCTTCATGTCCCTGGGTACCCGCATGTCCGGCGACGAGAACGGTTCCTTGGCCGAGCGCGTCTTTTGCGACGATCGTCGTGCCGGCGACAACCACCGGCTCGACCATCGCGAACGCGAAACGACTGCCGACTTTCGTAATGTTGGACGCTATGCGTTCGCGCAGATGCAGGCGGAGCGTCGTCTTCGCGGGGACGGACGACAGATCCGCACGTGCGATTGACGCTACGGACGTGACCAGAAGTGCGATACCGGCGATCGTTTTGGCGCGTGCGCTCATGTGGGGCCGCGTTCGACCGTACGTGGCGAAAGTCTGCCCTTACGCCGCGGCCGGTGCCGCGTAACCTTTCACGATTCGTGAGTTCGCCGGCGCCGCTGGATACGAACGTAGCGTGCCGTCGCGAAGTGAGAAGAAATGAAGGGCGACGCGTCCGTCGGCGTGCCGGCCATCCATAGCGCGCACCGCACGTGCGACGGCTTCGAGGCGCGCCTGCGTGCCCGCATACGTCTCCAGCCGAACGTAATGCAGATGTCCGTTACGATCCGCGACGGCCACATCGAAGCCGCGGGGCGCTACGGCGATCCGCGCGAGCGGTATGTTGCGCAGTCGCCGGCCCAGCGGTGACGCTGCGAAGAACGCCGCCGCACGCACGACCGCGGCCTCGAGTTCGTAACGAGTCAGCGCGTCGGCGCTCGCCCCCTCGCGGCAGCGTTGTGACCTTACCAGCGCCAGCCTCGTGAAGGCACGGATATCGACTTCCGCGCCGAACTGTTGCCGGAGCGACAACGTTTCGCGCAACGCCGCACGGACCGTGCTTTCGACGAACGCCGGGGCGCGCAGCAAGTAGAGTAGCGAGTCGTCCGTCATCGTCTACAGCGTAGCGCCGACTTGTGACAACGCCCTGGCACACCGTCGCTCGCTCGATCACGAGCTCAGGCAAACGATATAGCCAAAATCGCTTTACAGGTGTAGGTTTCCCGTAAGAAGCAGAATCACGAGCACCAGGACGAGCAGTCCTGCGACGCTGAAGCCACCGCTGCGATAGCGTCCGCCGTTATAGTAGTGCCCGCCGCCGCCGAAGAGCAACACCAGGATGATGATGATGATGAGCAACGTCATGCTCGCTTCATCCCCCAGGTGAGGGCGCTTTCAAACGCGGCCGTGAATGCGAAACGGAACGACCATCGTCGTCTGGTGTCCGTTCGGACCGCGAGCGATGACGTGCAGCGCGTAGGGGCGCACGAGAAATGCCGGCAAATCGAGCATGTGCATCGCGAAATGGAAGCGTCCGGGTGCGGTCTGCGGCATCGTAAAATCGAAGAGATTCGTTTTGACGTCGATCCGCGTCGTCTCGAGCGACGCGACGGCGTCGCCCGTCCATTCCGAGCCGAGCGCGACGTCGAGTGTCGAGAAACGTAGCGCTCGAATCTGCGGGGCGCCTTGCCGCATCGCCGCCGAGGGCGCGGGCCAATTTCGCGGCAGGCTGGTCCCGACGAAAACGGCTGCGGGCACGGGCGGCCGTTCTTCGCTGCAGCCGCCGAGCACGAGTCCGACGGCCGTTCCGAGCAGCAGCAAACTGACGAAGTTGTAGGAAGCGCGGCGCGGGAACCGGTAGCTTCTCGGCATGTTAGGAAAGCCGCCCCGCAGCGCGAGTCTCGATCTCGCGATGGGGTTCGTCGGCCTGTGGCTCTCGGCGGGTTTTTTGTGGGACAGTTGGGCGCATCTGCACGTCGGCGTGGAGAGCTTTTTCACGCCCTATCACGGCGTGTTTTACGCGGCCATGCTGGCGGGAGCGGCCATCGTCGCCGTGACCGCGCAGCGCAATTACCGCCGCGGCTACCGCGGAAAGAATGTCTTGCCCGAACCATACGTCCGGGCGCTGTTGGGCATCCCCGTTTTCTTCTTGGGCGGCGTCGGCGATCTGATCTGGCACTCGTTTTTCGGTGTGGAAAATCGTATCGAAGCGGTCACGAGTCCGACCCATCTCATCATCGGGTGCGGCGTGGTGCTCGTGCTCAGCGCCCCGATCCGATCCGCGCTCGGCGCGGGCGCGGGCCTTCGCAGCTTGCGGGACCAGCTTCCGCTCGTACTCGCCATCGCAGCGTGCCTCGAATTCGTTCATCTGGGGACGAGTTACGCCTTCGACGCTTCGGCGGCCCGCATGGACGCGCCGCCGCTGGAACTGGCAAATTCGGCGAACTACTTTACCTCGACCGCCATCGTGCTGTACAAAACCGGCACGGGAGTCATGATCGTGATCCTGCAAGCGCTCATCGTGATGCTGTTCGCGCTTTGGCTCGTTTCGCGCTTCACGCTGGCCTTCGGTGCCATGACCATCTTCTTCGTACTCGGCGATGGGATGATGGCCGCAGCCCTCACCAACGACCGGCCGCTGCTGGCCATCCATCTCGCAATGGCGCTGGCCGCCGGCCTCGTCGCGGACACGCTGATCGCACGGACGAGGCCCTCACCGGCGCGTTCGGGGGCACTGCAGCTGTTCGGATTTCTCGTGCCGCTTGCGTATTTCGGGACCTACTTCGCGCTGACCATCGCGCTCGAAGGGACGTGGTGGAACTGGAGTCTTATCGGTGGGACGCTGGTCTGGAGCGGTCTGGCCGGTGCTGCCCTCGCGACGCTCGTGGGAAAGGCCGCCACGCGCGTCGAGGTCGTTGCAGTGCCGGTGCCCGCGGGCGAACGGCCGCACCGCTCCGAGCCGGTTGTTTCGGCCGTCCTCTAACGCGCCGGGGGCTTAGGACGCCGCACGTTCCACGAGCGCGAACGCGCGGTTTTCGACGCGGATACGCCAAGCAAGCATTGCGAAATTCAAGAATCCAAATAGTATGGCGTGGCGGACGAGGCCGAGGGCAAGACTCGCACACGGTAACTCGAGGGCGACCACGAGATAATTGGGGTGACGTACGAAGCGGAACGGTCCGCTCGTCACCGGGACTTCGCTCGGAACGAGCAGGACGCGTGTCGTCCAGCGCGCACCGAGCGTGGCGAGGACCCACGCGCGGCCGAGCTCGAGCGCGATCAGCGCGGCGACGAACGGAACGACGAGCGTCCGCTCCCGACCCAACCACCACAGCGTAGCGAGCCACGTCGCGTGCAGCGCCACCATGACGGGGTAATGTCCCGCGCCGACTTCGTACGCGCCCCGAGCGAGCAGGCGGCGCGTGTTGCGCGTCGCGATAGCGAGTTCGCACGCGCGCTGAATCGTTAGCAAGCTGAGCAGTGCGAGCGCCCCCGTCATGCGGCGGCGCGTTCGAGCGCGACGAAACTCGCCGTGAAGCCGGGTCCGAGCGCGGCCAGGATCGTCGTCTGCGGGAGGCCGGCTGCGATGGCGCGCTGGAGCACGAAGAGCACCGTCGGAGCGGACATGTTGCCGTAGTCGCGCATCACGCTGCGTTCGAGATCGAGGGTGCCCGCCGGCAGCGTCAAGGCGGCTTCGATCGCTTCCAGGACCTTTGTACCGCCCGGATGACAGACCACGCGTCCGATTCGTTTTCGCTCGATCCGGAGCCGCTCGATCGCTTCGTCGAAACTGGCGCGATAGCGCCCTTCGACGAAGGCCGGCAGGGAGCGCGAGAGCATGACGCCCAGACCGACGTCGTCGACTTCCCAGCCCATGATGTCCAGCGTGTCGGTCCACTGATGTTCCGTCGCCCCGTGAAACGTTGCGATCGCCGGCAGTTGCCGATCGCTGGAGACGATCGCGGCGGCGGCGCCGTCGCCGAAGAGCGATGTCGCGATAACGTCGGCTTTCGTCGCGCGATCGCTCCGGAAGGCCAGCGTGCATAGTTCGACCGCGACCATGAGGACCGTGGTTCCGGGCTGCGCTGCTGCGAGTCGCGACGCGAGCGCGAGCCCGCTCACGCCGCCCGCGCAACCCAGCCCGAAAACCGGCGTACGCTCGACATCGGACCGGAAGCCCATCTTCGGCAGGACGCGCGCCTCTAAGCTCGGCGTCGCAACGCCCGTCGACGAGACCGTAACGACGGCATCGATCGCACTCGGTTCCAGTCGCGCCGTGGCGAGTGCGCGGCGCGCGACGCGCTCGAAGAGTTCGCTCGCACCCGCGACGTAGGCGGCGGTCCGATCGGGCCAGCCGTGCGGCTGCAAGAACCAGTCGACGGGCTGGACGGAGTAGCGGCGCTCGATACCCGTCGTCGCAAAGACGCCCGCCAGCCGCTCGTAATTAGGCACGCGTTCGCCGAAGAACGCGCGCGAACTCGCTGCCGCCACGTGTTGCTCGATCGCGAACTCGGGAACCGCCGTTGCGACTGCGACGAGCCGGGCCGGCGTGCGCAAGTCGCGGGATTCGATCGGTCGCACGAATCGGATGTGCCCGAACCGTTCGGGCACGAAGCGGTTGGTCCGGCCTAGGCCGAGTGCCGGCGCGCGTAGAGGAGCAACGAACCCAGCGCCGCGCACGCGACGACGCACGCCAGTAACGTCCGCGGCCGGCGCGGGGCGTGCAGGCGGCGCGGGCCCAGCCGGTCGCGAAGCGGTGCCGGTCCACGCGGTTTCAAGCGCGGATGGCGGTCCCGGTGCAGGCCGACCGTGAGCTGGTTCCCGACGTGCAGCAAGCGATCGACGCGTTTGGGATCGCGCATTTCCACGCCGAGTTCGGCGAGCGGCAACAGGACATCCGATTCGTCGGCCGCGCGCAGGTTGGCGATCGCCAAGGCGTCGTTGCGCGCCACGATCGTCCCGGTATACGCGTGTCCCGGTGCCAGCCGCACCGATTTGCCGTCGACAACGAGGGTGATTTCGGCGCCGGCGGGTGCCGGGTCCGCGGGGTATCGGCGACGCTCGCGATTTGGTCCGGCGGCTGGGTCGGCGCGATCGGGATGCCTGCCCGTAACGCGTCTGCGGGTGCGAAGACGATCCGCCCGAGTCCGTCGAGCCGGACGTCGTCGCCGCCGGGCAAACGCACCGCGGCACCCGGCGTTCCGCCGACGACGGCGTAGCGCACGCTGCCGTCGGCGTTGTGATACGCTACGGCGTCGATGCCCGCCCCGAGCGCATTCGCGCGGCCCAAATACGCGCCGAAATTGGCGCGATGCACGGGATCCTCCATGCCGGGATAGCCCGTCCATTCCCAGCGCATCGTTTCCTTGGGATGCGGCAGCGCGCGCGGGTCGACGCCGCAACTCACGAGCACGCCCACGGCGTAGGAATTCGAATCGCGGCCGACGCGCAGGAACGGGATCTCGACGGCCGTGTAACGTTGATCGCCGTCGTAGTCGCGATGTGCCGAGCGGACGAGATCTGCGAAGAACGCAGCCGAGAAACCGTGCGGTGCATCGATAACGAGCGGATCGAAATCGAAGACGCCTCCCGCAATGAAGTCATCTTCGGGATAGCTGTACGGCAGCAGCGCTCCGCTTCCGTTGGAGCGCTCCGGGCCCGCCTCGATCACGTCTGCGCTCGCGCCGTCGGCCGACGTCACGACGATGAAAAGATGGCCGCCGAAATCTAATTCGAGGTGATAGCGTCGTGCCGCAATCGCGCCAAAGAAGAGCGGGATGCGCGGGGTTGCGATATCCAGGACGGACCAGACGGCCGGCCGTCCGACGATCGCAACGGTGTGCGGCGGCAAGCGCCAGCGATTGGGCATCGTGACGTCCCGGCCGTCGAGCACCGGATACGCCCGTGTCGTTGCCGCTGCAAAGGTCGATGTGGCGAACCGTGGGATTCGAACCGCAACCTGCACGAAACGCGCCGCGTCCACTACATCATTCGCGCGACATCGGTGTCCTGAATCGAAACGACGTCCATGCCGCTGCGGCGCACCACGAACGCGTCGCCGTGCACGTGCTGTGCGCCGACGGAAAAATTATATGCAAACGCCACATCGGCGCGCGATTCGTCGCAAAACAGCGAGATGTTCGGTGCGAGGTCGATGACGTCGAGCTGGCCCTCACCGACGAGTTCGAAGAGCGATGCGAGATCGTTTGCGATTTCGCGATAGCCCGCTTTGCCGTTGGCCGGAATGTAGAGGACGCGAATCGGTTCGCGGCTCATGCGGTCGCGCTCGGCGTGGCGAGATCTCGGCGCAGACGCATCGCGAGCGAGACGCTCCCGCGCGGCGCGTGGAGCTCGCGCGGTGCGACCAGCGTCAGCGGCGTCGTCGATGTCGCGACTTCGGCCTTCGTACGGATCGAGCGGAGCCTGCGCTCGATATCTGCTCGTTCTCGCGTCAAGCGCCCTTGCAATTCGCGCACGCGTTGCAATTCGGCTTCGACGCGCACCGTCTCCGCCCGCAAGTGCGCTTCACAAAGACGCGTCTGTGCGAGCGACTCTTCGCGATCGAGAGTCTCCTCGATGTCGTCGTATTGTACGTCGCGTCCCCGGGCGATCGACGCTTGCGTGAGCGCCGCTTCGTACGCACGCGTCATTTCCGCTGCAGCGCGGGCCGTCTCTTCGTACTGCGCGGCGGCCTGCCGTTCGGCCGCGTCTGCGTCCGCGGCGGCCCGCTCGGCGACGTCCCCTTCGTCGCTTAGGCGCGACCCGGTCTCGCGTACGCCGGCAAGCCGTCGCTCGAGATCCCAGGCTTGCGCGTTCGCGGCTTCGCTGGCGGTGCGCACCCGCGCGACCCCGGCCGTTGCGGCTTCGCGCGCAGCGACGGCGGCATCGCGCACGGCGGCGCGTTCGTTCGCGAGCATCCCGATTTCATGGTGAACCTGGGCGAGGTCGGCGAGCACGGCCGCCGCACGAGCGGCGTCGCGGACGTGTTCGTCGCGCTCGGCAACCATCTGCGCGCGTGCCACCCGCAGGTCGGCAACTTTTTGCTCGAGCGCCGCGGCTTCATCGGTCGTGCCGGCCTCGTGCGGCGCTTCGCTTGCCATATGGACCAAAAGTCGGCCTTTACGACCGGATAGATTAGCGTGAGGCGGCCCGCCGGACGCATTGGTGGCGGTACTCACCTCTTTGCGATCCGACATCACGTGCCGCTAAAACGCCGCCACTCGCTCATGAACGTATCCGTCGGCACGAACGCGGCGTAGCGGTCGCGTTCGTTGCTCAGCTCGATGCCGCTGGCGTCCATCTGCGTGAGTTTGAAGCCCGCCGGATTCACCCGCCAGCAGTTCTTTCGATTGCGGATGTCTTCGAACATCACGTACTGCCCGTTGCGCGATACCTGACACTCGCCCAGTGCGTGCACGTTGTCTTCACCATTGGTGCCGGCGAAGCGATGCTGTACAAAGACCATCGTATGGCGCTCGATAAAATCTTGGAGCACTTCTTCGGGAGCGACCGCATTGAGTTGCGCGCGATCCATTCCGGCCCGTTCAATCATGGCACGACTATAGCAGATACGCAAAGCTGCCCGCGCGAGCTCTCGGCTCAGAGGCTGGGCGGAATGTAGTCGGCGAGCGTGAGGGCGATGTCGCGCCGCTCTCCGGCGCGCTCGAGGGCCATTGCGACCGGCGTGCGCTGCCGGGAAGCCAGGAGCATCCGGATCGTCGGCAACTCGGCCGCAGCGACGGCGCGTCCGGCGATTGCGACGATGCGGTCGCCTTTTTCAATTCCCGCCTCGGCCGACGGCGTACCCGGGCGCACGTCGAGCACGCGGACCGTACCCTCGCGCCCGATCAGGAATAGGCCGGAGCGATCGGGTGCTTCGGGGTGGTCGAAATCGTCATTTGGACGCAGTGCAATGCGGCGTTGCGCGTAGTCGAACGTCAGCGTAAAGCGTCGCCAGATGCCGCCGCCGACGTTGGCTCCCAGACGCGCGTTGGCAAACGCCCCGCGCGTTTGCGTACTGTAATCGCAAACCGCGTCGCGTACGGTGAAGCCGCCGAAGGCGAGCGCGCTCAGCCGTCCGAGCCGGCCGAGGGCCGCTCCGCCAATGCCGAAGCCGTCGATGCCCACCGCACTGAGTTTGCTCGAACGGACCTCGGGATGCGCGGCTGCGAACTGTGCCGGAATCGTCAGCGCCAGACGGCTGCCGGTATCGACGTTGCAGCGCGCGGGTACCGCTGCGATACGGCAGGCGATCTGCGGCACACCTCCGGCTAGCCGCATCGGAAGCAACGCCGCTCCGGAGCGCACCAGCGCCGCAACGTCGGCGCCGAACACGATGCTGCCGCGCGCGTAATCGAAGGTCGTTACGAAGCGTTCGAAGACGTCGCGCCCGATCACGCCGTCGATCGCGCCGCCTTCCGCCGCGCCGATCGTCGTTCGGAGTTCAGTTACCACGAACGGTTCGTCCGGTAAGGCCAGAGCGCCGAGCCGCACCACGCGTACCGTCGTATCGCCGGCGCTCGCTTCCGTATCGCCCACCCCGCCGACCGTTCCGCGCGGGCGAACGCGCAGCCCGAGTTCGCGCGCGACGCCGCTATCGAGCAAGCCGAACGGCGCGCCGCTGTCCAGAGCGAAACGATACGGTCCCGTACCGTTGAGCGACACGTCCACGAAAACGTGGTCATTCTCGAGTGTGAAAGGGACCGTCACGGCGGCGCGTGCGGGCTCGCTACGCAGCGCTGCCGCAAGCGCCAGCGTCGCGGCAACGACCCTGGCTACGACGGCCCTCACACTTCGACGCGTTCCCGGGCGGCCGCGGCGAACCGTCGCGCGAACGCTGCGGGTTCCAGCGACGTTTGGGCGGCAAGCGTCGTCAGCTGCGGTTCGCTCAGGTCGCCCGGCTCCAAGCGGATCATGTACGATCGGGCAACATCGTACGATTCGGTCGTGACGTCGACGAGGCGCACGCGGATGCGCCCCGTCGCCGGATCGATCAGCTCTGCGAGCGTCACCGGCGTCACGCGGCCGCCGGAAAGGGCGATCAACGCGCCGCTACCGCCGCCGCGAAGATAGCGGACCGCTCCGTATCCGAGCGTGCGCGTATACTCGACGTCGAAGGGCACGGGCTTGGCACAGCGCAGTTCGTAGCCGATATCTTTCGTCACGACCGACATTTCGATCGCGAGTTCGCGCAGACGTTGCTCGATCGCGCGACGCAACAGCATTCCCAGCGGCACGTCGGCGAGTCGCACGTGGCCGTAGGCATCGCGCGAAAGGCCGTCGAGCTCCGCCCCGAGCCCCGCCGCTCCGAGCCGTTCGACGATGCCCTCGGCAACGATTGCGACGCCGTGGCGGTGTCCGCTCGCGAGCCGTTTGACGATCGCGCCGACGACCGTATCCACGACCGTATCGAGCTCGACCGTATCTTCGGGAAATTCCTCGGGGATGATCGCGAGCGTCGCCCCGGCCGCGCGGCACATGCCTAGCGACAACGCTCCCGATTTACGGCCCATCGTAATGGCCAGATACCAGCGCGAGCTCGTGCGCGCGTCCTCCATGAGGTTCTCGACGATCGTCGTGCCGACGGCGCGAGCCGTTTCGAATCCGAAAGTCGGCGCGTTATCGGGTAATGGCAGGTCGTTATCGATCGTCTTCGGGACGGTGACGACGCCGAGCCGGCCCTGCGTCTTCTCGGCGATACGCGACGCTCCGTAGGTCGTGTCGTCACCGCCGATCGCGATGAGATAGCGCGCCTGCAGCGCGGCCAGCGACGCGATGCAGCGCTCGAGCGTCGCATCGTCCTGGCCGGGATTAGTACGCGACGTTCTCAGCAGCGAGCCGCCCGTGAAGTGTAGCCGCGAGACGTCGGCGATCGTCAACTCGACCACCTGCGACGTGTCGCCGCGCGCGATATGGCGGTAACCGTCGTACAGGCCGATCACGCGCATCCCGCTTTTGATTGCCTCGATCGTGGCGGCTGCGATCACGCCGTTGATGCCCGGAGCCGGCCCGCCGCCGACGAGGATCGCGAGAGTATCTTGCGCCATGCCTGCGATGTACCCCGAATGGGTACGGGGTTTCCGATGCAACGCCGCACGCTGGCCGCCTTTGCGCTCGCGACCGTCGCGCTGGTCGTAACCGCGCGCCGCTCCCGTCCGGGCTTCGATTTTCGCGGCCGGAACGTGGCGATTGTCGGGGGCTCGCGGGGTCTGGGCCTCGCACTGGCACGCGAAGCGGCGGCGCGCGGCGCCACGCTCGCCATCCTCGCGCGGTCGGAAAGCGAACTCGCCGCCGCTCGGGACGAACTGGCCGCGCGCGGCGCGCGCGTGGTCGTGTGCAGCTGCGACATTCGCGACGACGCTAGCGTGAGCGAGGCGTTCGCCTACGTGGCGAGCGAAGTCGGCGCGATCGACGTCTTGTTCAACGTCGCCGGGATCATCGAAGTGGGGCCCGTGGACGCGTTACGCCTCGCCGATTACGCCGATGCGATCCAGACGAATTATCTCGGCGCCGTCCGCGCGGTCGAAGCCGTTCGCCCGGCGATGCAAGCGCGCGGCGCCGGACGCATCGTGAACGTCACATCGATCGGCGGAAAGATTGCGGTCCCGCACCTTCTGCCCTATTCGGCTAGCAAGTTTGCTCTGGTCGGGTACTCGCAAGGTTTGCGCGCGGAACTGGCGCGCTTCGGCATCGTCGTCACGACGATCGTACCCGGGCTGATGCGTACGGGCAGCCCGCCGCAAGCGACCTTCGCCGGCCGCCCGGAGGTCGAGTACGCCTTTTTCGCTCCGCTCGACGCCCTGCCGTTCACGTCGGTATCTGCGTCGCACGCCGCGCGCGCTATTCTCGCAGCGAGCGCGCGCGGCGAGCGCGAACGCGTGATCTCCCCGCAGGCGCGCTTTGGCGTAACGCTCGCGCGCGTCGCGCCGGGTCTGGTCGCGGCGATGCTGGGTGCGACGGCTCGGCTCTTGCCGGGCGCCGCCGGCCGCACCGAGCATCGCCGCGGCTCGGCGAGTGCGGGCGCGCTCGAGCGGGCGGGGCTCGGCGGCCTCGGCGCGCGCGAACGCGCGGCCCAGCACGAGGACCTCGATCCCGAACCGTCGATGCCGAAAGGGCGCACTTGAAGCCGCTGCGCCGCGGATCGTCGAACGCAACCAGCGTGCGGCGACGGGGTCATAGCGCCTATGAACCGCCAAGAAAAGACCGACGCGGATTGGCGTCGGGAACTCACGCCCGACCGCTACGCCGTCTTGCGAGAAGCGGCTACCGAACCGCCCTTTAGCGGGGCGCTCTCGGGGGAGCATGCCGACGGCTCGTATTTCTGCGGCGCCTGCGGCGTCGAGCTCTTCGGATCGGATGCGAAATTCGAGAGTGGTAGCGGTTGGCCCAGTTTCTTTGCGCCCAAAGATGCGGAGAACGTGAAGGTTAGCCAGGACCGCTCGCACGGTATGGTGCGTACGGAAGCGGTCTGTGCCGCTTGTGGTTCTCACCTCGGTCACGTCTTCGACGACGGTCCGGCGCCAACGGGGCAGCGTTACTGCATCAACTCGCTCGCGCTCGATTTCGCGCCCGATTCCAAACCGTAATTCTCACGGCACATGAAAAAAAGAGACCGGCCGCCAACGGCAGCCGGTCTCTCTCTATTACTGCGCGAGCCTAGCGATAGGACTGACGAGGCGTGAAACAGTCGCGGCAGTAGACGGGTTTATCACCGCGCGGTTGGAACGGCACTTGCGCCGTTTTGCCGCACGTGCTGCAGATCGCGTCGAACATCTCGCGCTGACCGCCGCCGCCGCCGCCGCCGCGGCTGTAGTTACCGCCGCCGCCGCCTTCGCCACGCTGGGCCTTGCGGGCTGCGCGACAATCCGGACAACGGCTGGGCTTATTGGTAAAGCCCTTCGACGCGAAGAATTCTTGTTCGCTCGCGGTAAAAGAGAAGGGCGCGCTGCAATCTACGCAGCTTAGTTTTTCGTCTCGGTACATCAAGTACTCCGTGCGTCGTGTTAGTGAATCGTGCGATGTACCTGAATCCGAAAAGCGCCTGAGCGCCGAGACCGCGGGACATGACTCGTTCGACGATCTGCGTGAATGCGACGCGGCAATCACGATCGTCACGCCCTACAAGCCCGGCCGAAGCTGAGAAGTTGCAAGCTTGAACGCCGCATTTCCCAGCTTCGGCCATTATCCTCTCCCGCCAGGGCAACTTTTTCCGCCCGGCTGCCGTAGAGCGCGACGCCGACATTGTTGATCAGCACGGAGACGCCCCCCGTAAACGACGGCGATTGCGCCCGCGCCGATTTACCGCTTTCGGGGAACGACGCTGCCATGAACGGCAACGACGATATCGACCAAGACGCGCCGGAAACGCGCGACATCGGTAAGCTCGAGGGCAGCATCGATCCGCACGCCGAGGACGACGTGACCGAAGGGGAGGGCGACGGGCTCGTTTTTCCGGGCCCCGGCGCGTAGCGCGAGCGAGCGTCGACGGGCGCTTTCGCGGTGGCCGACGCGTCAAGTCGAACCGAGCTGGGTAGCCGATGCATATGCGCGCGCGATCTCGGCCGCAGCGGACCGTCGGCCTCCGCCCTGTGCTCGCGGCCGTTTTTGCCTTCGCGCTCATCGGGCTCGCGCCGTTGCCGCGCAATATTACGCTGTCGCTCACCGATCGCTCGCTCACACTCGCGAGCGACGGCGATGTCATTTCGATGGCGCTTGTCTGTCCGAATTACGCGTTCGATACCTTCGGTAACGGCGGACCCCGCCTATCGCCGGATCAGCACTGGGTGCTCGTCGATATTCGCGGTCCGTTCACTCCGGGCAACGTTCCGCGTACCCACGCGCTCATTCACGTCCGCACCGGCGCCGTGATCTTTTCGGCCGATTTTCCGAAGACGTTGGAGATTCCGGCGGCTCCCGACGCCCTGGCATGGGCCAGCGGCGAGCGTTCGACGTTACGCTACGGAAGCGGCAAGACGGTCGCGTTGCACGATCCGTTGACGCGCACGCTGCCGAAGCTGCACTGCACGAGCAAAACGTAGACCCGCGGCGTCAGCCGCGGCAACACGCGCATACCGGGCGCCGGCGAAAGCGTAATGAGGGCGGACGTAGACGCCGTGCCAGCCGCGTGCGGCGCCGCTGCCCCAGAGCCCATAGGCGGGCGTGACGTCGGCGCGAACGTGGCCCGAGCGCGGGGTCGAACGTGAGCATCGTCGAGCACCTCTCCGGCGATGCATCGGCTGGAAAGCCGCGCGATTGAGAGGGAGTGAGCGTGCGCTTCGGCGTCGACCTCGGTGGCACGAAGACGGAACTCGTCGCCTTAGCGGGCGACGGTAGCGAGTCGTTGCGTCGCCGCGTGCCCACGCCGTCGCACGATTACGAAGCCGTCGTCCGGACGATCGCCGGGCTCGTGGAGGAGGCCGAAGGCGAACTAGGTACTCGCGGCAGCGTCGGGGTCGGCACGCCCGGCGCACGGTCGCTCCGGACCGGACGGTTGAAAAATTCGAATAGTACGGTATTCAACGATCGTCCGTTCGCGGGCGACCTCGCTGCCGCGCTCGGCCGTCCCGTGCGGATCGCCAACGACGCCAACTGTTTCGCGCTTTCCGAAGCGACGGACGGTGCGGCGCGCGAACTGCGGACCGTTTTCGGTATCATTTTGGGAACGGGCGTCGGCGGCGGGCTCGTGGTCGCCGGGCGCGTCGTCACCGGACGTAACGATATCGCCGGTGAGTGGGGCCATAACTCCTTACCGTGGCCGCGCGACGACGAGCGCCCCGGGCCGCCGTGTTATTGCGGCAAATTTGGCTGCATCGAAACGTTCGTTTCGGGAACCGGACTGCAGAACGACCATCGCCGAACGGGCGGCGGTGCGCAAGGCGGCGCGGAGATCGCGCGGGCGGCCGCCTGCGGTGACGCGCACGCGCGCGCGACCCTCGAACGCTATGTCGATCGCTTAGCGCGCGCACTGGCCTCCGTCGTCAACGTCCTCGATCCCGATGCGATCGTGGTCGGCGGCGGCCTTTCGAAGCTCGCGGACCTGTACGATGCGTTGCCCCAGCGCATGCGCGCGTACGTGTTCTCCGATTCCTTAGAGACGCAAATTCTGCGACCGTTGCACGGAGACTCCAGCGGTGTTCGGGGCGCCGCCCGGCTTTGGGACGACGATGGCTGTATTTAACGTAGCTGGCCTGCGCTCGCGAAATCGGGAGGCGTACACGAGCCCGCTTCGAAGCCGCCACCGCAATGGAAAACGTCGATGAAGTTTTACGGCTCGCTTCCCCCGCTCCGAAGCCACAGTCGCTCGCGTACGACGGGACGGTGCTGTGGATGGGCTCGCGTGAAACGCGTCGCGTTTACGCCCTCGATACGAAGACGTGGACGGTGCGCGAAGAAGCGGGAGCTCCCGGCACGCCGTGGGGCATGACGGTGGTCGGCGACGAGTTACGCGTGCTCTGCGGAGAGACCGGCGACGATAACCGCATCATCCGGCGCTTCGTTCCCGGCCACGGCTTCAAAACCAGCGACGCGGTGCCGTGTCCGGGCGACACGGGCTCGCAGCTTTCGTACGATGGCGATCGGCTCTACGTCAGCCAGTGGTACAACAAGAAGATCGTCTCTATCGACGAGCACGGCGCCGTCGGCTCCACGATCGACGTGCCGCACGGTATCTGCGGTCAGGTCGTCGTGGGCGGATGCTTCTACTTAGTGACGACCGACGATGAAGAGAGCGACGAATATTTTCTCACGCGGGTGGATGCGCGCGAACGGCACGTCGCCGTGACGGATCTCGCACGAGTCGGCTTTGCGGCGCGCGCGCTGGCCTACGACGGCGAACGCTTTTGGACGAACCATCGCGAAGCAAACCAAATCGTCGCCTTTCGCGCGCCCCTCTAAGCGGCGGCGAGCGCGACAATGATCGCGAGCGTCGCGACCGTCGTCGGATCGTTATCGAGGGCGTGCATGTTGCCGGCTCCCGCTGTCGTACCTGCGGCAAATGGTCGTTCGAGTCGCGCGCAGATTGGTACGCGGAACTCCGCTTCGAATGCTGGCGCGTCGCGTGGTAGAACGCCTGCGCCGCGACGCGTTACTGGCGGAAGACATCGTGCCGTACGACGTGCATCGCTTCGATCGTCGCACCTGGGTGATTAAAGAAACGCAGTTCGGCATCCGCATCTGGTGCTCGCTCGACGATCGTGCGATCGCGCGGCCCATCTTGCTGGACGCTTACGAGCCTGCAGAAACGCGCTTCGTGGCGAGCAACGTGCGGCCCGGAGACCTTGCGGTCGATGCTGGAGCGAACATCGGATACCACGCGCTCCATCTCGCCCGGCTCGCGGGCAGCGCGGGCTTCGTCGAAGCCTTCGAACCGCTCCCGTATCTCGCCGAGGCGTTCCGTGCGAGCGTCGTCGAAAACGGCTTCACGTCGCGCGTAGCCGTGCATCGAACCGCTCTCGACGAACGGGCCGGAACGCTGCGGTTGCGCCACGCGCCCCGTACGGCAAATTTCGGAGGCGCGCACTTCGCGCCTAAGGACGCGCTGCCCCCCGAACACGCGGACGAAACCGTTACGACGGTCCGGCTCGACGACGCGATCGGCGGCCGCCCATGCCGCTTCCTAAAGATGGACGTCGAAGGTGCGGAACCGCGCGTGATTCGCGGTGCTCGCGTGACGCTCGCCGCGGGCCGTCCGGTCATCCTCTCCGAACTGCACGATGGGCAATTACGCACCGTCAGCGGCAGCAGCGCGAGCGACTTTATCGCGCAGATGGCTGCCCTCGCATATCGCTGCTCGCGCTTGAATACCGACGGCACGCGCGGATGCGCGCTCCATCGTTATGCCGATGCGGCGCCCCTCAACGTCGTCTTCGATCCGCTGAGATCGGGTGGCCCGTTCTAGCTGCGATTCAGCCGTCGTAACCCGTCTCGCGTGCGCGAGCGATCATCTCGCGCATGCGCGGATGGTCGCCGTGAATCGTGCGCTCCCACGTCTCGAAGCGCGGCACCCGTTCGCCGACGAGAAAAACGAAATAATACGCCGACAGTTCGCCCACAAATTTGAAGCGCGTTCGAAAATCGCGCGCGAGTTCTTCGTACGACTCGAAGGAGCGCAGGTACGCGCGCATCCCGAACTCGCGCTCGAGCGCGAGCAGCGTCCGCGCGTTGTCGATCGTCGCGACGATCTTCTTGCGGGTACGGACGACCCCGCCGTCTTCCATGATGCGCTCGACGTCTGCTTCCCCGAACGCGGCGACCAGGACCGGATCGAACCCCTCGAAGAGCCGCAGATAGGCATCCCATTTGCGCTCGATGAGCTTCCAGGAAAGACCGGCTTGAAAGATCGCACGCGACATCACGGCGAGATACCCGGCGAGGTCGCTCGGCACGGCGCGTTCGGGAATAGCCATCAGCGCGAGAGTTCGCGCACGCGGCCTTGCAGCTCCGCCAAAAACGGCGCGCGCGCCGTGCCTCGTTCGAAAAAGAGCGGCGCTCCCAAGCGCAACGTCACGTTCGTTCGCTTCCCGGCGAGCGCGTAGGCCAGGCCCGCCGGCACGATCGGAACGAGCCGTGCGCTCGAGCGCTGCGCGCGCGCGACGATCGCGAGCAAGCCGGGGCGAAACGGAAGGTATTCGTCGTCGCGACGTTTCGGCGACCCGGCCGGATCGATCGTCGGGTATCCTTCGGGAAAGACGGCGAGCCATTCGCCCCGCACGAGGAGTTCGGCACCGTACGAGATGGCGCGCCGGACGTAGCGCTGCGTCTCGCGGCGTTCGAAGGCCGCGACCGCCGCCCCGCCGCCGAAGCTTTCCGTGCGGATCGTGACCGGCCACTCCGCCAGACCGCAGACCGTCTCCATCAGGCGGCGTTGCAACGTGGAACGGACCCAATCAAGGGCGACGAAGAGGTGCGGCTGGCGCGGCAAGCCATGCACGAGCGCGGAGCCGTCGAAAACGTGATGGTAGTGGCGCGCTGCGATCAGCGCGGCTCCCGCCGGGAGATGGCCCGCCCCTTCCACGCGTAGATTCATATAGCGTACGACGTTATAGACGGCGATCGCGCGCGGTCCGAGCGCGAAAGGGTTCACGCCGTCAGCCGCGCCGCCCGAGGTTCGGGCGCGCGCCGCAGCGCGAACGAAGCCGGTACGAGGCTGAGCGCGATCGCCGCCAGCGCCGTCGGCCAAAGCCCGACCGAGAGACTCAGCGCCATCGCCCACACGACGTTGACGGCGTACACGCCGAACGGCAACCATGGCGCCATCGCGCGCGCATCGTACGTCCGTCGCCACAGTAGTCGTCCCACCGCAATGAAGCCGAGCCCCGTGCCCAGCCACCCGAACAGATTTCGCAGCGGCATGCCGAAATACGCGCCGTGTTCCTTCCATATCCAAAAATGCATGACGGACATTTTGTCGCTCGCCATCGCCGGATCGAGCACCAGATCCCACGCCATCAGGAGCCAAGCGCCGAGCGCAATCGACCACAGGGTCGTGTTGCGGCCGCGCGCCTGCTGCACGATCTTGGTCGCGAGTAAGAACGACGCGAAGCCCATGTAAAACCACGACAGCGGCACCGTGTAGGGAACGCGGCCCGCGAGGCGCCAGCCGAGGAACCCGGTATATTCGTATCCGCCGAACGGCCAGCCGGTTTTCGTTCCCAACAGTTCGGCCGTCGCCGAAATCGTTACCGCGGCGAGAAAGAAGAGCAGCGTTCGCCGCGCGCCGACGCTCGCGACGCCGAACGCTGCCATGGCGAGTGCGCCCGTCCAGATATCGACCGTTCCGGTATTCACGATCGCCCACGAGTAGAAGCCGAGCGCGTACGGGTTATCGGCGAACTGCGCGACGTTGGGTACCGCCGAGAGCAGACCGAAGAGGCCGAGCGCGAGCGCGCAGACGTGCGCGCTCAAAAATACGGCGGCGAGTTTCATCGCAGCGATCTTTCCGCGACGAGCGTCCGGCCGCGCCACCTCTGACGACGCGCGAACGCCGCTCGTACCAGTCGCAGCGCACACGGGAGATCCATGAAGGCCGCCAGCCAATACGCGTGCGAAACGGGCGCGTAAGCGCGGCGCGTGCCGGCGAGGACGCCGAGCCGCGCGAGCGCGAGTGCGAGGTTGAGGCGGAAGAAGAGCGACGTCGTCGGCCGGCGCGCGAGGAACATCGCGAGCACCGTCGCGAGCGGCAACGCCTGCACCGCGACGACCGTCGCGAGGTCGATGGCGAGATCGAGAGCGCGCGTCGATTCGTCTCGCAGCGGTAGCGAGCGGGGCCAGTTCGACCAGCACTCGCGGCCGCTCCCATACATCCGAACGAGCGAAAGTTCGGCGCCCTCGTAGAAGCCGAGCCGGGCGCCGGCGCGTACGAGATGACGTGCGATCGTCACGTCGTCGCAGCGCGACGTGCGCGCTGCCGCAAAGGCGTCGTTCGCGACGGCCAGTTCACGCCGCACGAGAAAGCATTGTCCGTTGGCCTGCACGTCGCGGGCCTCCGTCGCGACGTTGCCCGGAAGTCCGTAGCGATAGACGAGCGTCGCGAGAAAAGCGGGATGCAAAGCCGTTTCGAGAGCGTCCGAAAGCGCGAGGCGCGGGGCGGCGCTGAAGGCGTCGAGCCGCGCCGCGAGCGCGTGCCCGAGCAGCGATGGAATGAATTCCGGACGCGGCTGGACGTCGGCGTCGATGGTTAGTATCCACGTCGTTGCCGGGCTCGTCGCCGCCAGCCCGCAGGCGAGATTCCACACTTTCCCGTTCCAGCCGGCGCAGACGGGAGCCGCGTCGATGAGACGGATACGCGCGTCGCGTGCGGCATACTCGCGCACGAGCGCCTGCGTTCCATCGGTCGATCCGCCGTCGACGACGACGATTGCAGCGAGGGCGGCGGGTGCGGCCATTAAGCCCTCGAGGCAGGGACCCAAACGCTCGTGTTCGTCGAGCACGGGCACGATCGCCGCGACGGTTCCGGCGCCCGCAGGCACGACGTTCGTTTTCATCACCGCCACGCCGTTACGCGTCGCGAGCATTCGCCCGAACGTCCGAGCGCCAAGCAATCCTTGTGCGACGGCGAATGCGTCAGAAGTGGATATCACGGACGCCGGGCCTTTCGTTTCTCACGATTCGATCCTGTTGACGCACGACGTGCCGACGCAGCGGGTGTTCTTGCTGCTGCACGGGCTTACGGCGAGTCCGCTCCAGTTCCAAACCTTCGGCCGCATGCTCTTCGAGGGCGGCGCGAACGTCTTCATTCCGCGTCTCCCGCGCCACGGTTTGGCCGACCGTTTAACGACCGAACTCGAAGATTTAACGGCGGACGAGCTTCGCGCGTTCGCGCGAAGCAGTCTGCGCGAGGCTGCGGCTCTGGGGGAGCAGGTGACGATCGTCGGCTTTTCCGTCGGCGGATTGCTCGCCGCGTGGCTCGGCCAACACGAAGCGATCGAACGCGCGACGTGCATCGCGCCCTTTCTCGGCGTGGCGTGGATTCCGCAAGCGCTGATGTCGCGCGCGGCCCGCCTGACCCTGGCGATGCCAAACCAATTTTGGTGGTGGAACCCGATGCAACGCGAACGGATGATGCCCGCTCACGGCTATCCGCGCTTCGCGACGCACGCCGTCGCTGAAGCCGCGCATCTCGCAGAAGAGCTGCTCGTCTGCGCCGAAGCGCAGGCGCCGCGCGCGCGCTGCGTACAGATCGTCCTCAACGCGAGCGAGTCGACCGTGAGCAACCCGGCCGCGCGGCGCTTGGCGCGTGCTTGGGCGCTGCATCGTCCCGACCGGATCGTCCTGCACCGTCTGCGCGGCTTGCCTCTTTCGCACGATATCATCGAACCGCTGCGTTCGGGAATCGCGCACGACCTGTATCCCAAACTGATCGACCTTGTCGATCGGTAAGAACGTCGAGCCACAACCGGCGCGCGATTTTGTCGCCGCACGCGAGCGCTTCGCCGTACTCGCCGCTCGCGACGGCGCGTCGATCTGTGCTGCGGGCCGCTCGCGATTTTTCGAACACGGCCACGCGACGCCGCTGGCGATCGTCTTGATTCATGGCTTGACGAACGCACCGCAGCAATGGGTTCCCTTCGCGACCGCTCTGACTGCGCGCGGACACAACGTCGTCGTTCCGCGCTTGCCGGGACACGGCGAAGCCGACCGGATGACGACCGCTCTCGCGCGCGTCCGCGCGAACGACTATCTCGCGACGACGAACGAGGCGATCGATATCGCGCGCGGAGCCGGTGCGCGCGTCGTCGTTGCCGGGCTTTCGATCGGCGCCGCGTTTGCGGCTTGGCATGCGCTCCGACGTTCCGATGTCGACCGGGCGATCGTTCTGGTCCCGCTCTTTGGCCTGCGCCGCTTGCCGCTCGCCGTCGATTGCGCTCTGGCGAGGGTACTGGGCCTGCTGCCCAACGCATTCGTACCGTGGGATCCGCATGGAGACGGATCCCAAATTCCAGCGTACGGTTACCCGCGGTTCGCGACGCGGGCACTTGCGGCCACGTTGCGGATCGGTCTCGCCGTCGAACGCGCCTCGCACCGGCTGGCCCCGTGCGGCGATATCGTCACGGTGCTCAACGCGAACGAACCCGCCTGCGAAAATACGATCGCCCGTGCGATTGCGACGCGGCTCGCGCGCGCGCGGCCGGAACGCTCGCAAACAATCGTGTGGTCCGATCTACCGGCGATTCACGATATCGTCGACCCGACCAACCCGCACGGCCGCACGGACCTCGTTTACCCGCGCTTGCTCCGTGAAATCGAGCGCTAGTTCGGGACGTGGGAACGGCTAGAGGTGTTCGTCAGGCTCCGGCGCGTTGAGGTCGCGCCGATCATCGGCGTTGGGGTTCACCGAGTCGTCTCCATAAACGATCATGCCGGGCACGATACCCGCCACTTCGGCTTCCCGCCGCGAGAGCGCGGGAACGTCGTCGGCCTGCGTATGCAATTCGGCGGGATCGTTCTCGTCGATTTCCGGGCGTCGTGCGTCGCTCATGCTACCGCTAAACCTCTCATCGCTTTTTCAATTGCCTCGTCGACCGTGGCGCAGATATTCAAACGCCGATGCTGGGACGTTAAGTCGAAGACCCGGCGGACCTGCGTGCCGCGCGCAGCGACGACGAAGAAACCCGCGCCCAAACGTTGCGCGAGCCCGAAGATCGGGCGCAAGCCGCTGCTGTCGATGTACCGGCATTTCTCGAGGGAGAGTACGAAGGTCGCGCTCGTGCCGGCGGCCTCGTCGAGATACCGGCGAACCGTATCGGAATTGGCAAGATCGAGCTCGTTTCCGATCGAGGCGACGGGAATTCCGTCGATCGTCGAAAGCTCGATAACGGTATCGTACAAGAAAATCTCCAGCACTGCTCGCGAAACGTCTTTGCCCGTAAACCGGGGCGTGTAACGCACGAGTTTCGGAAACGACGGCCCGTTTCTTCTCTGCGTTACGTCACAAAAGAAGAGCGACGCCGGGCGCCGCTCTTCTTTTGTTCTGTGAGTTACGGCCCTTAAACCGCCCGGCGACGCCCGCTGATCGCCCGCAGGATAAAGAGCAGAACGACGGCGCCGATGAAAGCGACGATGATCGAATAGATGTTGAACCCCTCGAAGCCGGCGTGCCCGAAGAAGTTGAAGATGAAGCCGCCGAGGAACGCGCCGACGACGCCGACGACGATGTCGCCTACGACGCCGCCGGGACCCTCACCGGGAACGACCATCTTCGCGAGCGCGCCCGCGATGAGTCCGACGATGAGCCAGCCTATAATTGTCATGGTGCCATCCGTTCGCAGTGGTCTTCCGTTATGTTACGAAAATAGCGATCGTCGCTACAGCGGTACCGAGGAAGAAGTGACGGCAGCGCTTTTCGTCTTGCTCCTGCCTTCTTCCCGAACATGCGTGTGTCTTAAACTTCGCAATCGTTCGATTTCGTTGAGAACGTCTATCGGCTCGATGGCGAGCAACCCGCGATCGATCGTCGGCGCGTGTGGATCGCCGCTGTCACCGGCCCAAATAACGCGATGAAACGGACGTTGCGGCGGTCCCCACTCGGCGGGCGACGTCGGACCGAAGAGCAAAACGGAAGGGACGGCGTACGCGCTGGCAAGATGTGCGACGCCGGTATCGCCGCACAGCACGCGCTCGGCCGCTGCGATCAGCGCGGCGAGTTCGATCAGCGACGTGCGCCCGGCAACGTCGTTCGCCGGGTCGAGGTTCGCCCGGCGCGCGATTTCGCTCGTCAGCGAAGTTTCGTCCGGGGCACCCGTGACGACGACGCGTTCGCCACGCTCCACGCAAGCGCGGGCGACGGCCGCCCAACGTTCGATCGGCCAGCGCCGAGCCTCCGACGCCGCCCCGGGATGAACGATCGTCGCCTGGCGGAGACCGGCCGGCACGGCGACGGATGGGACGGCGAGTTGCAACCCGGACGGATCGGCCGCAATATTATAGTACCGAAGCATGCGGCACCAGCGATGCACTTCGTGCTCGCCGTCGATCCAGGCGGCGCCACCGGCGGGCAGGTCCGCCGCGTCGTTCGCGAATGCCAGCAGCCGCTGCGGGCCGAGCGCGAGCAGTGCCCGATGGCTTTGCGGCCCGCGCCCGTGCAGATCGATCGCGACGTCTACGCCGCGCGACCTAGCCGGTAGCGCCCCCAGTGGCGCGGCGTCGCAGACGTCGCTGAAGACCGCGCCGAGCAAGGGTACGAGTGCGTGAAGCGCGGCCGGTGCTGCGAAGGTGCGGCGGTGAGTCGGAAAGGCGTCTGCGATCGCCCGATACGCCGGCACCCCGGTGAGAAAATCGCCGAGGCCAAGGGCGCGCAGAACCAGGAGCGATGGTGCTTTCGAGACGCTCACCGGCGCGCGCGGCTCGGCTGTCTCACGCGGTGTGACTTACCGCGTCGCTCGAGCGGACGATGCCGCGGTAGACTTTCAAGCTTTCGGACGCCACGCGATCCCAGGTAAAGCGCCCTTCGACGCGGTGGCGCCCCGCCGCACCGAGCCGCGCGCGCAGCTCGGGCTGGGAAAGCAGTTCCTGCAGGGCCTCGGCCAGTGCCCGCGGTTCGCGCGGCGGCACGTGCCGGCCCGTGAACCGATCGATGACGGTATCGTTTTGCCCGCCGACGGCAGTCGCGATGACGGGAACGCGTGCTGCCATCGCTTCGAGGGGTACGATGCCGAACGGTTCGTACCACGCGGCACAGACGACGACGTCGGCCGCGCGCAGCAGCTGCGGAACCTGCGTGCGCTCGATCCGGCCGACCAGCGTTACGCGATCGGCGACGCCGCACGCGCCGGCGAGCGCCAGGAGCCGCTGCGCTTCGGCGTCGCTGCCGAGTTCCTCTGGCGACGGACCGCCGGCGACGACGAGCTCGGCGTCGGGCACGTCGCGCAGCGCCACGATTACGTCGCCGACGCCTTTGCGCTCGACCAGCCGGCTCAAGGTGACCGCGCGATACGTGCGCCGGCGTGGCAAGGCGAGAGTTTCGTCGATGCGGTCGAAGAGCGCCACGTCGACCCCACACGGGACGATTTTGAGACGCCGGGGATCGGCACCGAGCCGGCAAAGTTCGAAGATTTCGCTGCTCGACGTCGCGATGATGCGATCGGCCGCGTGGACGATGCGCAACTCTTCGTCGAGCCGCTCGGCCGGGCTCGAATCGGCCGCTCCTTGCATGCGTCGCTTCTCGCTGCCGAGCGCGTGAAATGTATGCACGACGGGAATTCCGAGCGGTTTGGAAGCCAGCAACGCCGCGCGCGCGGACATCCAAAAATGCGCGTGAACGATATCGGGCGATAGCCGCGCGAACGCCGCAGTGAGCTGCACGGCGAAGGTATCCATGTAGGGGAGCAGATCGTCTTTGGGAATGGGGCGGGCCGGCCCCGCATCGACCTGCACGACCGCAACGCCCGAAGGCATCACGACGCGCGACGCGACGAACGCATCGTCGCGACGCGTGAAGACGGTGACCCGGTGTCCGGCGCGTACCAGCGCCGCCGACAGTTCGGCAACGTGGACGTTCTGACCGCCGGCATCCACGCCGCCCAGCACGGCGAGCGGACTTGCATGCTCGGAAACCATTGCGATGTTCATGCCGGTACCTCAATTCGGTCGCTGCGTACGGGATACGTAGTCAGACGTTCGAGCGCCTCGATAACGTCGGCCGGTTCGATGGTGCCCGTGCACGGCTGGCCGGGAATGGGACAGGCTCGCGCGCGGCACCCGGCACACGCGATCTCACGGTCGCCCAGCATCGCGAAGGGCACGTGCCAGGGCGCGAACCGAATGGGGGCGATCGTCGGCGCGAAGATGGTGACGACGGGCGTGCCGACGGCGCTCGCGACGTGGATACCCGACGAGTTGCCGACGACGAGCGCATCCGCGTCGCGGACGATGCTTGCGAACTGGGCGTACGTCGTCGCGCCCGCAAGTTCTAGCGCGCCGCTATCCGCCGCAACGGTGCGCACGAGCTCGCGTTCGCCCGCGCTGCCGACGAGCACGACGCGCCGGCCGCGCGCCTCCAGCTCCGCGACGAGGGCGCGCAGTTTCGCCGGTGCCCAAGCGCGTGCGGGGACGGTAGCCCCGGGCTGGACCGCGACGTACCGTGCGGGAAGTTCGCCGAAGCGCTCGGGCAGCGGGACGTAGCGTAAGCGGCCGTCGTCGCCGGCCGGCAGGGCGTAGCCGCGCGCCCCGACCAGCGTGAGCGCGCGTTCGACTTCATGAATATTGTCCGGGACGCGCACCCGCGTGTCCAGGAGCGCGCCCGGATAGTCGACGCTGATCGCCGCAATCGCCGGCACCCCGGCCAGCCGCAGGAGCAACGCCGTCGGTAAGGGGCTTTGATGAAACGACGTGAAGACGAACGCTTCGTCGGCCGCGGCCGCCGCATAGGTTGCGACGTCGCCTTCGATGCGGCTGCGTTCGATCGGCTCGGGAGCGGCGTCGATCCACTCGGCTCGCATAACGACGACCTCCGCGACGCCCGGCAAGAGGCGGGCGGCACCTTCACCCGTCGGGCCGCAAACCAGGGTCACGCGCGCTGCCGCCCCCAGCGCCCGCAGCGCCGGGCCGAGCAACGTGAGGTCGCCGTTGTTGTCGTGCCGGATCGCGAGGATACGACGCATCAGACGGCCCCGCGCAAGATCAAATCGGCCGCCTCGCGCAGATCGTGCGCGACCAGCGGTGCCGCTGCGATTTCGTCACGCAGCGTTACGCGCGTCGGTACGAGAATGGCGCGCGCCCCGGCCGCGTGGGCGGCTGCGATGTCGGAGCCGATATCGCCGATGACGACGCACGTGTGTGGTTCGACGCCGAGTTGCTCGGCCGCTTCGAGAATGAGCCCCGGTTGCGGCTTGCGGCAGGCACAGCCGGCAGCGCGCGCGTGCGCGCACACCGCGATGGTGTCGAAGGGTCCCGCGAGTTCGCTCAGCCGCACGTGAATCGCAGCGAGCGTCGCGCCATCTAGCTCGCATTCGCCGACACGATGCTGGTTCGTCACGATGCCGATCGCGATCCCGGCCCGGCGTAATCGCGCGAGCGCTTCGCGCGCGCCCGGCATGAGTCGCAAGGCCGGTGCATCGTGCAACGTCGGGTCGTCGACGACGAGCGTGCCGTCGCGATCCAAGAGCACGGCGGCGGGCAGGCGTCCGCTGTGCCCGCGCAAGGCGCGCGCGCGCAGCGTTCCGCGTAAGCGATGGTAAACCGCCGCGAAGGGAATCGCGACGCTCGTGCGCAGCATCGCCGCGATCTCGGGCGCGTCCCGTGGTCCCGGAGCGATGCGTTCCCAAGCGAAGCGCGCCGCCAGCATCGCCCAGGCGAAACTCGCTGCAATCGCCACGCTGCCGAGCGCGACCGTCGCGATGTGGCGGCCGAAACGGCCGCGCGGCGCGCCCGCGCGTTCGTACCAATCGGCGCCGTGCAAAGCGCGCATCAGCGCATCGTCCGCGTTTCCCGCCTGCAAGCGCAGGCTGATCCACGCGTCCGCGGGCCGCACCGGATGATCGATGCGTCGACTGCCCTCGGCGATCGTCAGCCCGTTCGCGATGACGCGTAAGGCGAACTCGGCGTCCTCGCGGTACGCGCGTGGGAAGCGTTCGTCGAAGCCGTCCAGTGCGCGCAGCACGTCGCGGCGATAGGCGCAGTCGGCGGTGATCCAACGCGCGCTTTCCAGGCCGCGCACGTTGCGCTCCCAGTCGGTGGCTGCGCGGTCTGCCGGTAGCGGCACGCTAACGCGGCCCTGCGTTCCGGCACAGCCGGCGTCGCAGGCCGCGAGGTCGCTTGCGAGTGCGCGGCGCCAGCGCGCATCGCACACGACGTCGTCGTCGAGAAAAGCGACCCACGGCGCGCGCGAACGATACCAGCCGCGATTGCGCGCAGCAGCCGGTCCCGCCGCCGCGCCCGCCACGATCGTCGTCCGGTCTGAGAGCACTCCGAGCGCGCCCAGTTCCAGCGGCCGGGAGCGGTTCCGGCGGTCGTCGACGATGAAGACGTTTGTGGGAAGCGGACCTTCGGCACGCGCGAGCGACGCGAGCAGTACGCGCAGCGACGCTCGACCGATCGTCGGAACGACGATGTCGTAATGTGGGTCGATCATCGCGCGCGGCTAGGCAGCCGCGTCCAGTAGCGCGGCCCGGCAGAGCACGTACGGTCCGATCGCGAGCGCATCGAGCGGCGTGGAACCGTACACTTCGAGCGCGTCGCGGGGGTCGTCGACCATCGGCCGGCCCGCGGTATTGAAGCTGGTATTGACCAGCACGGGCAAGCCGGTACGCCGTTCGAAGGCGCGCAGAACGGCGGCCATCAATGGTTCCGTTCGCGCGTCGACCGTTTGTACGCGCGCCGAACCATCGACGTGCGTAACCGCCGGAATGCGGTCGCGCCATGCGTCGCGGACGCGATGCGTGAAGAGCATATACGGGCTCGGCAGCGGACCATCGAAAATTTCGGCGGCGCGTTCGACGAGTACCATCGGCGCGACGGGGCGAAATTGCTCGCGGCCTTTCACGTCGTTGAGTCGCGCCAAATTTTCCGCGCGCCCGGGATGGGCGAGCAGGCTGCGATGCCCCAGCGCCCGCGGACCGAATTCGCTGCGTCCCTGAAACCACCCGACCACGCCGTCTCCGGCCAAAATGGCGGCCACGTCTTCGGCGAGATCGGCCGGTACCCGATACGCGACCGCCGCCGCATCGAGCCACGCTTTCGTTTCGCGATCGTCCCACGCGCGGCCGAGCGCGGCCGTGTGCATCGCTTCGATGCGGTCACCCCCTTCGCAAGCGACGTAGAGCGCCGCCCCGAGCGACGTTCCGCTGTCGCCTGCGGCCGGCTGCACCCAGACGTGGTCGAACGGTCCGCGCTCGGCCAGATACGAGTTCGCAACGCAGTTGAGAGCGACGCCGCCCGCGAGCGTTAGATTCTTTTCGCCCGTGCGTTCGTACAGCGCGCGACCGATCTCCACCAGGATCGTCTGCAGCCGCTGCTGGACGCTCGCCGCGAGATCGGCGTGCCCTTCATCAAAGCCTTCGGCGGCGGCAGCGCGCGGCGCGCAGTAGCTCGCGAAGTTGATCGGCGGCGCGCTGTAGCCGATGCCGTCGGAAAACATGGTCTCGCGCAGACGTTCTTCAAAGCGCGGGCGCCCGTACGCAGCCATACCCATCACCTTGTATTCATCGGACGAGCGATGGAAACCGAGGTGGACGGTGAGGTCTTCATAGCGTAAACCCAGCGAATGCGGTAGGGCGACGGTTCCCAGCGCCGCGAACTTTCCGTCGGCGGCGCGCCCCGCCAGAAACGATCCGCGTTCGCCGCGACCGTCGACCGCCATCACCGCACAGCTCCGAAAGGGAGCGCAGAGATACGCCGAGGCGGCATGGGCGAGATGGTGCGGAATGTAACGGACGCGCTCCGGATCGAACCCACCGAACAGGGTCGCTAAAAAGTGCGGTAGGCGCTTGACGTAAAACGTGCGCAGGCCCTCGTACTCGCCCGTCACGAGATCGTCGGACGGTGCGGCGAGTGCGGGATCGTAGCTGTAGGCCACGGCATCGATATCGTCCGCCATCAGTCCGCCGGCTTCTAAACACCACGCGATGGCACGCTCAGGCAATTCCCAGGCGGAAAACGGGACGCACGGTTTGGCGTGTTTGCGGCGCGTAAAACGTTCTTCTTCGGCCGCCGCGACGATGCGTCCATCCACGACGAGCGCGGCCGAGGAATCGTGGAAAACGGCATTGATGCCCAGCACGCGCATGACGCTAGAATCGCTTGGAGAAGCGTCGCCAAAACACGCTCGCTCGCTTCTCCTCCGGCGAAAAGGAAGCAAGCGAGCGTGGTTTCGCGCCAAGGCGCGCGCGCAAAGGTACCGGGGGAGGGTTACGTCCGTTGCTTACGATGAATAGCCTCGATATCCGCACGCTGCCGGCGGCGCTGGAACGCGTCGTGGTAACGGGCGGAGCCTCGGGGCTCGGGCGAGCGACCGTCGAGGCGGTCCGCGCTGCGGGCGGCCGGGCGTTTGCGCTCGACCTGCGGACGGGCGGCGACCACGCGGACGAACTCGTCGTCGACGTCAGCGACCGGGCCGCCGTCGGTGCGGCGCTCGAAGCGATTGCGCGCGAGGCCGGCGGCATCTCGGCAATCGTCGCATCGGCCGGCGTCGACGCGTGTGGACCGTTCGGGGACGTCCCCGCCGATGCATGGGAGCGAGTGATTGCCGTCAACCTGGTCGGTACCGCGTCGCTGGTACGCGCGGCCTTACCGCATCTCGAACGGACGCGCGGGCACGTCGTGACGATCGCATCGACGCTCGGCCTCAAAGCCGTCTCCGACGCGACCGCCTACTGTGCCAGTAAGTTCGGCGTAATCGGTTTTTCACGCGCGCTCGCAATCGAACTCAAGGATCGCGTCAAGGTCACGTGTTTGATTCCCGGCGGCATGCACACAAACTTTTTCGAAGGACGGACCGAACAGTACCGTCCGCCTTCGGATTGGAAAGCGAATCAGCCATCCGACGTCGCTAACGCGATCGTGTTCGCGCTCTCGCAACCGGCGCATTGCGAGATTCGCGAGATGGTCGTGTGCCCGTCCAGCGAAGATTCGTGGCCGTAATGCATTCCGACGAACGCGACAATGAGAACGATCCGCGCGATCCCGATCCGACGGCGGCGCAAGACGTCGACCCGACCTCCGGAAGGAGCGACGACCCGCGCGTCGACCCGACCCCGGATCTCCGTCAGAGCGATACCGGAGGAACGGCGCCTTAAAGGGCTGTTAAGGCGTTTTACCCGCAACGGGTTCCGAGGTCGCGCCGGACGGATTCGCATTTTGTTGGGAGCGGCCGTACTGCACGCCCAAGATGAGCGCGCCGAGTAGTAAAGCACCGAGAATGATCGCGTAATAAGCAACGGGCGGCGAGCCGCGCCACTTTCTTGGATTGTTTGACTGGTTCATGATCGGTAGCTCTCCCGACGGCGACTCGCTGAAACGTCGATCGTTTCGGGTACAGGCCGTGACATGAAGGATAAGAGTCAGCTTCCGACCGCGCGCTCCGAACAAGAAGGCCACGCCGCAGGCGATAGCGCGATGCAAGATCGGCTTACCGAGGAGCGTGAGATCACGCCCGCGCAGCGCGAAGACGTCGCCGAGACGCAGACGATGGATCCGTAACGCCGAGGCATACGCACTCCCGTCTCGTAATGGCGGAGCATGAAAGCTACGGTGTATTATGCGGCCGGCGACGTCCGCGTCGAGAACGTCCCCGATCCCGTCATCGTCGATCCGACCGACGCGGTCGTCCGCATCACGCACGCGTGTATTTGCGGCTCCGATCTGTGGTTCTATCGCGGCGAAGCGAAGGCGTGGAAGCCGGGTTGGCGGACGGGACACGAGTGGATGGGCATCGTCGATGCGGTCGGTGCCGGCGTTACGTCGCTGAAGAAAGGCGATCGCGTGCTCGCACCGTTCGCGTTTTCCGATGGCAGCTGCGAATTCTGCCACAAGAGCGTGCAGACGTCATGTTCCAACGGCGGCTACTGGGGCGGCGGCGATAACGACGGCGGCCAAGGTGAAGCGATCCGCGCGCCGCAGGCCGATGGCACGCTCGTAAAGATTCCCGATAACGCGGCCAACGATCCGGCCTTGCTCAAAGCCATTTTGCCGCTCACCGACGTCCTTGGGACCGGTCACCATGCGGCCGTCTCCGCCGGCGTTACTAAGGATTCCACGGTCGCGGTCGTCGGTGATGGGGCGGTCGGATTGTGTGCGGTGCTCGCGGCGAAACGCTTGGGTGCGCAACGCATTATCGCGTTCGGGCGTCACGCTGCGCGCCTCGACGTCGCCAAGCGCTTCGGCGCGACCGACGTTATCACAGAACGCGGCGAAGAAGCGATCGGGAAGGCCCTGGCGATGACGAACGGTGGCCCGGAGTGCGTGCTGGAGTGCGTCGGCAGCGAAGGCTCGATGGCGATGGCGAGTGGTATGGCCCGGCCCGGCGGCACGATCGGTTACGTCGGCGTGCCGTACGGCTCCGCCAAAGGCCTCAACCTGAGCCGCATGTTCGGCGAAAATATCGCGCTGCGCGGCGGTGTCGCGCCCGTGCGCGCGTATATCCCGGAGTTGCTCGCCGACGTGCTGGCCGGAAAACTCGACGCGTCGCCGGTTTTCGATCTTTGCGTCGAACTCGATGGCGTCCCCGGCGGCTATGCGAAGATGGACGCCCGCACGGCGATCAAGGTCATGGTTACGCCGTAATGGCTCGGCGCCCGTTCGGGCTGCTGTTCGCTACCCTGTGGACGCTCGGGACGCTCGCCGGGTGCTCCCGCGTCGGCACGACGGCGAGCGGCGGCGGCGCGAACGGCCGCGTCAACGCGTGGACCCGACCCGGAGTGTTGCGCATCGTGAATCTGGTCGAGCCCGATACGCTCAATCCACTGCTCGGAAACTCGCAAATCGATTCCGATCTCGCAAACTTCTGGGGCGGCATGCTGCTCAACTGGAGCGACAAAAACGAGTTCGTTCCCGAACTCGCAACCGAAGTGCCCACGCTCGCCAACGGCGGCATCTCAGCCGACGGCAAGACGATCGTCTACCACTTGCGTCCGGGCGTTCTGTGGCATGACGGTAAACCGTTTACTGCAAACGACGTCGTCTTCACGTGGCACGCGGTACTCAATAAGAGCAACAACGTTACGAGTACCGTCGGCTACGACATCGTTTCGGGCATCGACGTGCGCGATCCGCACACGATCGCCGTGCACCTCAAGTCGGCCTGGGCGCCCTTCGTCGCGTCGTTCTTCGCGCCGTCCGCGACGCCGTACCCGATCCTGCCGGAGCATTTGCTCGCCGGCTACGCCGACATCAATCGCGTGCCGTTCAACAGCCAGCCGGTCGGCACCGGACCGTTCATCGTCGAACGTTGGCACCGCGGATCGAGAATCGTTTTTCGCGCCAATCCGAAGTATTGGCGCGGCGTTCCAAAGCTTCGAACGATCACCTACGAAGCGATTCCTAATGAAAATACCGTCGAGACCCTGCTGCAAACGCACGAAGCCGATCTCGATTATAACTCTCCCTCTACGAAAATTTCGCAGAGCCGCGCGATCGCCGGTTACCGCACGACGCTAACCGCCTTCACGCAGTTCGGCCAATTGGCGCTCAACGAACGGACGCCGGCGCTCGCCGACGTGCGCGTGCGCAAGGCGCTGTGGTATGCGCTCGATATTCCAGCGATCATTCGCGATGTCACGCACGGCGTCGATGTTCCCGGGCACACCGATCAGCCAACGTTTTCGTGGGCCTACAACCCGGATATCCCGCGCTATCCATTCGATGCGGCGCGGGCCGGAGCGCTGCTCGACGCCGCGGGTTGGAAGCGCGGCTCCGACGGGATTCGCGTGAAGAACGGCGCGCGTTTGACCTTAACGGTGGCCGGTATATCGGGCTCCGCCGTCGGCGATGCGGTCGACGCGCTCGCGCAACGGAATTGGCACGACGCCGGCATCGATCTGCAGTTGAAAAATTTTACGTCGTCGCTGGCATTTGCATCGTTCGGCGAAGGGGGCATCCTGCAGACCGGGAAGTTCGATATCGCGTTCTTTTCGTGGCTTAATGGCACCGATCCCGACGATTCGGTGCAGTATATGTGCGACCAGTTTCCACCGCACGGACAGAATATCGGTCACTTCTGCAATCGCGAGTTCGACCGGCAAGAACGTATCGCGCTCGGCAGCAACGATCGCGCCGTGCGTAAACGCGCCTATGATGCAGCGCAGCGCATCTGGGCGGACGAAGTTCCCGCCGTCATCCCCTGGTTCGTGCGACGCATCTCCGTCGCCAACGCCGATTTGAAGAACTATCGTCCCGCGCATGCGGTGACGAGCTTCTGGAACCCGTACGACTGGACGATCTAAAGCGCGGCGCCGAGTTTCGTCGGACGGTACCGTTAACGTCGCGTTACGCAGCGTGCTCGCTTCGATCAGCGAAGGAACGGGCGGCAGTCGGCGCGCGATCGCGGCCTATGCCGACGGCTTTCGCTTTGCAGATTTTCGTTTGCGCATTGGTCGCGCTACTTCCGCATTGCTCGCGCTACTTCCGCATCAAATGCGTTCGACCGCTCTTTCCGTCGCCTGCCCGCGTCGCGATAGAGGCACGACCGGAGAGCCACGCTTTTCGGCGCCGACACGCGAAAGGAAGGGCATAGTATGTCCGTTATCAATCTGAACCCGCCGGCACCGAGCTTTACGGCCGCGAACGGTGCCTTCGATTTCGAAGGGTCGGGTGGCAACGCACTTGCGACGGCGCTCGCGCCGGGGCCGCGCGTCGGAAGCGACAACGTGCGCATCGCGCCCTTCGGCCCGGGTGGGCCCGGTTGGGGTGGAGGAGGCGGCGCGGGCTTCGCGCTTCCGAACCCCCAAAGCGGTGTAGGCGGCATTTTCGCCGCGCTGTGGCGCGGCTTATCCAACGTGTTCGCGCAGCTGATGTCGCTGATCGATTCTTCCAGCGCGAACGCTGGCGGGCCGCACTTCAATGGCGGAGAGCCGGCGTTTCAAAACGCAACCGCGAGCTCGACCGGCGATCCGCACGAGGCCTTCGACGGGACGACGAACGCAGGCATGAACGTCTCGGGACATTGGGATAGTATGACGTCGCATCGAAATTTGCTGTCGTCGGATTCCTTCGAGGGCGGTTACCGCGTTTCGACCAGCGTCACGCAGCCCGGGGCGAACGGCGTCACGCAAAACGCACGGGCCGAAGTCGCGACGGACGCCGGCCGCACCGTCGTCGCGATGAACGCCGCTGGTGCGTACGACGTGACGTCGTTCGGCCGTCATGTCGATCTGGTCGAGGGTCGAGCGGTACGGCTCGATGCCAACGAATCGGTAACCCTCAACGCCGACCGTTCGCTCACCATCGACGAACGTAACGCCAACGGCGCGTCGGTCGCCACGACGCTGCGTTCCAACAGCGGCGGTGGCGTCGACGTCAACGCTACCGCGCGAAACGTCGACTTGGGCGGTTACCTCGTCACCAAGAACGACATCGATTGCGATCCCGCCGCAGCGGCCGCTAACGACCCGGTGGCGGGCGGCGGTTACCAGAACGGCACCCGACCGATCCATGGCGGATTCGTCCCCTACGTCGCTGCGCCGGGTGCGACATCGGCATCGCTAGCCGGCACGTTCGCAGCGCAGCCGTACGATCTCGAAGAAGCGTAGGCGGACGCTACCTCCTCGCGAAGCGCCAGTCGTAGGCGTTCCAGTCTTCGACGATACCGTTGGGCCGGAATCCCAGCAGATCATCGTTGATCGCTTCGATCTGGCGGGGCCACCACAGATAGACGAACGGCGCGTCGCGCGCGAGCAACTTCTGGACGCTCGCATACGCGCGCGTCCGGGTCGGGCGGTCGTAACTCGCAAGCGCGAGCGCTTCCGCCGCATCGAGTTCCCGGCTGCAATAACGCGACCAGTTGAAGCCGCGCGGCGGCCGTTCGCTGCACAGCAATTGCGTCGAATCGTCGGGATCGACTCCCGCGTACCACGTTTGCAAGCCGGCATCGTACTTGCCGCTCGCGAGAATGCCGCCGTCAGCAAAGGGGCCGTAGAGCAGCGCCGTCGTGTAGCCTTTGAGCTCGACGTCGATGCCCGCTTCACGCAGCATGGCGGCGATCACGACGCCGCGATTGCGATCGGTCGAGCTATCCGTGCGAAAGGCCAGTCCGAGCGTGAGGCGTTTGCCGGCCCGCGTCCGAATCGCAGCAGAGCCGGCCCGCCAGCCGGCATCCTCGAGCAATCTTTTTGCAGCGGGAAGATCGCGCACGCTCGTGCCGGCTGAGGAGTCGAAGGCCCACAAGAATCGGGGCAAGTCTTCGGTGGCAGCGACCGCCGTATCGTACGTCACGTCGCGAACCAGGCGTCCCTTGTCGATGGCCAACCCGACGGCGCGGCGCAAGCGAACGTCCGAGAACGGGGCACGCTCGGTATTGAAAATGATCGAATCGGCTCCGTTGAACGGGACGAGACGCACCGCTACCCCTTCGATACCCCGTAGTTGCGGATAGACGTGCGGCGTAGCGAACACGAACCAATCGATCTCGTGCGCACGCATCTCGTTCACGATGGTGTTCTCGTCGGGAACGATGTGAACGACGATTTTGGAAATTTGCGGTTTCCCCAGAAAATACCGGTCGTTGGCAACGTATTCGAGGCGATCGCCCCGTATCCAGCGCACCAGGCGATACGGTCCCGTTCCGACCGGCAGCGCATTGAACGCGATGCGATTGAGATCGTGGTAGCGCTCGAGCAAATGTGCGGGAAGCGGCGTAAAGACGGAGTCGCTATGCGCGAAGAACGTATGTATCGCCGGCGCGAAGCGCGTCTTGAGATGGAAAACAGCGGTATAGGCATCGGGCGTATCGATGCGCTCGATCCGATCGTAGCCGTGGCGCGAGCTCACCGCGGTCGCCGGGTTCATGATCGCGTGCCACGTGAAGGCGACGTCGCGGCTCGTAAACGGTGCCCCGTCGTGCCACGTAACGCCGCGGCGCAAGCGATACGTGAGCGTACGGCCGTCCGCCGAAATGTCGCCGTTTTGGGTGCTTGGCACCCGCATCGCAAGGACCGGCACGTCGCGGCCTTGTGGATCGGTCGCCACGAGTGGATCGAAGACGAGCGCTTCGAGCTGCGTTTCGAATTGCTGCGTAGATAAGATCGGATCGAGCGTATTGGGTGAGACGCTGATGGCGACGCGTAAGGTGTCGCGCTGAGTCCACGGATGCGCGGGTCGCGCCGCGTCCGTAGCGCGAGCGTCGCCCGTGGAACGTTCGACGCGCGTCGCGAGCGAGCACGCCGCCAGCGTGACGAGCACGACAACCGCGATCAGGCGCGACACAAACGGCATGGCGTACCTCTCGCGTTCTGGCACACAGAGTCATGCTACGCCTGGCATTCGCCTCGGGCCGGCCGCGTCGCGATCGCCGCCGCAGCTTGAAGTCCGCTGTCAGTGCGTCCGCATGTGACAAGATGCTGGCACACCGGGCTCATATGCTGTTATCACGCCCAAACGCTCTCCGAGAGTTGCGGAGTAAAGGACTGCCTGTGATGCCGCGCGACCCGTTGCTGCCCCCGACCGTCGATCCCAAAGACCGTGAGGATGAAGCCGCCGAAATACGCTACAGTCTGAGCGCCCTTGGCGAACGGTTTGTCGCGGAGCGCGCACGTCCGCGCTTTCGCGGATTCGGGCCGTGCCCGGTCGCGTTCTCAACCGTCGCCGGATGACGCAGCGGTTCTCGAACATGCGACGCGCGACGCCGTGGGGAAGAGCGCCGCATGGAACGATCCGAGTCGCCGGACTCGCGGCCCCGCATCCTGTATTTATGCCAACAGAATCCATGGCGGCTCGCCGGCGGCGGTCTCATTCGCAACTACTGGATCGCACGCGCGTTAACCGAAAGGTTCGCCGTCGACCTCGTGACGGCCGACGATGAAGTCGCCGCACCGGAGGCCTACGCCCGACGCTTCACCTCGATCCGCGGCTTTCCGCGACCGCGTGGGGCGAGCGCACGCGCGCGTCGCGCGCTCGCCGCGCTGCGTCCGGGTGCGTCGCTGCTGACGACGGGTACGGTAACTCCTGCCCTGCGCGCTCACGTCGCTCGCGCGGCCGACGCGCAAGGCTATCGCGCCGTAATCTTCGATCTCAATATGCTCGAGGCGTTGCCGGCCGGCGTTCCGCGCATTTATCACGCGCACAATTGCGAAACCGCCCTGTTGCGCCGGCGCGCCGCAATTGAGAAAACTCCCGCGCGCCTTGCGGTCGCGCTCGACGCGATGCGCTTGCAGCGCATCGAAGCGCGCGTCCTACGCGATGCGCGGCTCGTCGTCGCGTGCTCGCAGGCCGACGTCGTCGATCTCGCCACGATCGTTGCGGCCGCGCGCGCGACGTCGGTAGTCGTACCCAACGGCGTCGACGTTGCGGGTTACGCTGCGGTTCGCGCGGCGCCGCGCGGCGAACGCGTCGTGCTCATCACCGGCAGCTACGACTGGCGGCCCAATCAACTCGGACTCGAGTGGTTTTGCAACGACGTGCTGCC